>OGGZ01002941.1_pt1 | contig 10677 bp, 12 predicted proteins | sample 1571371 | NCBI WGS metagenome assembly OGGZ01 (sample SAMEA2582025, study PRJEB24529) | metagenome | biome: Human gut stool | place: China | collected 2011
TGTTCCCGGTGCTGACCATACGGGTGGAAAATTAAAAAGAGAGGAAACGATGGAAAGCAAAACCAACGCCATGCGGATACTCGACCGGCATAAGATTGACTACCGATTCTACAGTTATGACGGCAGCCGGGCCTTGAGCGGGATAGAAGTGGCGACGGCGCTCGGCCAGAACCCGAAGCAGGTGTTTAAAACCCTGGTGACGGTCGGAAAGTCGCGTCAGCATTATGTCTTTATGATTCCGGTGGCGGAAGAGCTGGATCTGAAAAAAGCGGCGGCCGCCGCCGGCGAAAAGTCGGTCGAGATGGTCAAGTCAAAAGAGCTTCTCGGCCTGACCGGCTATGTTCACGGCGGTTGTTCGCCGCTCGGGATGAAAAAGCCGTTTCCGACATTTGCCGACGAAACCGCCGCGGACTTTGCGACGATCATTTTCAGCGCCGGCAAAATCGGTTTTCAGATTGAGGCGCCGCTCGCCGCGCTGGAAGAAATCGTCGGCCTGAAGACTGCCCGGCTGACGGTTTGAAAAACGGAATGTATTTGCTTGCCAAGACGGAAATTTTTTGTTAAATTCCCGTCCGCGATAATATTTTATGTTTAATTATTAAAAATAACAAAACTTATGATTTACGGAAACAATGTAAGACTGGAAAAAGAGAATGACAACCGGGAAGTGCGCTGCCGTTTGCTGATGAAAAAAACGACGGCTGCGGCAGAGTGCGAAGTTTCGTCCGGTTTGAACTACTGGCAGTTTGCAAACGCGGCGGTTGCCGTGATGCGCAAAAAAGACCGCGTGTTCGACCTTTTTTATTTTCCCTGTCGGAATCTGACGGGACCGTTGGTTTGCGGTCCGCGCGACGTTTTTGAGTTTAAGCTTTTCGGCGCCGATTTTGTATATCATCTGACCGACGGCTGGTTTTGGCTCAATCACCGGCCGGGAAAACAGAAGCTGGAAAACGGCCGGGAAATGTTTTTGGGCGATGTTTATCTGGGCAAAAAAATCCTTGCCGGCGACGTTTTCGGCGAGCGTCCGGAAAGCGGCGGCTGGAACGTTTCCGCCCTTGATGAGGAAACGGACGCTTTTGAAACGCGCAAATACGTTTCTTTCACGCCGGCTGCGGACGGAAAAACAAGCATTGCGCAGTATCCGGACGGCCGCTGTGACCTGTTTTGCGACGGCTACCGCATCAAGGCCGGTCCGCAGGGCGGATATCGGAAACTGCAGGTGAGAGGCGGCAGCGTTTTGCTGTTTGCCGCCGGCGACGCGTGGAAAAAGGTTTACGAAGGCTCTGACTGTCTGCCGGAAAATTTCGATCTGCCGGCGGTGCTGATTTATGACCGGGACAGCGACAAAAACGGTACGCTGATTCTTTTTGACGGGGAAAAATGCGTTGAGGAGCATGGTGAAATAGAATTGTTTGACCGGGCGGTAATCGCCGTCGGCAACAAGGTGTTTGATGCCGGTGCCGGAAAAGCTTTCTTTGTCGGCTGAAATTCTTTCCGTTATGAAAAAAGCTTCCGCGTCCGAAAAGGACGGCGGAAGTTTTTTTGTGCAATAAGGGGATTTTTCTTTTTTAGGGCGGTTATTTTTCTTTTCCCGCCCTGAGGCTGCGGATAATGTCAATACCGTAAACGGAAGCCGTCCGCGGCGCAAGCACGTTTGCCCGTCCGTCCGCAACGACGATCCGGTGCCGCCGGTAAAGTCGTTCATAGTCGCGTTCCGGCAAATCTGCGGAAAAGTCGCTTTGCGCCAGATAATCGCGCATTTTACCCTTGGTATCGGCAATGATTTTTTTGCCCGGCTTTTCCCCGCGGCGGCGCTTGGCGTAAGCATACAGATAGCGGGATTTCAGGTTGTCGCTGCCAAGCACCATGGTAATCGGGTTGGTCAGGCAGAAATCGGCGACCGCCGCCGTGTCGGGGCAGATTTCCTCCTTAAGCAGCAGGTCTTTGATGATTGTTACGTGTTCGGCTACCGTCTGCGGCGACTGGACCAGCAGCGAGGGCTGCCTGACCGCGGCTCTTATGTAGTCTTCGCGTTTGAACATCGGCTGTCTCTGTTCGTTTTGCAGCGCCGGATGACGAACGACGCCGTTGACGTTGGCGGCGATCGTTTCCGGCAAAATGACGAACAGCGCCGGCATTTTCAGCGCCGCTTTCAGACAGGCGGCCTTGTCAATGACGGGACGGCCGTCTGTACCGCTGAGATCCGGGTGGCGGATGATGCCGTTTATTTTTCCGACCACGGTGTCCGGCGTAATGATAAACAGCGAAGCCTGTTTCAGAGCCGCCCTGACATATTCGGCACGGCTTGTCAGGGGGCTGCCGTCCGCGGCGGCCAGCAGCGGATGATTGACGACGCCGCTGATGTTGGCGGCGGCCAGGTCGGGATTTTGCAACAGCAGCGCCGGGTGTCGGAGAACCGCCTTGCGGTAGTCGCCGGCTTTGATCAGACTGTTGCCGTTTTCGTCGGCGAAGGCCGGATGCCGGAGAAAGCGCGTAACATGTTCGACCACGGTTTCCGGCGCGTGTAAAAACAACTGCGGTTTTTTCAGCGCCGTTTGCAGATAGGTTTCCGTTGTAAACAGCGGTTTGCCGTCATCGTCTTTCAGCGCCGGATGGCTGACGACGCCGCTGACGTTGGCAGCCAGCGTTTCCGGCAACTGGTAAAGCAGCTGCGGGCGTTTGAGGGCCGCCGCGATGTATTCCCGGCATTTGAGCAGCGGTTTGCCTTCGCGTCCGCAAAGTGCGGGGTGATTGACCAGTCCGCGGATGTTGTCCGCAATCGTCTGCGGCCGCAGACAAAGCAGCCGCGGCTGTTTCAGGGCCGCCCGGCGGTATGTTTCCTCGTCGATTGCCGGCAGTCCGGGAAAGCGGCAGAGGCTTTTGATGTTGTCTTCAATTGTCGATGCCGGCAGAAACAGAAGCGACGGCGCTTCAAGCAAAATGTGTTTGAAACGTTCATCGTCTGCGGCAAGGCCTCTGCCGGTAAAAAGTTTTTTTATTTCTTTCAGCCGTTCGCCGCCGCCGGCCGGCAGCAGCGGGGCATGTTTCTTTTCCCAGTAATAAATGCGTCTGGCTTCGTCCGCACCGATGCGGAGACAGCGGTTAAGCTCAACGGGGGTGAGGGCGGCGGCTTGGGCCGCCGCTTTGATTATGCCGGCGATTTTTTCGGCCGATTCGGCAGAGGCTCCGGCCGCGGTTAAATTTTTCTGCAGGTCAGACATGGTTGCAATCCGTTTGCATTAATATGATATTTTTGTCCAAAGTAGCACAAAAAAAGGCGAAACGCAAATTCTTTTTGCCGCCTTTTTCAGTGGCGGTCTAAGCGGAAAAATGAGGTTCCGGGTTGACAAAAAGCGGCCGGCATGCTATATCTGACGGGAAAATAATTTTTTATCATATAATTTTATGGAAAACTGTAATGCAAAAAAATCCGCGGTCAGCAGAGAAGAGGCTCAAACCGTGCTTGACAAAATCAGAAGCGTGATCGTCAGAGAAGTGGGATGCGAGGAGAAGGACGTTGTGCTTGATGCCTGTTGGCGCGATGATTTGGGCGCCGATTCCCTGGACATGGCCTATGTGATGATGGAAGTTGACAAACTGCTGGAAATTCATATTGATGAAAACGACGGCTGGGACAAAAATTCCACCTTGTACGAAACCTGTTCCGGCATTGTCCGCACGTTAGATGAAACCGACCGTCGGTAAGCCGCCGGTTTAATCGTCTGCCTATGGGAAAAGAAAGAAAAGACAAAGAATTTTCTGCCGGCGAGCAGGAAATTCAGGCAGTGTTTGCCAGGCTTTGTCCCCTCGTAACTGACGCGTTGTCGCTTGAAAAATGCGAACTGAAGCTTTCCGACCGGCCGGCTGATCTGGGGGCCGATTCTCTGGACATGCTGATTGTCGCGGGCAAAGCGGAAAAAGCATTTGACATCCGCATTGACATTCATCGGGCCGGGTGGGACAAACACGACACCCTGCGTGATAACTGTACGGACATTGTCCGTTTGCAAAAAGAAAGCGGCCTTTTGTGAGCCGCCGGTTGATAAAAAGTCCGTTCCTTGCGGGGAGCGGGCTTTTTTTTATGGTTTGAACGTCTGCACGTGCGGGCGGATGCGGAAGTTTCCGCGCGGCCGCAAGGCTTGCGAAACTTTGGAGCCGGGCGAACCCGTTCGGAACGGTTAATGCCGCTTGCGCCGGCCGGTGGAAGTTTGCGGGTGAAAAAATACCTTTGCGGCTTGCCAACGAACAAAGGGGACACTATGCTGAAACCAAAGTTTCTCAATTGTAAAAGGAGGTTAAAGATGAATTTTGACTATTATATTCCTACCCGGATTTTGTTCGGTGCCGGCCGTTTGAACGATCTGCACAAACAGAAGCTGCCGGGCAAAAAGGCGCTGATCGTCATTTCCAACGGCAAATCGACCCGTGCCAACGGTTATCTGGCGCGGGTGGAAAAGGAACTGGAACTGGCCGGCGCGGCGCATGTCGTGTTTGACAAGGTTCAGCCCAACCCGACCAAAGACAACGTTATGGAAGGCGCGGCTCTGGCCCGGGCGGAAGCGTGTGACTTCGTGCTTGGTCTCGGCGGCGGGTCGCCGATCGACGCCGCCAAGGCGATTGCCGTAATGGCGGCCAATCCGGGCGACTATTGGGATTACATTGCGGCCGGTTCCGGCAAAGGGCAGCCGTTGGCAAATTCGCCGCTGCCGGTTGTGGCGGTAACCACTACCGCGGGCACCGGTACCGAAGCCGATCCGTGGACGGTGATTACCAAAGAAGACAGCAATGAGAAGATCGGCGCCGGCTGGCCGGAAGTCTTTCCGGTGCTCTCGATTGTTGATCCCGAACTGATGATGACCGTGCCGCCGCATCTGACCGCTTATCAGGGGTTTGACGCCCTCTTTCACAGCACCGAGGGCTATCTTGCCAACTGCAGCACCCCGATAAGCGACATTTACGCCATAAAAGCAATCGAACTGATCGGCCGCAGTCTGGCCAAAGCAGTCAAAGACGGTTCCGACCGGGAAGCGCGCGCCGACGTGGCGCTGGCCAACACCCTGTCGGGCATGGTCGAGTCGACTTCCTGCTGCATTTCCGAACACAGCCTGGAACACGCGTTGTCCGCCTGGCATCCGAATTTGCCGCACGGCGCCGGGTTGATCATGATCAGCCGCGCTTATTATCAGACTTTTGTCGACAAGCATGCCTGTGACGAGCGGATGGTTGCAATGGCCAAAGCGCTGGGCCGAAAAGATGCTGACAAGGCAGAGGATTTCGTTGCCGCGCTGGTTGATCTGCAAAAGGCCTGCGGCGTCGATGATTTGAAAATGTCCGACTACGGCATCGACGGCGGCAATCTGCGCCGCTATGCGCAAACCGCGCGTGAAACGATGGGCGGTCTTTTCGCCCTGGATCCGGCGCCGCTTGACGAAAATGAATGTGTTGAAATTCTCAGGCAGTCGTATAAATAAAAGATTGACAGTCCGATAATCTGTCTTTAATCTGAACTTATCGTTAATTTATTTAAGGAAACGGAAAACATGTTTTTTGCCTTGGCCGAAAATAAGCGTTTTGCCTGCCGTGCCGTAATGACGTCGGCAGCCGTTTCCTTTGCCGCCGTAACCGTTACCACTACCACCGTTGTCCCGTTCCTGACCTTACGGAAAACGGCATAGTTTGTTACGGCTTTTATCAAACTTTCAACCGCCCGGTTTCGTAAGGAACCGGGCGGTTTCTTTTTTGTTTCTTTAATTTTTGAAAAAGGAGAACCGATATGAAAATCAGAGCAGCCGGTTTAAGCGATCTTCCGGCAATTATGGAAATCATCAACGAGGCCAGACGGAATTTGAAAGAACAGGGCATTAACCAGTGGCAGCGGAGCTATCCGAACGCCGGCGTCATTGAACGGGACATTGTTGCCGGCAATTGTTATGTTGCGGAAGAGGAAGGGCAGGTAGCCGCTTCTTTCGCCGTTTCTTTTGACGGCGACGCCGATTATGACAAAATCTATAACGGCAGCTGGCGGCGGGAAGGGCGTTTTGCCGTCGTTCACCGGGTGGCGGTCGGCGCCGCCTGGCGGGGACGCGGACTGGCCTCGGCCGCTTTGCGTCATGCCGAAAAGCTGTCGCTTGCCCGCAACATAGACTATCTGAAAATCGACACTCACCGCGACAATTTGCCGATGCTCCGGGTGCTCGGCAAAAATAACTTTGCCTTCTGCGGACTGATTGATATCGCCGACGGTTCTTCGCGGATCGTGTTTGACAAGATATGCCGCGGTTAAAAAAACGGTAAGACGGGGGATAAAATCTCAGCAAACCCAACGGTCAGAGCATGACCAAAGGCGTAAGCCTGAGGCATCCGGCACCCCGGGTTTTCCTGTCGGGCGGCAAATAAAAAACCCCGGGAATTTCCCGGGGTGTTCGTCATCATGACCGGATTATTTGCGGTTGATGGCAATTTTGCGCTTTTTGCCCTGTTCGTCGGAAGATTTGGGAACCGTAACGGTGAGCACGCCGTTTTCAAAATCGGCTTTGGCGTCGTCAAATTTCAGTTCCCAGGGCAGCGGAACCGTACGGCTGAAAGTGCCGTAGGAAATTTCCGAAAAATAACTTCCTTTGTGTTCTTCCCGGTGTTCCTGCTTTTTTTCGCCGGAAATTGTCAGATACCCGTCGGAAGACAGTTCCAGATCAATGTCTTCTTCCGTCATACCCGGCATTTCGGCGCGTACCGTTACTTCTTTTTCGTTTTCGCGGACTTCTATTTTCGGTTCGTTCTTGGCAATAAAGTTCTTTTCTTCCGGCAAATCGAGCCAGTTGCCGAAAAAGCCGTTGAGCAGATCGTTAAAATCTTTGTTAAAGCCGCAGCGCAGCGGGGCATGATGACCGTGTTCTTTGCGGCTGACCAATGAATCAGACATTTTAAACCTCCTTGTTTGATCAATCATCCTTCTGTTAAAACAGGTAGGGTGGCCAAAAGGCAGAATCAAGAGCCGCCGGAAAATTTTTGCATTTTTGTTCTAGATAGGCTTTCTAAAAGCGCGGAGAGCGTTCAACACAGCCAGCATGGTCACGCCGACGTCGGCAAAAACCGCGCCCCACATGGTCATCATGCCGGCGGCGCCCAACCCGAGGAAAAGAGCTTTGACACTAAGCGCGAAGACGATGTTCTGGCGGACAATGCCCATGGTTTTGCGGGCGATTTTAACCGCCTCCGCCACCTTTTGCGGGTCGTCGTTCATGATAACCGCGTCGGCGGCTTCAATTGCCGCGTCGGATCCCGTCGTACCCATGGCGATGCCGGCGTCGGCGCGGGTTAAAACCGGCGCGTCGTTGATGCCGTCGCCGGCAAAGATGACGGAACCGCCGCTGCGGGCTTTAATCAGTTCTTCCAGTTTTTCCACTTTTTCTCCCGGCAGCAGTCCGGCATAAAAACGGGCAATGCCGAGCTGTCCGGCGGCAGCCGCGGCGGCCGGTTCGTTGTCGCCGGTCAGCATGACGGTCCTTATTCCCAGTTTTCCGAGTTCGGCGACGGCGCCGACGGCGGTTTCCTTAACCGTATCGGAAATAACCAGCGCGCCGAGATATTTTCCGTCTTCGGCAATATATGCAACCGTGCCGCCGTCAGCTTCTTTAATTCCGGAAATCTTAAATTTTTCCATCAGTTTGAGGTTGCCGGCAAGAATTTCTTTTCCGTCTTTTTTGATGCGGACGCCGCAGCCGGCGATTTCTTCCGCCTGTCCGCCGGGCAGGCCGGTTTCCTTTTCTCCGGCCGCTTTGCGGATTGACAGTGCAATCGGATGGTTGGAGGCGCTTTCCGCCGCTGCGGCGGTTTTCAGCAGCCGGTCTTCGCCGATGCCGGCAGCCGGCAGAATGCGGCTGACTTCAAATACGCCGCGGGTAAGGGTGCCGGTCTTGTCAAAAACCGCCGTTTTACAGTTTGCCAGCGTTTCCAGATAATTGCTGCCTTTGATCAGAATGCCGTTGCGGGAAGCGCCGCCGATGCCGGCAAAAAAGGTGAGCGGAACCGAAATGACCAGTGCGCAGGGACAGGAGATAACAAGAAATGTCAACGCGCGCTGCAGCCATTCGGCAAACGCGGTGCCGGGAACGACAAGCGGCGGCACCAAAGCCAGCAATATAGCGGCAGCCACCACTGCCGGCGTGTAAAAGCGGGCAAAACGGGTAATGAACTTTTCCGTACGGGCTTTGCGCGCGTCCGCATGTTCCACCAGTTCGAGGATTTTGGCGGCGGTCGATTCGCCGAAGGGTTTGCTCACTTTTATTTTAAGCAGGCCGTTGGTGTTGATGAAACCGCTCAGCGCCTCGCTGCCGGGAACCAGCCGGCGCGGCAGGGATTCTCCGGTCAGGGCGGAAGTGTCAACCGTTGCCTCGCCGTCCGTAACTAAACCGTCAAGCGGGATCTTTTCGCCGCTTTTAACGATGATGACGTCGCCGACGGCAATTTCTTCCGGCCGTCTTCTGACCGCCGTGCCGTTTTCTTCCCGGCAGGCATAGTCGGGCCGGATATCCATCAGTTCGGCGATTGAGCGTTTGGAGCTTTCCACCGCCTTGTGCTGAAGATATTCGCCGCTTTGGAACAAAATCATCACCATTGCCGCTTCCGGATATTCGCCGAGGAAAACGGCGCCGAGAGTAGCGATTGTCATCAGGGCGTTTTCGTCCAGCCATTTTCCGCGGAGAATGTTTCTGCCCGCCGCATAAACGATATCCGCGCCGGCAACGAACCAGGCGGCAACAAAGAGAGCAGTGCCGGCAGCCGGCGGCAGCAGACCGCTGACGGCCGCGGCAAACAACAGTCCGGCGGCGCCGATTCGCAGCGGCAGACGGGCATTGCCGTGTTCATGATGGCAGTGGCCGCATTCTTGTGCCTGATGATGAGAGCAATGGTGATGTTCTTTACACATAAGCGTATCTCCGTTCAAACAGTTGTTCAATCGTCTTTGTTTGTATAATAGTTGAGCAATCGTTCAATTGTCAATAAAAAAATGATAAAAACGCTTGTGTGCCGTCGGCGATTCGATTATTGTAAAAGCAGAATTTAATCGCTTGAGAGGAGCGTCGCATGGAAAACACTCAGGCGGACTGCACCGCCCTCCGTCCCCGGACCGTGGCGGCAATCCGCGCCGAAATGCCGGAGGAAGAGCTGTTGTACGGTCTTTCCGACTTTTTTAAGGTTATGGGCGACCCGACCCGCATTAACATTTTGTGGGCGTTGGAAAAAGAGTCGCTGTGCGTAAGCGATCTGGCGGTACTGCTTGACATGACCAAGTCGGCAGTTTCCCACCAGTTGAAGATTCTGCGTATAGCCAAGCTGGTGCGGGCGGACAAAAAAGGAAAAAACGTTTACTATGCCTTAAACGACGATCATGTCCGCATCATCTGGGAAAAGGCGCTGGAGCATGTCCGCGAATAGCGGCCGTCAGTCCGTTTGCCTGCGGATCCATTCCATAATCAGATCAACCGCATATTTTTGTTCTTCCGGCGTTAACTCTCTGCCCGGGAGAATGCCGTGCCATTTGAACAGGCATTGGCGGCAGCAGGTGGCGGTGGCGTGCTGGGCGATGAATACCGGGTGGCCGCGCATCGGCGTCTGCCTGCCGTCGTTGGCGATTTCCGCCGGCGCCAGCCGCTTACCGACAAAATCTTCGGCATGCCGGCGGACGGTGTCGAGCCCTTTTTGCCGGACATAGGAAATGTCCGCCGTCTTCAGCCGGAAGCGGCTGCGGAAAGGCGAACGGCCCAGACGGGAAAAAATATCTTCTGTCATGATGGTGCACCGATTCTTTTTTCTTTATTGTAAAACGGAGAAAAACGGCGGTAAAGGTTTTTTCGTCCGTTTGCGGAAAAGCTTGACAACGGATGTCAGCTATGGCAGTTTGAAGCCGCTGAAAGATTATTTTTACAATCGTTATGAAAACGGAAGAATTGAAAAAACAGTTGAAACACATGATGATTGTGGCAACTGAAGAACCGGACGAACATCGTCTTCGTTTTTTATTGACAGGCCTTTCCAAAGAAGCTTTGACCGAAGTGTCCGACCTGGTCAAACGTTCTTTCGAATTTGCCGACCGCGAGCGCTGCCGCTATTTTACCATGATCCGCGGCGCCAAACATTACCATAATTGTCTGGTGGTGTCGCGAGTGCTTGAAGAACTGCCTGCCGGAAATTGATGTTTCCGGGGCGGAAAATGAAACAAAACCCCGTCTGTCGAACGGGGTTTTTGCAAATTCATATGCCGCCGGTTATTTTTTCGACGCTTGCGGCAGCGGCGTTTTCAGTTTGATCCTGCCGTGCGCGGACGCGCCGAAAAGACTGTGGTACAAGTCCCGGTATTCTTCGAATTCAAGGGAACAGCCGTCGGCCAGAATTTCCATCTCCACGCCGAAGGCGTCAACCGTAAAGGGCATGTCGACCATGCCGTTTTTAAGGTAGAAGGCTTTGCGCCGTTTGCGCTGTTCGGCATTTTCCGCTTTGACCAGCGTGCTTTCTATTTCGAGAAAAAAACGTTGACCGGCATAACGTTCTTTCAGCATCCGGAAAACTTTTGAGCCTACGCCCCCTTGTCTGTGACAGGGCGAAATGGCAAAATAGTCAAGCATGACCAGATCGCGGTGCCGCGCGGTAATGGCCAGTCCCGTGAAATCCTTGTGATTG
>OGGZ01002942.1_pt1 | contig 10665 bp, 9 predicted proteins | sample 1571371 | NCBI WGS metagenome assembly OGGZ01 (sample SAMEA2582025, study PRJEB24529) | metagenome | biome: Human gut stool | place: China | collected 2011
TCCGGCATTGGAATACGAGAACTTCAATGCTGCCGGAGCTAAAATCATCATCAAGGGCGTGAGCGTTCATACAGGCTATGCCAAGGGCAAGATGGTGAATGCAAGCCGACTGGCTGTGGAATTCCAGAAGAAGATTGGGAGAGTGTTTTTGAGATATTTAAAACAACAACACAAAATGAAGGAGGAGCAGGTAAAACGGCAGCTTCCGCAGCGCTTGGAATGTACCTCAAATCCATAGGTGCAATAAACAAACCACTATATGTTGTACCTAATGCGGTTATCGGTCAGTTCGGCGAGGAATTTCAGAGGTTCTTCCCGCAGGCGAATATCCTTGTGGCAACCGAAAAGGATTTCCAGACCAGCAACCGCCGACGGTTCCTTGCGAAAATCTCATCTTGCAACTTTGACGCGGTGATAATATCGCAGTCGCAGTTTGAGAAGATACCAGTTTCCCTTGAAAGACAGGAGGAATATTATGGACGAAAGATAGACGCTCTGACCGTATCCATTGAGCAGATGAGGCAGGATCATGGTCAACGGCTTTCAGTAAAGAAACTTGAAAGCATGAGAAAATCCATAACCACAAAGGTAGAAAAGCTCAGAGCGGCATTCAAAAAGGATAACCTCATTTGTTTTGAGGATCTCGGCTGCGACTATCTTGTGGTTGACGAAGCACACGCATACAAGAACCTAGCGATTTTTTCAAAGATGAACAATGTCGCGGGAGTTAATGTCAGCTCAAATTCACAGCGTGCGTTCGACCTTGAAATCAAGATACGCTACATACAGGAGCTGAACAACGGCGGTGGTGTCTGCCTGATGACAGGTACACCTATCTCTAACGCAATATCTGAAATGTTCGTGTGGCAGTATCTTCTTCAATTTCCCACGCTGCGCGATCTCGGTATCGAATATTTCGACAACTGGGCTTCGGTTTACGGAGAGATAACACAGGCTATGGAAGTCAAGCCCTCCGGCAGCGGTTTTCGTATGCGCACCAGATTCGCGAATTTCGTTAATCTGCCGGAACTTTGTAATCTGTTCGGCGAGGTCACTGACCTTGTAAAAACCGGCGATCTTGACTATCTAAAGCTGCCTCAGATAAGCGGCGGCAAGCCGGAAATGATAATCTGCGAACCCTCTCCATCGCAGGAAGAACAACGTGATGAGGGCATGGAGCGAGCAAAGAAAATCGAATCGGGCGTGGTAAAACCCGAGGAAGATAATATGCTTGCAATCTGTACTTTCATGACGAAGGTAGCGCTGGACGGTCGTATCCTTGACCCCGAAGCCGAGGATTATGAGGGTTCAAAGATAAACCAGTGTGTCAAACGAATCCTTGAAATCGATCGCGAGAACCATAAAACCGCACAGGTAGTATTCTGTGATACCAATACCCCAAAATATGACGGTAAATTCACCGTTTATGAGGACATCAAGCAGAAACTCATTGAAAGCGGTCAGTACAAGCCGGAGGAAATCGCCTTTGTCCATGACGCTAAGAATGACAAGCAGCGCATAGAGATGTTTGAAAAAGTGAACGAGGCAAAAATCCGGCTTATCATCGGCTCGACTGGTAAACTCGGCACAGGTGTGAATATCCAGAGAAACCTTATTGCCATGCACCATCTTGACGCACCATACCGTCCCTCTGACATTGAGCAGCGAAACGGCCGCGGAATACGTCAGGGCAACAATAATCCCGAAGTGACCGTAATTTACTACGCAACCAAAGGGACATTCGACACTTACCGATGGCAGCTTCTTGAGAAGAAGCAGGAAACCGCTTCAAAGGTGTTGTCCGGTAAGCCGGTTTCGCGCAGCTGCAAGGACATTGACGAGGTGGCTCTTACCTTTTCAGAAATGAAGGCTGCAACTACCGATAATCCGCTGGTTGCTGAAAAGCTTACGGTGGATAATGAAGTCGCAAGGCTCTCGCTGCTTGAAACCGAATACCTCTCACATCACAGGCAGCTTGCCCACGATATTCAGGAGGTGTACCCGAAAAACATTCAGAGTTTCACCCGTCAGCGCGAAAACGCTATCATAGATATTCAGACGCTGAACAGCAACCCATATATAGATGAGTGTTTCAGAATAGAGTTTGACGGGCGTATGATTACTGAAAAAGAAAAAGCCGCTGCCGAGTTTGAAAGCAAGGCACGCGCTTATATGATCGGTGAGGCTTTCCGTGGAGGAGAGCCTGTTTTCTTTGCCAAGTATCACGGCTTTGAAATAGGGCTGCGCCGTTCAGATCAGTACAGCTGCAGCATCCTCGTCAAGGGGGCGAATTTGTATAAATCCGACTACAACAACAGCGGTACGGGTGCTATCACCCGTATCGACAATATGCTTGAAAGGCTTGCAAAGCAGCCGGAGGAATTCTCCGCAGCTATTGAAAAAGCAGAAAAGCAGCTTGCTAACGCACGATCTCTTTACGACCGTCCGTTTGAATACGCCGCCGAACTGAAGGAGCTTATCGAAAAGCAGGCATACATTAATGCCCAGCTTGAATTCGGCAGCGACAGCAACGACGACCAGATCGTTGATGATAACGATGATGACGAGGGTGAAAGTGAAGAGATGGAAATGTAATACTGGAGGTGGTTTGTCTGACTACGGTTGACGCTTTCTCTGCTGAATATAGGCTGTATGAGATAATCGGACAGACCGCTATTCTGACAGAAGCACTTATAGACAGAAGCTCTATTCCCGAAGGATTCTACGCCTATGATTTCCGCGACCCTGACGGAAGCAGAGAGATTTGCGAAATACGCAACTTTATTTCTGTTGGGCGTACTGGAACTTTCATTATGTGTAAACCGATTGCTGACGCGGATTGTGGAATCATTATCACCAATGAAGAAATGGTTCCGTTGGAGAAAGCAATCACGTTCAGCGGATATGAAAATATCATGCTGCCGATAGAAGAAAGGCTTATCAGGGAAACAAACAATGAGACATAACGTTCGCATTATGTGTTTCGCACAAAACTCTATTGTTTAATCGCAAGGAGGCACAATGGCAAAATATAACGTATATAACTTTATCCGAGTCAAGGGCGACGAGGAAGAAGTAAAACGAATGATGGCTGACGTGACTGTTATGACAGACGAGGGCATTCCGTGCTTTGATTTCAATAAGGTCATTCCCATGCCCGAAGAACTCAGAGTAACCCACGATGGAATATCAGCGATCCGCGGTCACATCAACAATTATCTGACAATGGTCAATCCCTGCACACCTGTCTACGACTCAAGCTTTGAAAAGCTCAGCGATAAGGATTTTGCGGAACTGTACAAAGCGATATTCAAATACTACAACCAGGAACGCACCCATCTTGTAAACTGCTATCTCCCCTCGCCGGACGCAGAGGAAGCGCGGATCGGAGAAAAGCTTGCCCATAACATCGAAAAATACGGGCAGCCAACATGGTATGAATGGTCAATTCAGAATTGGGGAACGAAGTGGAATGCCTACTATCCTGCCCCCACTGACGAGAACACACTTGCATTCTGCACCGCATGGGCAAGCCCGATTCCCGTCGTTGACAAGCTCGCCAAAATGTTCTCCGCGCTTGAATTTGAACATAGCTGGGCAGACGAATGCTTTGGCTGTAACCTCGGCAGAAACACATACAAGAACGGTAAATTCGTTGAAAGTTTTTCGCCGGAGGAAGGCTCAGAAGAAGCGTACAAATTTGCCGCAGAGATAATCGGATATGATCCCCGCGAGGAAGAATCGGAAGAGGACAATGAAGAACAGCCGGAAATTTAATGAAAGGAATACACAATGCACATTTACAAAAACAGCTTTGAGTATGCCAAAGAAAACGGTGAAATCGAACAGTACCGTGAAAATTTAAGTCTTTGCGAAAAATGCGGAACAAAAATACACCATTCCATCGCCGAGCATTTCAACAACAATCACCTTGATGTGAAGAAAATTACTGCGGAACTCACCGAAGAATTTGGCTTTGAAAGAACTATGCTCATGCTCGCGCTCCGCGTTGACAGCCTCAAATATGACGGTCGCGTGGATATTACCAACAAGGAATGGGCAAGTAAGTTCCTTTCAGCATATCCCAATGCAGATAAACTTCGACCGACAGCCGACCGGACGCTCGGAACTACTCACCCTGTTCTCCTTGACGGCGTTGCAGAAGAGGTAAGGTTCACATTTCTGGAGATGAACAAAAGCACAGAGCGTGAAGTCGAGGGATACCGCATAATTCAGACGGTTAAGACCCCTACCGCCGAATTTCTTCTCGGACAGAATAAAAATATGCCGAGCAGCTATGTGACCTGGCTTAACGGCAGCCACGACGGTGGAATATCCGCAGTATGGGGACATTATTTTACGTCCAACGATTCGCAGAAGAATCTCCATTTAGCATATCAGGACTTGTTTACCCGCGCGCTTACTGATGTTAATCAGCATACCAGATTTGAAGAACTCGCTCCGAAGATAGGTTCAATTATCCGTAATGTCAACGGCGAAGATATGCGGTTTGAACTGACTGACGAGGAGTGCAACGGAATCTGGAATATGGTCGATCAGCAGAATGTCGAAGATCATTTCAGAGATTTGCTCAGTGCCAACGGATATGATGTCCGATTACCCGCTATTGACAAGATAGTATCTGAAATGGCAGCTAAATACCGCGATGATTTCGGTTTCGGCAACGATGACGAGTATGAAGAATACATCGACGAATGTGAAGATGACCTCAGAGAAATTCTCACCTCCGAGATGTTTGGAGATGTGTCCGTTGACAAGGATGTTTCAGATTATACAGGGCGGATCATGATAATACGTCCTGAATTTTTCACCCCAAGTAACTGCACTCCAGAAACCAAGCTTTTCCTTGCACAGTCAGGAAAGGGCTGCGATTCTACAGAGTACGGCGGTGCAATAAACGGAATACTTCTGTACGACCGTGAAGAAACCACCATTACCAGCGACAACTTCCTCGGAGCCATGCGTGAGGAATACATTCCCAATTGGGCAAGAGAAGCACGCGAGGATATTGCCGAGGAAAGCAGCGAGGAGCAACCGGAGATATAAACAATGGGACATGATGTCTCATTGTTTGTGCATATTTCTCTTTTCAGCAATCCTTTACGCAAACGTTCTGTGACCCGGGCAATCCCAAATCTCATTTGGCAGGAATAGCGTGGTGAACCACGCTACCTAACACCGCACCGCCAAAGGCGGTGCATTTGATTAAAGCAACGATCTCATGGTGAATTTGTTCACCACAGGCTTTTGAAAGGATTTTCGATGAGCGATAATATCAGAAGATCAATTTACCTCACGCCGGAAATGTCAGAGCAGATAGAAACATACGCCGCTGCAAAGCATATTACATTTAATCAGGCTGTACGACAGCTTGTAGAGAAAAGTCTTACGCTGACTTCATATGCTGATGGTGAAAGCATGATCCGGCAGTACATTCACGAAGAAGTCAACAATTCCCTCGGTCCCTATATGAGCCAGATAAATGGAATTCTCGAAAGGCGCATTATCCCTATCTGCGCGAAAGCAAGCAGAACATCAGCAATTACTTTTGCCGTGGTTATCGGTATGCTGACCGAAAACTACACCGATGGCAGAACACACGAGCAGATTCTCTCCACTGCCATGAAATACGCCGGTCAGTACCTTAAAGACAAACCACGCGGCGAAGCTGAACAGCTCGCCTCAGCCAGAGAGCTGCTGAACATTGCATACGGTTTAGGCGACGATGATGACGGTGTGTAACAATGGGACATGATGTCTCATTGTTTGAAAGGAGAAAACATGGATACCAAAAATACCGCTGAAAAATACTGCATAGCACTCCATCCACACCACAAGGGCGAATTAATTCTGACCGAAACATCCACGGGCGGGGTTCTGAAAACCGGAACGCGCGATGAGATGATAGCTTTCTGCAAAGAAAAACTCGCCGCCTCTGTCAGCATTCCGGAACTTGAAGAAATAATCGATAATGCAGCGTGCTATATAAACAATGAGACATCATGTCCCATTGTTGAGGAGAATTCCAAACAGACATATTCAATCTCCCGCAGCTACGAAGGCGTTTCTCTCAGCATTCAGCTTACCGCTGGTGAACTTGAATCAGCATATCGCGTACAGGAAATGAATTATCTTACCGAAGATGTAGAAAACTTCCTTGAAAGCGAAGATTGCGGATTTTCGATCTTTGATTTCGGCAAGAACGGATTACAAGATATTGCGCTGCTTTTCAGAGATAAGTACAATGACTGCAACATTCCATACTGGACAGGTATCAGACACGCAGTTGAACGCTATGCAAAAGAGAACAATATCGAGCCACACTTTGATGATGAGGAATTCAACGGACCGGACAATGATCCGTAAACAAGATATATGTCTGCGTTATGCGACTTAAAGGAGGAATGCTATGGACCTGTTATCCGAACTTGAAAAAGATTTTGCCCGATGGGATCACCTTTATCAGCATGGCGGGCAGGATCCCTGCTGGGCAGACGGCGTAAATCTCAATCTTGTCCGCGCTCACATAATCAGACGCAAACAGCAAATTGAAGAAGAATGCCCGCTATTTGCCGGCATGGGAATATGCACCCGCGAGATTCCGCCGGTAGTTCCGGAAGAATACATGGCGCGGTCGGACGAGATAAGAGAAAATGCCCGAAAAGCTCAGGCGGTGTTTGCTGCGGATACTAACCTTGCTTGGCTGCGTGAACATCGAGATGAACTCACTCCCCACCAGCGCAGCCAGACCAGTATTGATAATGTCATAGGATATTCGGCAGGTCTTGATCACGCTGTCGAACATGACGACCTTGTAGCAATGCGGCGCTATGAACAGCCCGACCGTTATCTCCAATCCTTTGAGAATGCTGTGCAGCGTGTTCTCTCCCTCGACAAAAGCGATGTCCCTTATGTGGACGATGACGAGGATTTCGATATGGAGATCGAGGTGTAACCCCTAACAATGAGACATCATGTCCCTTTGTTTTCAACTCAGAATACAAATAGCTTTCCATGTATTATTATAGTGCTGTAATTCGTAGATGTCAATATGCACAAAATCGTTTTCCCTTTCTTGTAAATGATTTTGCATACAAACTAATTGACAAAATGCAGAATATATGGTATTATAAATACAAGGAAATATATGCCACCAGTTTAATGGAGGAAAAACTCATGAAATCTAAAACTAAAACCGTAATTATTATACTTGCAATCATCGCGGTTCTTGCAGGAGCAGTATCTTTGATAATAAGACTGAATACTTCGACTGACGCAGACAGACTCAATGACCAGATCGGCGCGATAGAGGATCTGCCCTATGCCACCAAAGACTCCGATGACGGTGAAATCTCAATCAACAGAGGAACCGCAAGCGAGGACAGTACAACCGCAGAAAACGAGCCCGTAGAATCAATCACCCCCGCGCAAACCACAAGTACCCGTGATGAATCCACAACCGTTCCCATAAATGATAATGCTGATAAGCCGGATTCCACTACCACTACCGTCACTACTACCCGAAAGGAAACTACCGTTTATGAACCGGTCGTTGACGATACGCCAAACGGAGTCAAGCCTGCTGTGACAACAGGTGCAGCCACCACTACAACACAGAAACCTTCCGATACCACGCGCCCGTTGAGCAGAAGCCTGCCGATAACGGTTTCCCCAGCAATCCTTCCAGCGGCGACGAGTACGTTGACGACAAGGGACAGACGTGGATCTACAATGGTATCGCAAGACGGTGGATAGAAGGCGGTCCTACCAATGTGGAAACTGCTCCCGATTTCACCCCGTCAGGCAATGTAATACTCAGCTGATACATACAACTGAATAACTTTCGGGCAATCGCGTAAAAGCGGTTGCCTTTTTGTTTTCCGGAGGAACAATGAAACTGAAACGAAAAATAATTGCAGCCGCACTTGCTGCTTCAACTATGCTGCTCTGTTCAGCGGACGCTTTTGCCGGAGTGAATTTCGGAAACGGCGACGGCTCCGATTTTAAGCACGGCACGGAAGATAACGGCTGGCTTCTTAAAAAGGACAACGGTAGCAATATCTATGATGGACCTTATGCCGACCTTGAGGCATTGCGCCTGACTGTCTATGAAGCGGAAACCCAGACAAAGGTCTACCGCACCCTTGACGTAACAGGAGAATCGTCGATTTCATCAATAAGCAATATCATGCACTTTGCGGACGGCACCGAACTTATTCCCAAAACAACATGGCTTTCATCAAGCTATGTCGGTACTACCTACAATGCGATTGACGCGGTATCAGTAGGCAAATTTCAGCGGGCTACCATTGATTCGTCAAGGATTCAGGGCAGCGGATACACAGCTGAATATGTCGCCGGTCTGTCGGATATAGACATAGTGTCTGCAAACAACACCTCAAACTATGAAGCGATAAAGGCGTATATCGGGGATGAACAGTTCATCAAAAATGTGATCTGTCACTTCATTCCTGAACTTGAATACGACGATTTCGTGGACGGTAAATACAAGATAGCGTTTGAGCCTGTTGCTTATTTTCGATATGACGGAATGAACTGGGCGCTTTCCGCCACCGAATGCGGAATTCTAAATCATTACGACAAGGTTACATACAGCGCCGCGTGGAATTCCACCTGCAATATGCGCAGCCTTATGGGACCGCTGACGCACTCAAATCTCCCGCGCTCTGCGTTTCTGGTTGAGCCTGACCTCGGAGTAAGCGTTTATGCTCCGACCGAAAGCGACTATTACAGTTCATATCACATAAACACCTCCACCGGACTTGACGATCATGACAAATACAACTCCGATATCTGCATTATCCGCTGCATGGGAATAGGCACTCTAGGAAATGACCCGCCCGATAATGACGAGGAAGAGGTCGTTGGCAATGACGTGGCGGAATACCACACCAACATTTATGTCTACACCTCTTTTAATTTCGTCAACAACTCATCGGACAATATGGTTTCTTCCGCGCAGTTCTCAATTTTTAATTCTGACGGAGATACTCCAAAACTCAGGGAGCAGCTCTGCGATGATAACAGATACGTTATCAATGCCGGTGCAAATCTCATTCACGACGCTGACGGGAATGTGACCGGAGCTTCGCCGTACACCGTTTACGGCTACACCTCTGACGAAACAGAGATAAAGTATCAGGACAGCAACGCCAGAATCAAGGTGTTCATTGAGAACGACTCCACAAGCGAATATCACTCTCCCTACAAGCTGTTAGGCACATACAGGGACGGTGATTTTGTACAGTCTGGCAGCAATGATTTTTCATATACCATAACCTCAAAATCCACAGGCAGAACCATTGCAACAGGCAGCGTCGCATTCAGCTGTCCGGCTAGTGAAGAGGCTATGGGCTGGTTCAAGTGGCGCACTCCGACCTCTGCACAGGACATTGAAATCAAGATAAAATCCAATAAATCCGGAGTTTATCTGCTCGATAAAAACGGCAGCGAATGCACGACTCTCGTTATCGACGCCGCTATCTCAAAGGTGGAGGAAATCACACCGCCCGACCCACAGGTATCCGACACCCGCCCGTCATGGCACAGAAACTATTCGCTGTCCTCTGTTGAAGCGAATATTTCCAACTATGCACCGCGAAACAATAATCAGAGTCTTGAATGGTATGTCTGGACTTACGACTGGTCGCAGGAATCACTGGAAACGGCAAGCGTCTGGTATAATCTGATAACTGACTATCCTGATTACAGCAACCCAAGTGGTCCTTATTTCGGGGCAAGCTATGAGGACAAGCAGCTCATCTTTGTGAAACGATGGGGAATAGACAACAGATATTACCCATCTGCGCAGGCAGAAAAAATGATCGGCAGCGTTTATGAGGGTGCAGTCCTGCTGTCGGGAGAAGCACACAAGATAACATATTCCGTTTCTCTTGACGCAGAAATGGAGATAACTCCGTCAATCAGGTGCCACACCGCAACATACACTGATTCAGACGAACTGTACACCATGAAATCCGGATACGGAATTCAGATAAAGGTAACGCCCACCATTAGCGGCGATACCGAATACTGCACAGACACACAGAAAGTCAATACGCTGTTTTCGGAATTCAATTTCAACCGCCAGTCCTCTGCAAAATACAACCGCCTTCTTGAAAAAATCGGCGGCGCGTATGTGTTCAGAACGAACAAATACAGCACCTACAATGACCGAGTGCATTTTACGCCTATATGGTATCCGGACGGAGCAAACTACACAGTATATGCCGAAGTTTTTGATATATGGTGTCCTGCCGGTCAGCTTTCGCTGCGTCTTACGGACCACATGAAAATCAGAGGAAATGTCTACGACGACTGGCATATTGCCCCTACCCGCCCGTAACTACAATATACAGATGATTGGCACTGCTGTTATACAGGTAATAGTGTCAATTCCTATTTTGAAAGGAGTATCCATGAACAGCGAATACAGGTATCACGGACAGTTCTGCGATTTTGATTTCTATGTAATGTCGCTCGACACCAGCCAGCATTACACCACACATGAACCTACAACCGACCACATTACCCTCGACGAAGCAGTTGTAGAATACAAGCGCAGAGACCCTCTTTCTCCCGATAAAATTCTGATCGTCCTCGGCGTGAATTTCAGAATAACTG
>OGGZ01002943.1_pt1 | contig 10664 bp, 15 predicted proteins | sample 1571371 | NCBI WGS metagenome assembly OGGZ01 (sample SAMEA2582025, study PRJEB24529) | metagenome | biome: Human gut stool | place: China | collected 2011
GAGGGAGCGAGGTTATGTTTTGGGAACCCCAAAACGCCTCGCTCCACCATGAGGGTGGAGGAATTTTGCTCCCGATGGTCGCAGAAAGTGAGTGTACCAACTGTAAACAGTGTATAGAATGACAAGCATACATGAACAGGACAAGAAAAAGGACGGAAGACCGCCCACAGGCAGGGTTCGCAAGCTGTCGAAGTCTGTTACGGTGAAGTTCTCGAAGCCAAGCTACGAGGCATTGAAACTGAGGGCAAGAAAAGCCAATCGCAAGTTGGCGGAGTATATCCGTGAGTCAGCCTTGAATGGCGAGGTGGTCAGCGGACACAATGCAGAGACGGTAGCCATTGCCAAGAACCTCATCGGTATGGCGAACAACCTCAACCAACTTACCAAGCTGTCGCATCAGAGAGGTTTCCATGAAACCCATGTATATGTGGTGGACTTGTTGAGAAGATTGAAAGAAATCCTTGGCGAGTATCGCCAAGCAAGTTATAAACCGAAGCCAAGCAGTATGGGCAGAAAGGAGGATACCACATGATAGGCAAGCTAAAGAAGGGCAGCTCATTTGGTGGTTGCATCCGCTATGTTACAGGCAAGGATGAGGCGAAAATCATCGCCTCGGATGGAGTGTTACTCGGCACGAATGCCGAGATAACGCAAAGTTTCGAGCTACAGAGGCAGCTAAATCCAAGGATTAAGAAGCCTGTGGGACACATTGCATTGAGCTTCAAACCCGAGGACAAGCCACGTTTGACGGATGAGTTCATGGCTAAGATAGCCCTTGAATACATGCAGATGATGGGTATCAACGATACCCAATTCATTATCGTAAGGCATCACAACACGTACAATCCACATTGTCATATCGTGTATAACCGCATCAACAATGAGGGCAAACTCATATCAGACGCCCACGATTACAGGCGTAATGAGCAAGTGACCAAGGCTCTTAAATCCAAGTATGGGCTTACTTACGGAACTGACAAGAGCAAGACTAATACTCGCAAGTTACGCAATGCTGAGCGTGCCAAATATGAGATTCACAATGCAGTCAAGGATGCCTTGAAAGTCGTAGAAAATTGGCATAAGTTCAAGAATGAACTTGCAAAGCGAGGTGTTCACTTGGAGTTAGTCTATAAGGACAAGGAGAGAACCAAGGTGCAAGGTATCCGTTTCTGCAAGGATGGATATAGTTTCAAGGGGACACAGATTAGCCGAGACTATAGCTTTGGCAAACTGAATGCGAGATTTGAGGGAATGGAGAAACACGTTTCATCAAGAGACAACTCTACTCTGCAATACGAGCAAGGCCATCACAAGAGCAACGATGAGCCATCCATGTCGGATAGCAGCCAAGACCTTTGGTACGGCATTTCTTCCATTGGACTTTTTGCTCCAGCTAATGCTCAGACCTTTGAGTCATTCCCAGAGGATGAATCAGCCAAGAAGAAAAAGAAGAAACGCAGAAGAGGCTTTAGCCTTTGATGCAAGTTACAAACCAAACAACATCAGAAATATGAAAGAAGAAATATTGGAAGCCATCTACGGCACAGTTGAGAGATTGGAGCAGAAAGTCGATGAACTTTCTGCTTCACCAAAGAACGCAGGAGCGGAAACAGTTCTTAGCCCTGCAAGTGTTGACACAAGCAAACTTGAAAAAGCCATCCTTTCTGTGCTGTACAAAAATTCCGTGGAAACGCAATTCGTTCCACGGAATTTTCCTTAAGTTATTTTATCGTATCTCCATAATCAGCTTCCTCTTCTTCCTGTAAATATAAGCATATTACATTAAGATAATCTACAATTTCCTTGTGTGTTAAATTTAACTTTTTAATACAAGAGCAGAATTCCATAATAACACCTTCTGGATTATAGTCCCCTCGGCTATTAAAGATGAAAATTTTCTCTCTCTTATAGACAAAAATTTGTCTTGGAAAATGTGGTCCCATGCCTTTGAAAGCATATATTCCATCCACAAAATTATAATTATTAGGAGAGATGAGGTTTACAATATTTTTACTTGCATTTGTATATTTATCTTCATAGTTATTTTCTATTTGTTCCGCTATACTATCAGGTAAGCACACACTTTTTAGTGAATCTAAGCATTGTCCCTTAATTGATATGTAAGGAACAATGCTACAGATAAAACATAATAGGATTTTATTGATTATCGTTATTTTCATTGTTATTTCTTAATTTACCTCACAAAGTTACACCATAAAAACGGCAATTCTCCGATTTTGTTTCTCTCAACTCAAAGGTTGCCATAAGCAGCACCTTATTGCCATCTATGTTATCTTCGTAGAAGAAGCGATAGACGCCTGGTTTGTTGGGAAGAATATCGGGAAAAAGATGGGCAGTAATGGTGCCGCTTTGACCATCGTTTAAAACATGACCGATGGCCGTGAACAAGCAATCGGTGGGCACAACAAACCAATTGCCATCCGCTCCTTGGGCTGTGATGCTATAGGCATCGCCATACACAAATTCCTCGCCACTATGGTTGGTAATCGTGAATCTGATTTCCGTGGTGCCCAATGGATAGGAAGGCTTCTCCGCCTTGAGGGAGATGCCTTGGTAGGTGCTCACGCCTTCCCTGTTGTCGATGATAGGGTCCAACTTGCCCTCAAACCTGATGGCGGGCGAGTTGTAAATCTGCCTACGAAACTCCAGCTGCTTCTCCTTCGTGTTCCAACGGAGCGCAACATCAATGGAGTTGGATCCCATTCCAAATCCAACAACATTTCGCAAGGCCGGGGTCTTGTCTTCCGACAGGAACTTCCGCTCAAGTATCCGCATAATGGCGTTCAGTTCCCTATGCGAATATTTACGCGCCGAAGCCTTGCGATAGGTTCTCTTCTTGCTCTTGACAACTCTCTTTTTGCTAATGGCAACCCTCTTTTTGCCAACAGTTGCCACTTTCTTTTGCTGAATGGCCATTGATGGGTTGCAAGCAGCACAAGTGGTTTGCATTGAAAGGAACATTGTCAATCCTAATATTATTGCATTGAGGAGTTTTGGCTTCAGTCTCATAGTTATCAGCAATTAATAATTTAACATGTAGAGATATGAACTCTTATAGTATATTTCTTTTCAAGGATGAAAATAATTGTCATAAGGAAAAATCACTTTGCCTTATGACAATTATACACAGTTAGAATACTTAAAACAGATATTCTATTTCAACAGACTATCAAAAGTCCTTATTAACGAAATAGGATCTTTATAAAATTCTTTCGTATCTAAATTAGACACAGTTTCTTTCATCACAGGATATGGCTTAAATACAATTTTAAGCAACATTTTCGCACCAATACTACTTCCCATACAATAACCCTTTGCCACATCTTCATTCTTTACCTTAAAATAGAAAACATAGTTTGTGCCTTCCAAATGTAATGTTTTGGTATTTGTTATTGTTGAGATATAGTGTATATAGGCAGACACATTTTCCCCTTCATACACAGGTTTGAGGAATATCGGAGTTTTGTATGGTTTTGGATTTTTGTTCCAAACGCTTGGCAATGATTTTTGCGCCATAAGCGGAACGAACTTTATCCACTTTTTAGATTTTGAATCGTAGTACTTAATGCTCTTTATCTCTGTAGATTTGTATTCTTTCTTTTCTTTAGAGTTGGAATCTTTAGTAACAACGACATCACCATCATCAAGCATAAATAAAGTTTTTGTGACTCCCTTAACCACATTTCCGTTGTTTAAGGTAATTTCAACATTGTCCTGTGCTTGTACCATTACACACAACAAGAGGGCAAGAAACATAAAAAATAGTCTTTTCATACTCATGTTATTTTACGGTTTGACTTAATATCACAAAAATACTATTTTTTTTCTTTGCTATCCAGAAAAACACATTTTTTAACTTATTTATCCGTGCAAATAGTAATATTTAACGCTTGAAACGAAAAATGGTTTATGGAAACTGTTATCTGTTATCTGTTATTTGTTATCTGTACAGCAAAAAAAATCGTTTTTGGAAACTGTCAACTGTAACGCTTGGGGATGATGTTATTGACCTGTCATGTGACATTTTACTCTTGTATAGACTACACCCTTTATCCAAGTCTTCAAAAGAGACATTTGAGATAGTGTTACTTATAAGAAGTTTTTTAACTCGTAGAGAACAAACAGTTGCCCCGGAATCTTTCAAATAAAATAGCTCCTCACCGTTCTCCAATGATTATGATTCGCATAAATCCTTGCATTTCTCCCAATAGGCATCGAATTCCTCTTTGCTAACCAACATATTGGTTTCTATCGAATACAAGTCATATTGCAGGATGATGGACATCGGAGGATTGTGTTTGATGAAATCTTCTGGAAAGCAACCATCTATTTCGACATTAGCTACGCAATAGTTGCCATCCGCAGAAATTGTAATAGCCCTTGATACTCTCACGCAATCAAACTCGCCATAGCAAACCGTGTCGAACACCTTTATCTTGAAATAGAACTTGTATATCAATATTCTATTGTTGCATGGAAGTTGTTTTCTCAGACGGATGCACAAATGAGCCAAGGACAACAAAAAACTTTTCTTGGCATCCTTTGGAGACATTATCAGCGTGAAGTACTTGCCAAGCTGACCTACGGAATGCACTTCAACTTCTGTTTCTGGGGCTTCCTTGGAGACAAGTATCTTGACTTCATTCACCGCCTTGCTCCAAATCTCGACGTAATCAGGAAAAATAAGGTAATAGTAGCTGCTGAAAAAGAACTCCTTCGTCTCAGGCTTGTACTGTATGAAGAAGTTGGCAGAATCAAAAGATTCGGTAAACTTTTCTTCGTGCATGATGTAAGAATCATCGGGCGACTTCTCACAAACCGTACTAAGCATCTTGACTCGCCTCTTGAACCATATTTTGTATCTTTTGGCAAAGAGAACAAAAGCAATCGAGACAACAGCCCAAACGCCAAGTACGACAACACCGATAATATCCGAGCAGATATGAGTGATGACACCTATGCCATATATGATGACAATGCACCATAAAACGACCATTCCAAGTTTAGACATTATTTTTTCTATCATAAAGCTATTCGTTTTTGTGGTTTTTTGAATCCACGATTTTCTGTTATCTATGATACAGGCAGTGCCCTTTTCTGTAGTCTTCGGGAGATAATCTTTTTTTGTTTTCAAACGCCATTTTATAGTCTTTCATATACCATTCCCATGCTTCTTGCATTACATAGTCCTTGTCATATAATATCCAAATTAACCTGTCCCATTCGTAGTTCGAGGCTTTGGGAACCATCGTTACTTTACTTCCTTTTTTACCGCTTGGGCGATTGGCTTTTACTTGATACCTTATATTTCTATAAACGAAATCCGTCCCTTTGGCAACAGCAGTTTTATCTCTCATGTAATCAGAGTATTCTTTTTCTGACATACCAACCAACATTGCTGCATCATATTCAGAAATGGAACTTGTAATAGACGGTGCAACTCCAAAACTTGCTTGCCATTGCAAAGCAATATCTACAAGTTTATCTCTTAGCATTATTTTTTCTTCCATAGTCGTGAAAAATTGAATTTACGAATTTGCAGTTCACAGAAAGTGAATATTAATGTCTATTTTTCTTTTTGTTGGCATTTTTATTTGCCTCTAACCAAAGCAGGAAAGACAACAGGAAACATATAAGAGCAACATATTTTCCTCTATTTATTCCCGAATCACGACAAAAGACTCTATCAAGTTTCTCATCGTAGAAGAACGTGGTGTTGTTAAACCCAAGCTGTAAACTGTCACTCTTGTTTATGACAGTATCGTATTTTTTACCTTGGTAAATAATGTCTGCCGATGGGTGATGTCTTGAGCCACTTCGCAAATCCAAATTTATTATCTCACAAGCGATATTGCTTTGTGTTGTAGAGATTTTAGTTTCTCTATCAGATACTATAAACATATATGCAGTAAAAAGTCCGACAGCTATGTTTATCATAGCCACAACTATTTTTCTTCCCATAGCTTTCCTTATTTGTCCTTGCGGATTTATAAATTATTGCATTGTTCCATGAGAATTTTATCTATCATAGAACATTTCTTGAAAAAGGGATATGTATGATAAAAGTCCTTCGGGTCAATGGAGTCAGAATCTTGCTCCATCATCCATGCCGAAACGATTAAGACCATCATTTCGTAGTTCGCCTTTTCTTTCTGCCGTGGAGACAATCGTTTCAATGCTTTCCGAAGCCCTTCTATCTTTTGGGGATATTTCCGCAACATTCGGCTTAATCCTTCAGAAAGGGTCTCGTCATACGTCTCATCGGTATGCGACAAGCAATGCCTTATCACCAATATGTAGTCCTGCTCTTCGGAATGTTCTTGGGCAAAGAAATCACCATCTATGATTCGGCTGAGAAATAGGCTGTCGGTATTCGTTTCTTTCTTGCCTTTCAATTCTATCCTTCTTATGCTTTTGTCACAGAAAAGGACTCCATCAGTAGAAGCGTTTAGTGGATAGATATAACATTTTTCTCGCCCTCTTTTAAACAAGTATTTTATATCATAGAAGATTTCGCCAGTCACAGTTAGCGTATCAGCCTCTAATGAAGCAAAGTAAAATTCTTCGATTTTATTTTTGCCAAGTGCTTTGTTACTTTTGGAGATTTCCAATGTGCCAGTGGTGTCATTATCAAATGTAAGTTTTACAGATATTGTTGTGTCAGAAAGTTTCACATCTCCGACATAACAACATATACCTTTTCCAAAAGTAGCTGATTGACATCCCATACTGCATAGAAACAGTATGGTGATGCTTGTCAAAATGATAGCTTTTCTTCTTCCCATAATCACTTTAAACATTACGTTCTTTTTCATTCGTAATAAGTTCTTTCATATCCACAGACAGTAATTGTGCAATTTCAAGAAGTGTGGTAAGGTTAGGTTGAGAGCGGTTGCATACGTAAGCATTGACCGTACTGAAACTCCTTCCTAACTTCTTTGCAAGCCATGTTTGGCTTATCCCTTTGTCCTCTAAGACTGCTCTTATGCGATTTAACTTCATCTTTTTATCGTTTTTATGCTACAAAAATAACGTTTTATTTTGATAATCCATCCAAATCCCTTGAATATCTGCTGTATTCCGTCGTAATTTAGACAAAATAGAAATATAATCTGCAAAAATGGAACTAAGCAATTGATTTCCCAATATGGGAAGATACATATATGCGTTTATGAATATGTTCTTTTTGCCATACTCTTAAAATGACATTACATGAAAATTACTGTTGGTAACTACTCTTTTACCTTTGCAAAGACTAATCTTAATATTTTGTAAAATCACAGCATAAAATGTTGTTTTTCAGAAATTAGATTTAACTTTGCACTCGAAATCAAAGCGTTCTTTGTATATTGCAAAGTTGTGAAAGAAAAAGAATATAGCTCGTTTCTAAATCGTTAGCAGTCACATTCTTTAAAATACTCAACTCGCTGATATTCAATAAATAAAAGAATTTACTGTGACTCGCCACATGAAAGGTTATATGTTTATTGATACCGGCAGCTTGGGCCCAACGCGATAAGATCTCATTTGTCCTTCCCAATGATATCAAGTCATGGAAAATAATATCTGTATCTAATGCGCCATTGCGTTTGGGTAACTGTTTTAAAGCCTCTTTGCTAAGAGGTAAAGAAATAACTTCTTGGGTCTTTTGTTGCACTATATGTAGCTGGGTTTTACCCATATTATCTCTTTTAAGATTCCCCCACGTCAGAGCAACAATATCACAATGCCTTAACCCGCAAAAGCAACTGAAAAGAAAGGCCTGTTTCAGTGTTTTATTGTAGAAATCCGTTTGAGACAGGGCTTTAAGTTCTTCAATGGTCAGGAACTCCCGTTCTGTCTTTTTTCTTTTAGGTTTGTCTTCATTTCTTATCTTGTTCATAGGATTTAAGGGCAAAATATCTTCAACAACAGCATAGTTTAGACAGTAATTCAGCTCTTTAAAATAACAAACTTGTGTGTTGGCGCTAATTTTCTTTTCTTTTCTGCTATGTTCTTGATTAGCTGTACTTAAATATTTTATAAATTTTAAAATATATTCCTTATCTATGTTTTTTAATAAAATACCTTTTTTGTCATATCGTTGAAGATGATAAATCAACGTATTCATCAACGTTTTCTTTGATTTTTTTACAGAGTCTCTGTGTGCCAGATACTGGATATAATCTGTGAGTGATATGTTTAACCTCTTCTTATTCAAATTAAAGCCATATTTACCGTTTTGCAGTGCTACGATTTTTTCAGCTTTGATAGCATTAGCTAACCTTAATGTTTCTGCATTTCTTTCTTTATCGACTTTACTGCGTTCGGGGATTATATAAAGTTTTAAAAATTCATATTTTCTCTTTCCATTTATGTAGATGTCGAGGTAAAGAGAATAACATCCGTTTAGCAATTCTTTTGTCCGAAGCCTTATCGGCTCTTTTATTTTAATTTCTTTTTTCATTTTAGAATCCTTTCCATGTAATTAATGCATACAGCTCTACATAGGGAGTAACAAGTCAGTAACATCCTGTGTCGTGGATGATTAAGAAAGTGTTACCGGCTTTTATTATTTTCAAGAAAATAAAAAATGCTCTTTCGGTTAAAATACAATGAATAATTTATTCAAAGTGCCCTGTAATGTATTGTGCGTCGCCATTTGTTTTTGCTATTCCTTTTTTAAATAAATCAAGTGTAGAAAAAAATTCCTCTTTTACCATAAAAATAGAAATATCAAATTGGTAACAAATATAACGTTATTATAGGTAATAAACGCACTTTTTATTCTTTTTTATTTTTTACCTGATGAACATTTAATATTCAGTTATATAACAGTTTAGTTTCGTAAAATTTCTTCTTTTATATCGTTATTCCCATATCCGGAGAAAAAGCCATGCCGGCTAATCATATTAGACAACAACATTCCACAGATTTCCCTTTACTATCAACCAATTAGCGAAGATAGTACATCTAATGTCAACCGTCAAGACTGGGAGGTAAGTTACAACTTAGGTAAGAATTGGAAGCAAGCAATCAGAGAAAAGAGAAAAAACAGTTCGCTATTCAAAGTAGATATCACTGTATACCCGGAACTTTCACTTAAAAACCTGGTAATTACACAAATATACCAAGTATTACTTAATCTGTCACCGGCCATAGAAGTTTCTTTTTGGAAAGGAATGAAATTAACAGCACAGATGGTGTTTCCGGTATACAATGATGGCTATGGAAATCGCTTGGGAAAAATCCATCCGGGATTTCTAACGCTACAACAAACGGTACGCCTACCTTATAATATATGGGGGACATTGACAGTAGGAGCATTTAACGGAGACCGGTACGGAGGTGATTTGAAATTATTTCATCCATTTAAAAACGAACACTTCAGTATAGAAGCCAGATTGGGTGTTACCGGAACTTATTATTGGGACGGTTTTAGCTGTACCTATGGCACAAAACGAAGGATTACTTGGAGCATCGGAGGGAGTTTTTATTGGCCGGAATACAATATTCAGACTACATTAAAGGCTGAACAATATTTATTAGGCGAAAAAGGCATGCGGTTGGATGTGATCAGACATTTCCGTTATACTTCTATCGGTTTTTACGCCATGAAAGCAAAAGGGGCAAAATCGAATGGTGGCTTTCGTTTTCAAGTAGCATTGCCTCCTTATAAATATAAGAGGAGAGGATATATCCCGCGTATTACACCATCCCACAACATGGGGATAGCTTACAACGCAGGAAATGAACGATATTACTACATGGGATACCGTACGAATCCAAGCGAAAACATAATGCAAAATAATAGTTTTAATCCATATTTTATTAAATCAGAATTACTAAATTTTTAATTTTATTGAGATGAAAAAGAAAAGTTTGTTAAGTGAGCTTAGTGCAAAAATAGCATTACTCACTTTGGCTATATCCGGGGCCTTCATGACCGGATGTTATAAGGATGACGGCTTGGATGCAAATTCTCCCGGAGGAAACAGTAATCCCCTAACCCCTGTTTATGTAATATCAGGAGTTGTAACAGATGCTGAAACTGGAGAGAATATTCAAGGAAATGTAACCTATACTGATGGAACGTCTCAAACTCTGTCTTTTGATGGTTCTTATAGCATAAAGATCGCCGAGTTCAATGAAGAAACTAAAACCGTTAGCCTGTCCTTCAAAGCAAATGATGAAACATACAACGGTGGAAAAGCCATTGTACGGACTGTTGTGTTGAACAAAATAGAAAACGGAAATGCAGTTTATCCTGTGGATGTAATAATGAAGAAAAATGTTTCTATGTATCCGAGACCATACAATTTGACGTTTATTTATAAAAATGCTGTTACTGGAGAAGAAATAGCATCGGATATAAGTGACCAAATGGGAATGACTATAAAATCGGCTGATGGAACTGCCGTAACGAATTATAACGGATTAGCATCCGGCAATTACACCATCAGAACTCAAGCTATTGAAAAAGCATTTAAATCAAGTGTCACATTGCTTTCTCTACCTTATGTAGAATCAGAAACAAAAGACGACTACATAAACAAAATCGTAGAACTTCTTATTACTCCGGCAGATCCTGATAAAGAAGATACTTATACAACATTAGCTGGTGTTGTTGTTGACAAAGATGGTAATTCCCTGTTGGCTGACAA
>OGGZ01002952.1_pt1 | contig 10637 bp, 7 predicted proteins | sample 1571371 | NCBI WGS metagenome assembly OGGZ01 (sample SAMEA2582025, study PRJEB24529) | metagenome | biome: Human gut stool | place: China | collected 2011
AGCACCTCAAAAACACCATCATACACTAAATCAGTAAGTTGGCAGCATCACCCAGGTATTAATATCGACACCCAGCGCAAGGCAGGTTTTTACTTTATCGATATCACCCTGTTGTGCAGCCAATAAATAGTCGGCAGGTAGATTTTTTATACTCATTCACATTCCCCTGGTTTTTGTGGCTGTTTTCGATGAATTGAGAATAGCAACGATAATCTGATAAAAGAACCCGCTTAAATTTAATTCGCCGTATCTCGCCTTTTTGTTGAATAATATTCAACAATCTTTTCGCAGTGTGCGGTAGTGCAATATTTGTTTCTTTGACCCGATACCCTTTCACTCAATCAGGTTTTATTTCTCTATAGTCTGCACATGTAAGAGTAGCTTTCGTCCATGTCTAACCAGAGGGGAACAAGATGAACGGACTCACGGCAACGGGTGTCACCGTCGGTATTTGTGCAGGGCTTTGGCAGTTAGTGTCTTCACATGTCGGGCTCTCTCAAGGATGGGAATTATTAGGAACCATTGGCTTCGTCGCCTTTTGCAGTTTTTATGCCGCAGGCGGCGGTAAATCGGGGTTTATCAGAAGTCTGGCGGTTAATTATTCCGGGATGGTGTGGGCGTTTTTCGCCGCGCTGACTGCTGGTTGGCTGGCCTCTGTAAGTGGACTGTCCGCGTTCTGGGCGAGCGTAATTACTACCGTACCCTTCTCGGCGGTAGTGGTCTGGCAAGGGCGTTTCTGGTTACTGTCCTTTATTCCCGGTGGCTTTCTCGGCATGACGCTGTTTTTTGCCAGCGGGATGAACTGGACGGTGACGTTACTGGGTTTTCTGGCGGGTAACTGCGTGGGGGTAATTTCAGAATATGGTGGACAAAAATTAAGCGAAGCGACGACTAAACGCGACGGGTATTAAAAGTTATTCAAAAATGATTATCTATCTTTAACCGATACCTCTACAGTCATAGCTGGAGAAATTCATAGTAGATAATGGCGAGAATGGTTTAATGAACTCAATTTTTACCGAAGAGAATCTGTTGGCATTTACTACCGCTGCGCGTTTTGGCAGCTTCAGTAAAGCCGCAGAAGAGTTGGGTTTAACCACTTCCGCCATTAGCTACACCATTAAGCGTATGGAGACGGGGCTGGATGTGGTGCTGTTCACTCGCAGTACCCGCAGCATTGAGTTAACGGAGTCCGGGCGTTATTTTTTCCGCAAAGCTACCGACCTGCTGAATGATTTTTATGCCATCAAACGTAGCATAGATACTATTTCGCAGGGCATAGAAGCGCGTGTGCGCATTTGTATTAATCAGCTGCTTTATACGCCCAAACACACCGCGCGCTTATTACAGGTGCTGAAAAAGCAGTTTCCTACCTGCCAGATTACCGTCACCACCGAAGTGTATAACGGCGTCTGGGATGCGATTATTAATAATCAGGCCAATATCGCCATCGGCGCACCCGATACACTACTGGACGGCGGCGGTATTGATTACACTGAAATTGGCGCGATTCGCTGGGCTTTTGCTATCGCCCCGGATCACCCGTTAGCCTTTGTGCCGGAACCCATCGCCGAAAGCCAACTGCGTCTCTACCCTAATATTATGGTGGAGGACACCGCGCATACGATTAATAAAAAAGTGGGCTGGTTGCTGCATGGGCAGGAGTCGATTCTGGTGCCAGATTTCAACACCAAATGTCAGTGCCAGATTTTAGGTGAAGGAATTGGTTTTTTGCCGGATTACATGGTCCGTGAGGCGATGGCGCAATCCCTGCTGGTTACCCGACAAATCCATAATCCGCGCCAGGATTCGCGCATGTTGCTGGCGACTCAGCATTCTGCTACGGGTCAGGTGACGCAGTGGATTAAAAAACAATTTGCGCCAAATGGCATATTAACGGGGATCTATCAGGATTTACTGCATCGGGAGAATTAATCGCTGCCAACCTCCCGATGCGCTGTGAATAGCGGTTTACATCAACCACCTGCTTTCATTACCCATTCAGAGATAAATTTATTACCCGGAACTGGCGGGGAGTACAAATAGCCCTGCAAAAAGTGAACGCCTTTACCGATCATTAAATCCGCCTGCTCCTGGGTCTCTACCCCTTCCGCTACGATACTCAGACCAGGCTTACGCGCCAGTTCGACAATATTGTCCACAATATGACCGGAGATTTCGTCGACACTCGCCATTTGCACAAATGACTTATCGATCTTAATAAAATCGACCGGAAACGCCTGCAGATAACGATAGGTCGCATAACCCGTACCAAAGTCATCCAGCGCAAAGGTAATGTTGTGCTGATGAAGGCTGTCAAATATCGCTCTGGCTTCTGGCGTTACCGGAATAGGGTTACGTTCCGTTAGCTCGAGAACCAGTTTGATTTTATCGTTTCCTAATTTCTTGACCAGATTCAGGCATTCTTTTTCAAATCCCGCGGCCAAAAAACAACCCGCCGAGACGTTGATACCAATATGGAAATTATCCGGCAGCAAATGTTTTACCGGCATCAGAATATCCGCAGTCTGTTTCATCAGTTGGCGGGTCATTATGACAATAAGACCGGATGACTCCGCCAGAGGAATAAACTGATCCGGTGGGATAATTCCCGTTTGTGGATGTTCCCAGCGGACAAGCACCTCACAGCCCGTCAGTACCCCAGTCTGCGCGCAGAAAACCGGTTGGATCCACGGTTTGAATTCGTGGTTTTCCAACGCCAGACTGATGGCTTCAGGCGTGACGATATGGTGATAGTGATTATCATTAATATATCTATGACTATTACTACCCGTGGCGGATATGATCTCCGGATTGTACTGAAAGAAAATATCGCGCCAGAAAGTAATATCGCTCTGAATCCCCAGTTTCTCAAAGAGCTGTTTCTTTTGATGTGAAATTGTCTTTGCACTGCGATTTCTGTACTGTGATATTTCTGTTACAGACATTCCCTGCATCAGCAGCTTGAGTAGCAGTCGTTCTTTCTCGGATACGCTACCAGGCAATGACAAATGAACCGTTGTACCGAACTCTTGCAGAAAAACACGAAAATCACATGAATTCATGAACACACCTTTATCTTTTATCGCTGTTCAGTATGAGTGATTACCTGTGGATTCCTGAGCACACATAAGGGGTAACCATAAACATTAGCGATGCCATACGTATAACATCCCACATCACTATCAAAAAGATTATCTTTACCTCTGATGCTCGCTCAAAAACAGTTACGCTAAATACCTTAAAAAGGTAATCACAAGACAAACTCAGGAGATAATCACGCAAGAATGCAATATTAAAATTCAGATACTCATTTTTGGTAATAAAGAAGTAGTTGGACTATTTCAATATTTATAATTTCCCACTACGTACTGGCATCCATTCATGAGCAAAGGCGCATTATATGAATTTAACAATCCAGATCAACTGAAAATACCTCTCCCTCATAAACACATAGCGTCAACATTCAATGACATAATGAGTAAAGATGTTGGTTATGCATACGTATCATTACTCTATGCCTGTCCCTTAAAAACCCACCCATTAAGACTGAATCCATTCAGCAAATGATAACCAATATTATAGCAATGACAATAAAAACAATATTTAAAACAATCAATAAAATATCAGACACAGACAATTAAACCTTAAACAACAAACGGTTACATTGATTTTAGTTGATTTGCGCTACGCGTTCCCCATGAATAAAGCGTCATTTCAAATTAGCACCAATATTTACATTAAATAAGACTAAGCTTATTGAACATTCACAACAGTCCAAACGTAGGTTTTGGGCTGCAATAGTTCTTTTCTTTTTTATTATCTGTTGCCTGGCAATCATCAATCGATACTAAGGGCTTAACCGTACAGATATAACGTATCAAGAGGTAAGAGAAACCGCGCCATATGCAGACATGGCGCGGTTTTATGCAATAACAATCACGCGTCCGGGAACATCACGCTATGGCCCGGCGCTTCACGATGGAGATGAATAAAGTTAAGGTGCCGCTCGTACTGGTCAAGAATATCGGTGATCACCTGCTCTTTGCTGTAGTCCATCAGGTCGTTGCCCTGGCTGCCTTCTAACAGGAAGGTTTCCAGCCGGTAGTAGGTCGATTTACCGCTACGTGCGCGGTAGGTAAAGCCCGGCACCGAGTATTGCTGCGGCCAAATCTGATAGACAAAGTTTTGTTCTTCGCCCATATGCACCAACAAATCCAGATGCCCCAACTGTTGTCCCTCTTCCGGCGGCAGGCTTTTTAGCTCCACGTATGCGCCGCGCAACCGCAGCTCCTGCGCCACTTCTTCCATTGCCGGGTAACAGACCGTCTCCATCATCTGTTTAGTGTAACGCGTGCCCGGATAATTCATCAGGCGCGAGAGACGTTTTTTCCAGCTCAGGCGATCCTGAAGCCCCAGCGGTCGCGGTGCGGTATCGCGGTTGGCACTTTCACGGCGGTAATCTTCTACCTTCAGAGATTTATACAACCCCGCCATCACGAAGAAGATCACAAAGCTGAACGGCAGCCCCATAATCACCGTGGTGTTTTGCAGCGCGGATATCCCGTTGGTCATCAGCATGCCGAGCGTCAGCAGGCCAATCGCCACCGACCAGAAGACGCGCAGCCAGCCGGGGGCGTCGCTGTTGATATCTTTAAGCTGCGAGGTGAAATTCCCCAGCACCAGCGCCCCGGAGTCCGCCGAGGTCACATAAAACAGCAGGCCAGTAATGGTGGCGACGGAGGCGCTAAAGGTAAACGCCGGATACTGCGCCAGCAGGCTGTAGAAGCCGCGCTCCGGATGGACCATCGCTTCCTCGGCAAATGCCGCTCCGCCGTGGATGATTTCATACAGCGCGCTATTGCCGAACACCGAGAGCCATAACAGCGTGAAGGTAAACGGAATAAGCAACGTGCCCAGCACGAACTGGCGAATGGTACGCCCACGCGAGATACGCGCCAGGAACAAGCCGACAAACGGCGACCATGCCACCCACCATGCCCAGAAGAAGAGCGTCCAGTTATTCATCCACTCAACTGGACGGTCGAAGGCAAAACTGTTGAGCGTCATGCCCATAAAGCGATTCACATAGTCGCCAACATTCAGCACCAGTGCATTAAGCAGGAACGAAGTGTCGCCCATAAACAACACGAACAGGATCAATCCCAGCGCCAGCGCGACATTAAGCTCCGATAACACGCGAATGCCCTTATCGACACCGGATGTCACCGAGATAGTGGCGATGATCACCGACAAGGCGATCAGTGCCGCTTTTGCCGCCATCGAATCGGGAATATCAAACAGTACGCTCAAGCCATAGTTAAGCTGCACCACACCGATACCGAGCGTAGTGGCAATACCGAAGATAGTGCCGATCACCGCTGCAATATCCACTGAGTGACCTATCGGCCCGTTAATCCGTTTACCGAAGATCGGGTACAGCGCCGAGCGGATGGTGAGCGGCAAATTATAACGATAGCTAAAGTATCCGAGCGCCATGCCCATCAGCGCATACATCGACCAGCCGGTTAAGCCGTAGTGAAACAGCGTCCAGACCATCGCCTGACGCGCGGCCTCAATCGTCTGTCCCGCGCCTTCCGGCGGCTGCATATACTGCGTTACCGGTTCGGCTACGGAGAAGAACATCAGGTCGATACCGATCCCGGCAGCAAACAGCATCGCCGCCCAACTCAGCAGGCTGAATTCCGGTTTGGATTGTTCTGGCCCGAGCTTCACCGAACCAAAACGCGAACAAGCGATACAGACCACAAAGACAATATAGAGCGTTGCCGCCAGCAGATAGTACCAACCGAAGGTTTTAGAAACCCAGTCCAGCGTGCGGCCAATCCACAGGGCCGAGAAGTCGCGAAACAGGATCGTTGTCAGGGAAAACAACAAAATCAGTCCGGCGGAGGTGTAAAACACCACCGGATTGATTTTGTCCTTTTCCCTGCTGTGTGAAAGGTCTGTCATCCAGTATCCCCACTGTTATTGTTACTATTTAAAATCAAATTCGTAACAATTAAGACACATTTTATATTGAACGTCCAATCAATAACCGCTTTAATAGATAAACACCGCTGATGAATGGAGTGGCGAAAATGCCCAAATTGGGGATGCAGTCGATCCGGCGCAGACAACTGATCGACGCCACACTGGAAGCAATAAATGAAGTGGGCATGCACGATGCAACGATCGCGCAGATCGCCCGCCGTGCAGGCGTTTCTACGGGGATCATCAGCCACTATTTCAGGGACAAAAATGGTCTGCTGGAAGCAACCATGCGCGATATCACCAGTCAGCTGCGTGACGCGGTTTTGAATCGATTACATGCACTTCCGCAGGGCAGTGCAGAGCAGCGATTACAGGCGATTGTTGGCGGAAACTTCGATGAAACGCAGGTGAGCAGTGCGGCGATGAAAGCCTGGCTGGCGTTCTGGGCCAGCAGTATGCATCAGCCGATGCTCTATCGTTTACAGCAGGTCAGCAGCCGCCGCTTGCTGTCGAATCTGGTGAGCGAGTTTCGTCGCGAATTGCCGCGCGAACAGGCACAGGAAGCGGGCTACGGCCTGGCCGCGCTGATTGATGGATTATGGCTGCGCGCGGCTCTGAGCGGCAAACCGCTGGATAAAACCCGCGCTAATTCCCTGACCCGCCACTTTATCACTCAGCATCTACCCACCGATTAACCGAGGAGACGTGATGTCCCGAATGGCAGAACAGCAGCTTTATATACATGGTGGTTATACCTCCGCCACCAGCGGTCGCACCTTCGAGACCATTAACCCGGCCAACGGTAACGTGCTGGCGACCGTGCAGGCCGCCGGGCGCGAGGATGTCGATCGCGCCGTGAAAAGCGCCCAGCAGGGGCAAAAAATCTGGGCGTCGATGACCGCCATGGAGCGCTCGCGTATTCTGCGTCGGGCCGTTGATATTCTGCGTGAACGCAATGACGAACTCGCAAAACTGGAAACCCTCGACACCGGAAAAGCATATTCGGAAACCTCAACCGTCGATATCGTTACCGGTGCGGACGTGCTGGAGTACTACGCCGGGCTGATCCCGGCGCTGGAAGGCAGCCAGATCCCGTTGCGTGAAACGTCCTTTGTGTATACCCGCCGCGAACCGCTGGGCGTAGTGGCAGGGATTGGCGCATGGAACTACCCGATCCAGATTGCCCTGTGGAAATCCGCCCCGGCGCTGGCGGCAGGCAACGCAATGATTTTCAAACCGAGCGAAGTTACCCCGCTTACCGCGTTAAAGCTGGCTGAAATTTACAGCGAAGCGGGCCTGCCGGACGGCGTATTTAACGTGTTGCCGGGCGTGGGCGCGGAGACCGGGCAATATCTGACCGAGCATCCGGGCATTGCCAAAGTGTCATTTACCGGCGGTGTCGCCAGCGGCAAAAAAGTGATGGCTAACTCGGCGGCCTCTTCCCTGAAAGAAGTGACCATGGAACTGGGCGGTAAATCACCGCTGATCGTTTTCGATGATGCGGATCTCGATCTCGCCGCCGATATCGCCATGATGGCAAACTTCTTCAGCTCCGGTCAGGTGTGTACCAATGGCACCCGCGTCTTCGTTCCGGCGAAATGCAAAGCCGCATTTGAGCAGAAAATTCTGGCGCGCGTTGAGCGCATTCGCGCGGGCGACGTTTTCGATCCGCAAACTAACTTCGGCCCGCTGGTCAGCTTCCCGCATCGCGATAACGTGCTGCGCTATATCGCCAAAGGCAAAGAGGAAGGCGCGCGCGTACTGTGCGGCGGCGATGTACTGAAAGGCGATGGCTTCGATAACGGCGCATGGGTTGCACCGACAGTGTTCACCGATTGCAGCGACGATATGACCATCGTGCGTGAAGAGATCTTCGGGCCAGTGATGTCCATTCTGACCTACGAGTCGGAAGACGAAGTCATTCGCCGCGCTAACGATACCGACTACGGCCTGGCGGCGGGCATCGTGACAGCGGACCTGAACCGCGCGCATCGCGTCATTCATCAGCTGGAAGCGGGTATTTGCTGGATCAACACCTGGGGCGAATCCCCGGCAGAGATGCCCGTTGGCGGCTACAAACACTCCGGCATTGGTCGCGAGAACGGCGTGATGACGCTCCAGAGTTACACCCAGGTGAAGTCCATCCAGGTTGAGATGGCTAAATTCCAGTCCATATTCTAACCAGGAGGTTTATTTGCAATTTGACTACATCATTATTGGTGCCGGCTCAGCCGGCAACGTTCTCGCTACCCGTCTGACTGAAGATCCGAATACCTCCGTGCTGCTGCTTGAAGCGGGCGGCCCGGACTATCGCTTTGACTTCCGCACCCAGATGCCCGCTGCCCTGGCATTCCCGCTACAGGGTAAACGCTACAACTGGGCCTATGAAACGGAACCTGAACCGTTTATGAATAACCGCCGCATGGAGTGCGGACGCGGTAAAGGTCTGGGTGGATCGTCGCTGATCAACGGCATGTGCTACATCCGTGGCAATGCGCTGGATCTCGATAACTGGGCGCAAGAACCCGGTCTGGAGAACTGGAGCTACCTCGACTGCCTGCCCTACTACCGCAAGGCCGAGACTCGCGATATGGGTGAAAACGACTATCACGGCGGTGATGGCCCGGTGAGCGTCACTACCTCCAAACCCGGCGTCAATCCGCTGTTTGAAGCGATGATTGAAGCGGGCGTGCAGGCGGGCTACCCGCGCACGGACGATCTCAACGGTTATCAGCAGGAAGGTTTTGGTCCGATGGATCGCACCGTCACGCCGCAGGGCCGTCGCGCCAGCACCGCGCGTGGCTATCTCGATCAGGCCAAATCGCGTCCTAACCTGACCATTCGTACTCACGCTATGACCGATCACATCATTTTTGACGGCAAACGCGCGGTGGGCGTCGAATGGCTGGAAGGCGACAGCACCATCCCAACCCGCGCAACGGCCAACAAAGAAGTGCTGTTATGTGCAGGCGCGATTGCCTCACCGCAGATCCTGCAACGCTCCGGCGTCGGCAACGCTGAACTGCTGGCGGAGTTTGATATTCCGCTGGTGCATGAATTACCCGGCGTCGGCGAAAATCTTCAGGATCATCTGGAGATGTATCTGCAATATGAGTGCAAAGAACCGGTTTCCCTCTACCCTGCCCTGCAGTGGTGGAACCAGCCGAAAATCGGTGCGGAGTGGCTGTTTGGCGGCACTGGCGTTGGTGCCAGCAACCACTTTGAAGCAGGTGGATTTATTCGCAGCCGTGAGGAATTTGCGTGGCCGAATATTCAGTACCATTTCCTGCCAGTAGCGATTAACTATAACGGCTCGAATGCAGTGAAAGAGCACGGTTTCCAGTGCCACGTCGGCTCAATGCGCTCGCCAAGCCGTGGGCATGTGCGGATTAAATCCCGCGACCCGCACCAGCATCCGGCGATTCTGTTTAACTACATGTCGCACGAGCAGGACTGGCAGGAGTTCCGCGACGCAATTCGCATCACCCGCGAGATCATGCATCAACCCGCGCTGGATCAGTATCGTGGCCGCGAAATCAGCCCCGGTGTCGAATGCCAGACGGATGAACAGCTCGATGAGTTCGTGCGTAACCACGCCGAAACCGCCTTCCATCCGTGCGGTACCTGCAAAATGGGTTACGACGAGATGTCCGTGGTTGACGGCGAAGGCCGCGTACACGGGTTAGAAGGCCTGCGTGTGGTGGATGCGTCGATTATGCCGCAGATTATCACCGGGAATTTGAACGCCACGACAATTATGATTGGCGAGAAAATAGCGGATATGATTCGTGGACAGGAAGCGCTGCCGAGGAGCACGGCGGGATATTTTGTGGCAAATGGGATGCCGGTGAGAGCGAAAAAATGAGTCGTGATGTGAACTAACGCAGGAACCGATCAGATTGAGAGTTACCGTTCCAGAGAGGGGGACCGAATCCTTATATAAACACTGAGGTAACTCTCATGCTTCATATCCAGTATTCATGATGCGGGCTTTTTGCTGATATTTAACCCGAACATTCCTGATACAGACTATTAATACAACCTTATCTGCGACAGATTTTATTTTCTGGATATATTATGCGTGAACAAATCAAACAGGATATCGATCTGATTGAGATTTTATTTTATCTGAAGAAAAAGATTCGTGTTATCCTTTTTATTATGGCTATATGTATGGCTATGGTGCTGTTGTTTCTGTATATCAATAAAGACAATATAAAAGTGATTTACAGCCTAAAAATAAACCAGACAACGCCAGGTATACTTGTTAGCTGTGATAGCAATAATAATTTTGCCTGTCAGACTACAATGACTGAAGATGTTATTCAGCGAATTACTACATTTTTTCACACCAGCCCAGATGTCAAGAACAGAGAAATAAGGCTGGAATGGTCAGGAGATAAGAGAGCTTTACCAACTGCTGAAGAGGAAATATCTCGCGTGCAGGCCTCTATTATCAAATGGTATGCGTCAGAATATCATAATGGCAGGCAAGTTCTCGATGAGATACAAACGCCTTCAGCAATTAACAGTGAGCTTTATACAAAAATGATATACCTGACCAGGAACTGGTCATTGTATCCGAACGGTGGTAATGACTCCAACTTATTGGTAGTGTTTTATGTTCAGATAATGCCCGATGA
>OGGZ01002957.1_pt1 | contig 10611 bp, 7 predicted proteins | sample 1571371 | NCBI WGS metagenome assembly OGGZ01 (sample SAMEA2582025, study PRJEB24529) | metagenome | biome: Human gut stool | place: China | collected 2011
AAAGTAAAAGAGAGATAAAGGGCAAACATACAGAAATGTATGGACGCAAAGCCAGTCGTAGAAAATGTCACTTCTTCGGGCGTGAAAACATTGGACATCAGCGTTTCCAGCAAAGACGGCACACAGTTTACTGTGAAGTCCATTTCTCCGAAATCCGTCAATGTGCGGTTTGATAAGATGGTCACGAAAAAGTATCCGATTCAAGGCGACATCGGAAAAATCACCAGTTCCAGCACCTGTGTTATCAATACAGAAGATGTCAAGGTGACACCGAACGAAGTGGAAGTGACAGGGCCGGAAACCATTATGAATCGAATCAGCTATGCAGCAGCGGTGATTCCGAAAGAACGGGAACTTTCCGCAACAACGATTTTGACGACCGACCAGCTGGAATTCCGAGATGAAAACGATACACCAGTAGAAAGCACCTATTTGGAATATACACTTTCAAATTATGCGGTAGAAATTCCGGTGCAGTATACACAGACCTTGGATATTACATACCAGCTGCGAAATGTGCCAACAAACTTTGATGAAGCATACCTGCGGAGTTTGCTGAAACAGTCGGAAGACCATATTACGCTGGCAACTTCTGATGCCAATTTGGATGCGGAAACAGCGTTCAGCATTGGACAGATTTCACTTTCGGATATTGGAATTGGCTATTCTAAGGACTTCCCACTGGAAATTCCGGAGAACTATGAGAATCTTTCGGGCGTTACTTCTGTAAATCTGGCGTTGGATGCTTCGAATTTGGTAGAAAAAGAATTTGTTGTGACAGACATCAGCATTATGAACGCACCAACCACATATAATATGACCGTAGACACCAGTCAGCTCACGGTAAAAATGATTGGACCAAAGAACCAGATTGAACATCTGTCTGCTGCGGATTTGACGGTAACCGTCAATCTGCTGGGTGCACCGCAGATGGAAGGCGAATCGGTTTCGTTCAGTTATACACCGACCATTTCTTGTGAAAAATGGGATCGGGTCTGGGCAGTCGGGGACTACACCAACAAAGTCTATGTGAAAGGCGTGAAAGTCGATACGCCCGTTGTGACCACAACCGTTACAACACCGGAGCGTGTGACTGTTCATACAACTGAAACAACCACAACGACTAGAAAATGAAACAAAACCGGGCAGCAGTTGTTGTCCGGTTTTGTGGATTCTGTGCTGAAACTTGTATGCGTTTTTCTACATCTTTCAATAATTTGTTCGAAATTTGTGCAGATTGCACAAAAAACAGAATAGAAATTTCTACGCTGAAATGCCCCGTTCTCCTCCAATGTTAATAAAAAATCCACAATTAGAGCGGAATATCGTGTTATAATAAGAACAGTTCGAAATGAAACGTTTATAACATAGGCATAAACCTGTTATGATTCAATGAGAAGCAAAAAAAAGAGTAGAGAAAGGATGATATCAATAATGGTACATACTGTATGGAAAAAGCGTGCAATTGCTGCTGTGATGAGTGTGGCAATGCTCGGAACTTCAATGGCTGCAACCCCGATCGTTTGGGCTGCTGGAAACGAAATCTCGGTAAACAAAACACTGGAAGTTGCAATTGCAAATCCGAAAGATCCGAATACTCCGCTTAACAAGGATGCTTGTACCTATTCGGGTCTGATGTCCGATGTTTTTGGTTCTGGTGAAAACCACACGACGTTTACTACGTTGCAGTTTAACTTCAAGGCTGACGAAGAAGTTACAAACTTCTCGTATTATTTCGGCATTAACTTGGATGCTGCTCCATGGTGGACAGATTTGAGTAAGGAATGCACGCCGTATGCATCGGAATTCTCCGTTGTTGTCAATGTCAAGGATTTGGATTTGAAGGGACAGAACATTGGCTACTGCATCGATGAAAAGTGGCATTCTGACCGTCACCTCGAATTCCAGAATTGTTATGCGGCAAACGGTGAAACAAAGATTCCGGTTACCTTGACTTCCATTACGGTAAACGGCACTTCTGACACCAGCAATGGCACAAAGCCGATTGACCCGAGTAATCCGGATAATCCAGGCGGTGAGGACAAGGAAGCACAGTTCCCGAACACCGGTGAAGGCGGCTTCTATAGCAGTAAGAATGAACAGAGCAGTAACTATTCGTTCGTTGATAATAAGGATGGTACAGCAACTGTAAAATCCACCATCACCAAGAAGCTGAACGCTGACGACCTGAAGAAGCTGGCACAGAAAGAATATGGAACAGATACCATTACCCTGACACCAAGCCCGAAGGGTGCGGACTACAGCGAAGATGGTTATGCTGATAAGTATGGCGATGAAAATTCCGAAGCAACCATTCGGAAGAACGGCGACCCGCTGAACAGCCATAAGTTCTCTTATGATGATTTCGGAATTGGTTCTGGTGATGAAACCACAAAGATTACACCGGAAGCTTTGACCGTTGTAATGCGTGCAAAGGATAACCAGAATGTAACTCGGATTATGTACGGCGGCGGTCTGAATGTTGAAGCAGGCACTCCGGCAGATACCGAAAAGGCAAAGGCAAAGATTGGTAGAGATGAAGCCGGCAACGTAACCGATGATTCTCTGGCAGGTTTCAAGAAAGATGGAAATGCTGGTTACTGGTATAATGATATCGGTGCAGACAGCTATGACGATGTTGCAAAGAACCTCGAAAATGTTGGTTACAAGGTTGGTTCTCCAGATACAGAAAATGGTTTGGTACAGATTCAGAACGGAAAAGACCTGAAAGAACAGAGCTTTGGCGACTATGTACAGGTAACTTGGGACGTTCCGGAAGATGTGAAACAGTATGCAGATGCTGCTTCTGGCAAGACCATTTCGTTCCAGCTGTGGTACGGCGAAATCGAAGCAGAAGAATACACGCCGCTGGAATCTCTGGATATCGACAGTGCAATGCTGACTTATACCGAAGAATTGACCTTCCCGTATAAGAGCCAGACAAAGGAACTCACCATTAACAAGGAACTGAAGACCGGTGATGACCCGTTGGAAATCCTGTATTCTGACCTCGGTATGACTTATGAAACGACTGCCGATGTTTATGCAATTGAATTTACACTGGACAGCAAGGTCGATGCAAGACAGCTCGTATTAGGCAATGGTACTACTGTTGTTGACAAGGCAAGCGATTATTGGTATCAGGCTGGTTCTATCGCATTGGTAAAATCCGATGATAAGAATCATGAATACACTTATATGTGGATTATGCCGGCGGACGTTGCAAATGTTACCCTTGGCGAAGATGGTACAATTATGTCCCTCTTGAACAAGGTTAGCACCGAAAAGGAAGGCGACCACTTCTCATTGGCTCTGTATTATGCAGATAACAACGATGGCAAGGAAGTTACTTCTGTCAACCTCAAGAGCGTTTCCGCTTACTACGATACGGACAACAGAAAGAACACTGCAAAGGCTGATCTGTTTGAAAAGGATCTGAGCGTTAGCCCGAAGAACATTACAATGAAGGTTGGCGAAACCAAGAAGATTTCTACAAATGTTGACGGCTGCACCTTTACTTCTGAAGATCCGACCATTGCAACCGTTGATGAAAATGGTAATGTTGTCGGCGTTGGTGCAGGAACAGTTGTCATCAATGTTGAAACACCGAAGGGTCAGAAGGATACCGTTACAGTAACTGTAAATCCGGCAGACACAACTGCAACTACGACTACAACCACTACTACCACTACTACCACCACAACAACTACTAAGGCAACTACAACTACAACACAAGCAACCACTACAACTACAACCACTACCACAAAGGCATTCAAGCCATACTATGGCGATGTCAACTTGGATGGTGTCGTAGACCTGCGTGATACCATTAAGCTGAACAAGTATCTGGCTGGTCAGGTAACACTGTCTGATGCAGCAATGATTAATGCAGATGTAACCGAAACATCCGGTGCTGTAGATGATAAGGATGCTACAAAGCTGATGAGATTCGTGCTGTTCCTCGTAACAGATTTGGGTCCTGGCACACCAGATTCAGCAAACTAAACAAGGATTTGACGAATCCGGTAACTCTGTCTGATGCAGCAATGATGAGATGCATCACTGGTTTCCCTTCTTTAAAAAGGAAATAAAACAAAACACATAAAAACGACCGCTGTACATCAAAACGATGTGCAGCGGTTTTTTTGGTTATTGGTTGAATTGTTGTAATGTGCCTCTGAGTTTTCGGATAATTTTCTTTTCCAGACGGGAGATATAAGATTGCGAAATTCCAATTGCCTGAGCGACTTCTTTCTGTGTCTTTTCTTTTCCATCCACCAGCCCGAACCGTAACTCCATGATTTCCCGTTCCCGTGTGCCCAGTTCTGAAACCGCTGAGCGGAGCAGTTCCCGTTCTGATTCCTGTTCGATGTTTCGACTGACTACATCGGCATCTGTTCCCAGAATATCCGAGAGCAGCAGTTCGTTTCCGTCCCAGTCAATGTTCAAGGGTTCATCAATGGAAACTTCTCCTCGGTATTGTGTTGCCTTTCGCAGGAACATCAGGATTTCATTTTCAATGCAGCGGGAAGCATAGGTTGCAAGTTTGATTTTCTTCGTGGGGCAGAAGGTGTTCACCGCTTTAATCAGCCCGATAGTACCAATGGAAATCAGGTCTTCCAGACCAATGCCAGTAGATTCAAATTTCTTTGCAATGTAGACCACCAACCGGAGATTGTGGACAATGAGCTGTTCTCGGGCATCCGTGTTGCCGTTTGCCAGTGCCTCCAGCATCGCCCGTTCCTCCGGAGCAGAGAGCGGCGGCGGTAACGTATCCGCTCCGTGAATGTAGTGCATCTGTCCCGAACAAAGCCAGAATTGCAGCTGCCGCAAAAATTGCAGCAAAGATTTCATAAGGCAAACTCCTTTCTACGCACATAGACCGTTAAATCGTTTGCAGGAGGTTGGGGTGAAAAATTGCCTGCTCCTGTGCATCTGCCAACCCAATGCGTGCAGCAACCTGCTGTCTTGCTCCCGTTGTTTCGTTTTGCAGCAGCACTTCATCCGCCTGAAAAACTGGCATCAAACTTGTGCCGGATACTGTCCCATAGGGAACATAGTGGTAGTGCCGCTGCTTTTTCTGGCATTGCGGCAGCAGGTCAGAAAATGCCTGTCGGCTGCAAACAATGATGGGCAAGCCGCTGTATGGGTCAACCAAATTGTTTCCGGTGTCTGCTAACCCTGTTTGTATCCGAGTTTCTGAGCCGATGCGAATATAGACCCGATAGGGAACATCGGTATGTCGGCATCGCATCCGGACAGCATGCCAGAGTCGTAGAACTCCATATGCCAATAGCGTGCAGAAAATGCAAACCGGAAGAGAAAGCTGCAAGTAAAAGCATTGATTGCCCAGAAAAATCCGGCGGCTGTTGGTGCTCTGCTGAAGAAACATCAGGAAGCCTGCAAAGAGCATACTGCAACAGAAAAACCAAATGGTTTGCCGCAGCATGGTTCGGCGAGAAAGTCCGAAACAAAGCACCCCGTTCATGCCAGCAGCTGTTCCCAGCCGAATCAACAGGTTGACTGCCAAGGGCAGGGGCGGTAGGAGGATGACCAGTGCAGAGAAACTGCCCAGCAGAGCACTGAGCAGGCAGCGTGGAATCCGGCAAGGCGTGTGCGTGAGAAATGCCGTTCCTCGCAGAAGAAAATAGTTGACACAGAAGTTGAAGAAGAGCAAAACGTCGACATAAATGACTTGCATTGCAATCACCGCCTGTCTTTTGATTATAGCACAGAGCAGGGGAAAATGCTGTCGAAAGTCGTTTGCAGCCGAAAAAAACACAGCCCCACAAATAAAATTGCAGGGCTGCGAATGAAAAATAAATGGAGAAAGATGAGAAAGTAAAACAGCTGTTATTCTGCTGCTGTCAATGGGATAATCGTTTGGTCAACTTTGAGATAAGTAACGGCGTTCGGGTCAATCGGCTGGGGGAGGTCAAATTCCAACCATCCTGTGCCATCCAAGTTGTGAGAAACGCCGTATCCGGCAGATAATCCGCCTTTTCCGTCCTGTAAATCAACGGCGGATACGATTGTACCGTCTGCTAAAATCACAGAAACGGATTCTGGCTGTGTTACAAGATCTCTATCCATTTTTCCAGCCAGTTTGATATGAGAAGGATAACAGGTGACTTGCTGAATATGGAAAACTTGATAAGTCTTTTGAATTTCAACATAGTGTTTCCAAATGCCATCCGCAGTATAGGTGACACTCGGAATGGTCTGGATGTTGTCCAAGTGGAATGCAACTGTGCCAAGTGTGCGGTCGTCAGATGTTTTCAGGGCAAATGCTACATCTGCTTGCTGGTTCAAAAATGCATCCATTTGTATTTTGCAGGTGAAAGTATAAGTACCATCTGCTTGCTGTTCGGAATAGGCATACACCGTGTTCAGCGATTCAGAGCTTAGCAATTCAGAAAGAGGCTTGTTGTCGATGTTCAGGCTGCATACATCAATGATAAACATTGTTTCTTCCGGCAACATATCCGGCTGATTTGGAGCAAGATTCAGCACCATTGCAAGATTTGTTCCATCGCTGAGCACACCAAGCGGTGTGACGGTAAAGTCATCCATACCTGTCGTAGTGAAATTGGAAATAGTCGCCACCATAGAAGCAGGGTCAAGAATAGTATTGTCTGCTTTGGCAGTCAGTGGAATGGTGACATCGTCCATTTGAATGGCAGTGGCTGCGGTTGGGTCAATGGGTTTTTCCAGATAGAGGAATTGTTCTACCTGTGTCAGGTCTTCAGTGACAATGCCATGATTGCGATAACCGCTTGTCATGTATTCTCCAGCAACAGTGCTACCGTCTTTCAAGATGACCGATACTTGTTTTGCGGAGTTGGTTTGATTGTCTGCTGTGCCGTCAATGGTCAGCGTCAGCGGCTGTAAGACAACTTGTTCGACATTGAGAAACCCACTTGCATTGTTCCACGTTCCGGAAGCGGTGTAAACACTGGTCTGTGGTTTGTTTTGTAAGTCGATGGTGATGGAAATCGTGCCGATCGTACCGAAGTTTTGCTTGAGCGTTTCGTATTGTTCGCCCTCATATAAGATTGCCTGCATTTCTGCCTGATAGGTCATGTGGTTTTCCCATGTGCCACTATCTAAATGAATCTTGTTGGTAAATAAATAGCCATCTCCGTCCGGTCGAGTTTCCGAAGCACTGCCTTGTAAAAACTCTGTGTTTGTTTCGCCATTGAACCAGAATGTTCCGGTTTGGGAAATGGTGAATCGGTCGGTATATTTTTCTGGGTTCTCTGTTTTGGGGGTCAGATGAACGGCGTAATATAAGTTGGATTCATCTGCAAAGGCAGCAATCAGTTCTGCGTCCAAATCGTCCAAATCAGCGGAAAAAGCAGAAACATTTCCGGCTTGTTGCGATGCATATTGTGCCGTTGCTGCATCATCGCTGCTGTTCGGGAACAGCTGATGAATCCAGTTTGTTCCCTGAATGGCAGAAACGGAAACCATACCAATGACGCTTATGCAAGCGGCAATCGCAACACCAGCAATCACGTTGCGTTTCCAAGTTCTGCGAGTTGGAACGGGGCTGGCGTTGTGTGCAATTTGTTCTAGAATCGCCTGTTCACAGCGTTCCGGCATTTGAATGCGATTCATAATTTGCTGATAACGATTCTTGTTCATAAAAATCCCTCCCTTGTTCCGTGAGTGCCAATTTTAATTTCTTTCTGGCACGGGCAAGCTGCGTTTGAATAGTTGAGATTTTACGGCCAGTCAGGTCGGCAATCTCTTGAATGGAATATTCCTCGTAATAATAGAGCAAGATGACAATGCGGTATCGTTCCGGCAGTGCAAACACTTCTTCATAGAGCAGGTTGTCGGTCGGGTCGGAGAACAGCTCCGGAATTTCTTTATAGTCTGCTCTCCGGTTGTACCAGACGGATTTCCGGAGGTTATGGCAGGCGTTGAGGGTCACTCGAATCAGCCACGCCTTTTCCAGACCGGCATCTGTGAAGGGCTTGGATAGTTGGTAGAATTTCAGGAATGTTTCTTGTGATACATCTTCTGCATCAGCGGTGTTGCGGAGATAGGTATAGGCAATGCGGTAAACCATGTCTTTGTATTGTTGGAGTTTCTGTTGAAATGTGGATTTGTCCATGTTGTTCATCTCCTTTTGTGGGATTCAGAAGTACTTCACCCTAATAACAATTGAACCCTATAAAAAATCCCATTGTGCAGAAAAATTTTTTTGCAGGGGAAAACAGGGGGTGAAATCTGTGAAAAACAGCGAAATTTCTGAATATTTTCCGAAAACCATTGCAATTGAAACGGATTTATAGTATAATAAAAATTGTATGTGTAAGCACAAACGGTTTATTTGAGTGATTTGAAAAGAGAGGTTGACACTATGGTTTTATTAGATGAATTGCGTGTAACCATGTCCGACTATCAGAAAGATATGGATGAGTTGTACGAAGTATTGGGCGTTGCGGCTGCAACAGAACGCTACAATGTATTACAGGAAGAAATTGCAAAAGAAGGATTCTGGGATGATCTGGAACATTCTCAGAAAGTGTTGCAGGAATCCAAGACACTGGAAAACCGCATCAATTCCTATAAGAAAATGCAATCGGAACTGGAAGATATTATTACGCTGATTGAACTTTCCATCGAAGAGGGCGAAACAGAAAGCACACCGGATATGAATGCAGAATGCGACGCTTTTATTAAGAAGCTGGAAGAAATGAAATTGGCATCTCTGCTCACCGGAGAATATGACCACTCCAATGCGATTTTGACGTTCCACGCCGGAGCAGGCGGAACAGAAGCACAGGACTGGGCAGAAATGCTCTACCGGATGTATAACCGCTGGGCAGAACGGCATCATTTCAAGGTAACGACACTGGATTATCTGGATGGCGATGAAGCCGGCTTGAAGAGTGCTTCCATTTTGATTGAGGGCGAAAATGCCTATGGATTCCTGAAGTCAGAATCGGGCGTGCATCGTTTGGTTCGGGTATCTCCGTTCGATGCCTCCGGCAGACGGCACACTTCGTTCTCCGCAGTGGAAGTCATGCCGGAAATTGATGACAACATGGAAGTAGACATTCGTCCGGAAGATATTAAGATGGACGTATTCCGTTCCAGTGGTGCAGGCGGTCAGCACATCAACAAGACCAGTTCTGCGGTTCGGTTGACCCACTTGCCAACGGGGATTGTTGTTTCCTGCCAGACACAGAGAAGCCAGTTCCAGAACAAGGAATATGCAATGAAGATGTTGAAGTCCAAGTTGGTGGAAATCAAGGAGCGGGAACACCTCGATAAAATCGCCGACATTAAGGGCGTGCAGAAAGAAATTGCATGGGGTGCACAGATTCGGTCTTATGTATTCATGCCATATACACTGGCAAAAGACCACCGCACCAGCTTTGAAAACGGAAACATTCAAGCGGTTATGGATGGCGATTTGGATGGCTTTATCAATGCTTATCTGAAAGCCCTGTCCAGCGGAACATTACAGAAGTAAATTCTGAACATACAGAAACATCGAAATAGAAAAAGACTGTCGCAGAGAATGAAAAGCGGCAGTCTTTTTCTTACGAGTGGTCAGGCGGTGTGAGCCCATATCGTGCATAGAAAGCGGCAATGTCTGCTGGTGTTTTTACCATATCGTAATTTCTTTTCGGCAGCATCGTAAAAACCAATGGTGGTTTCGCCGGTGCAAATGCTGGATTCGATTTGGATTTGTTCCGGTGTGCAGCCGTCCGGCAGCGGTAGGATGGGCTTTTTGTGGGAAAAGAAATGCATGAAGAACGCTCCTTTCATCAGAATTGGATTGGAAATCATGAAAAATATAGCACAAATCGGATGTCTTGTCAAGCAATGAAACCATTTGAATATCGCCGCAGGCGAACTGCGGTCAAGCTGGCTCAGCTTGGCGAGGGGTGCAGGGGGCAAGCTGCCCCCTGCATAGAAGTGCATGATGAATTGTAACAAAAATCTAAGAAGAAATCAGAAGAACCGCAATTGCTTTCAAGATTATAGGGTTGTAATGATAAAACAAGGTTTCAGGGGCAATTGCGGTTCCAAAGGCAAGCTGGGGATGTGCCCCAGCCTTGCCGAACCGGATGCAGACAATTTTCCCAAGAATCAAACAAAATGATCACAATGTTTTTGTTGACGATTCTGTAATTGTGCTTTTTCAAACGTCCACACCAGCCCTTGACAATTCGACGGAAATACAGTATAATAAAGGTTGTATTTTTCGCAGATTCCCGTAGGAATCGGCGAATGGGAATGAGAACCATTATCAGGAATAAAAGGAGTCATGCAGTATGGCAATGAAACAGATTTCAAAAAGCGGTTATGACAAACTGAAAGAAGAACTGGATTATCTGGTTGGCGTAAAACGTGCGGAAATGGCACAGAAACTGAAAGAAGCTCGTGCACAGGGCGACCTTTCTGAAAACGCAGAATATGATGAAGCGAAGAACGAACAGGCAATTCTCGAAGCACAGATCAAGGAAATCCAGTATACCTTGGATAACTGCGAAGTCGTAGACGATGACAGCATTTCCTTGGATGAAGTTGGTCTGGGTTCTACCATCAAGCTGAAAAACTTCCAGAGCGGAAAAGTAGAAACCTGGC
>OGGZ01002958.1_pt1 | contig 10611 bp, 7 predicted proteins | sample 1571371 | NCBI WGS metagenome assembly OGGZ01 (sample SAMEA2582025, study PRJEB24529) | metagenome | biome: Human gut stool | place: China | collected 2011
GGGCTTGTGTATTGTATGCTTGTAGCGATGATGATGGAAAAGACGATACGATCATGAATATGTCCGAATTGACAGGAAAGTATTGGTATTACAATGCCTGGTTGGGGGATAAATACGGGATGGGACAGTCCGATTTATTGGAAGTGATCCGCTTTGAAAAGGGAGGTGTTTTAAAGATGATGGAATTCGGCGGACGGAGGGTACATGCTATCGGTACCTGGACAGGTGGAGATAATCAGATTACGATGGATCTGGACGATGGGGACTCTATAGTTTGGAATGTGCAGCGGAGTGGACCGGATTATATTCAGACTATTGTGAATGCGCAAGGAGAACGGAAATATACGACCGATCCCGGGTATCTCGGCGAACTGACTGCCGACGCTTTTTTAGTAAACGAATATACGGACGGGAATCAGTTTAAAACGTATATCGGAGTCGATGTGCGGGGAAATAAAAATGTGAAAGAGGTGGCTTTGATTCCTGCCGACGGGAAATCTATCCCGGTGGAAAATCACGGGTATTTTTGGAGTGAGAGACAACCCCAGAGCGGTGATTATGTCGATTTCGGCGGAGAGAAACGGGAAGTGCGTTTCTATTTGCGGATAGGAAAAAATACACAACTGAAGTTACAGGATACCATCTATAGTCAGAATCTGCCTCAGCGTACTTTGAGTGAAAGTGGATTGGAGGCGATTACCGAACTGGGAATCGGGGCTTTGAAGGTTTCCTGGAATTCATACCAGAACCCCGATATTTATTATCGGGTGGAAATCTTCTCAAAGAAAATGGATTTGACACAACCTTATTTTGTCAGCCGGATTCAACCGGCTACGAGTACCGGAATGACGATCAATACGACTACTTCCGGCGAGGTAAACCGGATCGGCGAACTGATCAAAGGCGAGAGTTATCGGGTGCGGTTGACTGCCTTGATGTTCGAACCCGGCGTGGATGTGATCAATGATGAATATAGCTCTGCTAATTTGCAAGCTGTCACCTATTTTTCCAGAGGATTCCTTTGGGAATAAAAGCGCAGGTGAAACATCAGGGAGCGAGGAAATAATCGGATAGAGTGTGGGCCAGCCGAAGAGGCTGGTCTACGTGTATCCGGTGAGTTGCTTCCGGAATTGTCTTTTGCCGGGCCTTCGGGAAATAATATCGGGTGGCTTCGGTTATTTTTTCCGGTAAATAGTCCGAATGTTCGGCTTTTATAAATAGAATTTCAGCCTGATAAGGAGACCGGATATCGGGTATATTCCAATCCAACAGAGAAGATAGATTTTCCCGGATCGCTTTCGCATTAACCTTCCATTCGTATCCCTGAGGAGTTTTTCGGATATTTTTTAGCAAAATCTGAACTTCCTCTTCTGTAGAAAAATATTCCCGGACCGCTCGATGTATTTCCTGACGTCGGTGGAAATTTTGAAGCGGGGTAGTCAGGATATATTCCGACAGGCTTCGGTGCATAGTCTGCCTGTCTAAAGTATAGGCTTGCGGGCAGATATCTATGATTGCCGCTTTTTCGACGATTTCCGGACGTTTCAATACTAAATGCATCAATGTCTTGCCTCCTAGGGAATGTCCCGCCAGAAAAGGCCTTTGGGGTAAATTCAGTCGCCCGATCAATTCCTCCGTATCCTGGCTCAAAATGGTGTAATCGAATAATGAAGAATGCGGAGAACAGCCGTGATTTCTCAGGTCGGGCAGGATGACATGGAACCGGTGGCTCAATAGATCGGCTACGGGCAGCCAATTGTCCGAAGCTCCCCATAGGCCGTGAAGGATGATGAGGGGGGGATGCGTATCGATACCTTTTTCACGATAGAAGAGTTGCATATCAGGCTTTGGGTTTACCGATAAAAAAATGCTACCCCGAAAGATAGCATTTTTTCCAAATAAAGACAATGTATATTAGTCTTTCAGTTTTGCTTTCAGGAATTCGCGGTTCAGGCGTGCTATATGAGCGATGGAAATACTTTTCGGACATTCCATTTCACAAGCGCCGGTGTTGGTACAGTTTCCGAATCCGAGTTCGTCCATTTTAGCCACCATGGCTTTAGCCCGGCGGGCAGCTTCAATTTTTCCCTGTGGCAATAAAGCTAACTGAGAAACTTTTGCTGCCACGAACAGCATAGCTGAAGAGTTTTTACAGGTAGCCGCACAGGCACCGCATCCGATACAGGCTGCTGCGTCCATCGCTTCTTCTGCTTTGTCGTTTGCAATTGGAATTGCATTGGCATCAGGAACTCCACCGGTGCTGACAGAAACATAACCTCCGGCCTGCAGAATCTTGTCATAAGCTTTCCGGTCGACGATCAGGTCTTTGATTACCGGGAAAGCACCGCAACGCCAGGGTTCGATCGTTATCGTGGCTCCGTCTTCGAAACGGCGCATGTGCAATTGACAGGTAGTCACATCATCGTCCGGTCCGTGAGCACGGCCGTCGACGAACAGACTACAAGTACCGCAAATACCTTCACGACAGTCATGATCGAATGCTACCGGTTCTTCGTTTTGTTCTACCAGCTGTTCGTTGAGAATATCGAGCATTTCCAGAAATGAAGTGCCGGTAGAAATATTGTGAACTTTATATGTTTTAAACTCGCCTTTTGATTTAGCGTCTTTTTGCCGCCAGATCTTCAGAGTCAGTTCTTTTAATATTTTATCTGCCATAACCAATATTATTTTTGATTTTGGATTTACGATCGGGGAATAAGCCTGAACCGTAAATCACAAATCGTAAATTATTTATTTATAAGAACGTTGAGTAAGTTGGATGTTTTCGAACACTAATTCTTCTTTATGGAGTTCCGGTGCTTTATCTTCACCTTTGTATTCCCATACAGAAACATATTTAAAATGTTCGTCATCCCGTTTGGCTTCACCTTCTGCGGTCATCGATTCTACCCGTAAGTGTCCGCCGCAAGATTCATTCCGATCGAGAGCATCGTGAGCCATCAGGTCGGCGAGTTCTATAAAGTCGGCGACACGGGCTGCTTTTTCCAATTCGTTGTTCATCGCTGTAAATTCACCGGTTATGCGCAGATTTTTATAGAAATCTTTTTTCAATTCGGCGATCAGTTCGATGGCTTTCTTCAAACCGGCAGCTTCACGGGCCATACCGATGTATTCCCACATGATGTGTCCCAGTTCTTTATGGAAATGATCCGGAGATTTCGTTCCTTTGATGTCATACAAACGACGCAGACGGTCGGTGACATGTTTTTCAGCTTCGTCGAATTCCTTGGTATTGGTATTGATTTTCGGAGTCTGGATTTCTTTGGCCAGATAGTCGCCGATGGTATACGGCAGAATGAAATAACCGTCAGCCAGTCCCTGCATCAAGGCAGAGGCCCCTAAACGGTTTGCCCCGTGATCAGAGAAGTTACATTCGCCGATAGCGTACAATCCGGGAATCGTAGTCATCAAGTTGTAATCTACCCAAAGTCCGCCCATAGAATAGTGGATAGCCGGATAGATCATCATCGGATTGTTGTAAGGATCCACAGCGGTGATTTTTTCGTACATCTGGAACAGGTTACCATATCGTTTTTCAATAGTATCCCGGCCTAATTGTGCGATAGCATATTTAAAGTCCAGGAATACGGCTTTACCTGTATTGTTGACTCCGAATCCGGCATCGCATCTTTCTTTAGCAGCACGTGAAGCGACGTCACGGGGTACCAGATTCCCGAATGCCGGATAACGGCGTTCCAGATAGAAATCCCGGTCTTCATCGGGTATATCGTTCGGATTTAAAGTGCCTGCCTGTAATTTTTTAGCATCTTCGATTTTTTTCGGTACCCATACCCGGCCGTCGTTACGTAACGATTCGGACATCAGGGTCAGCTTACTCTGCTGGTCTCCGTGTACAGGAATACAAGTCGGGTGAATTTGCACGAAGCAGGGGTTCCCGAACATAGCACCACGTTTGTAAGCTTGCCAGGCTGCACTACCGTTACATCCCATCGCATTGGTAGACAGGAAGAATACATTGCCATAACCTCCGGTAGCCAACACTACGGCATGGGCTCCGAAACGCTCGATTTTTCCGGTAACGAGATCCCGGGCGATTACTCCGCGTGCTTTACCGTCGACGATCACGATATCCAGCACTTCGTGGCGGTTGTACATTTTTACTTTACCGGCCTGAATCTGACGGTTCATGGCTCCGTAACATCCCAGCAACAATTGCTGTCCGGTTTGGCCACGGGCATAGAACGTACGGCTTACCAAAGCTCCACCGAAAGAACGGTTGGCCAGTAATCCGCCGTATTCACGGGCAAAAGGAACACCTTGAGCTACGCATTGGTCGATAATGGAGTTGCTTACTTCTGCCAAACGATATACATTGGCTTCCCGGGCACGATAGTCACCGCCTTTGATGGTTTCGTAGAACAAACGGAATACAGAGTCGTTATCGTTGGGATAGTTTTTGGCTGCGTTGATACCTCCCTGTGCGGCGATAGAGTGTGCACGACGGGGAGAATCCTGATAACAGAAAGCGGTTACATTGTATCCTAATTCGGCTAAGCTGGCAGCTGCAGAACCTCCGGCTAGTCCGGTACCTACAATGATAACATCCAGTTTCTTTTTGTTTGCCGGGCTGACAACACCAATATGAGCTTTGTGAGCTGACCATTTGTCTTTCAACGGTCCGGCAGGTATTTTAGCATCTATTACTGACATAATAAATTGATTTAAATTTTAAATTTTGATTCCAGACTTTAGATTGATAAAACCGAATTTATCAATCATCGATCATAAATAATTAGTTTCCCAGTCCTGCGATGAAATACAGTGGAATAATGCTGAAGCCTACTGCAAATACAATTGCAAAGAAATAAGCTAAACATTCCAGACGCTTTCTCCAGATATCATTTGAGAAACCGATAGTTTGGAAAGCAGACCAGAAACCGTGAGTGATATGTAATCCTACTAAAACGGCTCCCAGAATATAAATCAAACAGTATACAATGCTTGATTCGAATAAGCTGGAAACCAATGTGTAAGTATCTTCCATTTCAACACCTCCGACTGTAATGGCTGCCAACGGAGTTCCCAAAGACGGGAATTTAATGTTCCACCAGAAATTATACAGGTGGATCACCAGAAAGATCAACACCATTGCTCCCAGAATGTACATGTTGCGGGAAGCCCAGGTGGCATTTTGACTCTGGTTTCTCAGGGCATATTTCACCGGACGCGCTTTCTGATTCTGAAGAGTCAGTACAGAAGCCCAAATGATGTGAATGATAAACCCGATAGCCAGGATGGGTTCAATAATTTTGATAATCGGGTTCGTAGCCATAAAATGAGCTCCCTGATTGAATAAGGCCCCGCTATTATCAAAAATCAACAATAAATTTAGCGCCAGGTGGACGCAAAGAAACGAAATCAGAAAAAGTCCCGATAAACTCATGATGACTTTTTTTCCGATCGAAGAGGTCAAAAAATTGCTCATAATTTGTTTTATTTATTAATAACTGGTTTAATACCCTTTAATCCTGCAAAAGTATCCTTTTTCTTTAACTTTACCCTATTTTAATACATTAGAATGATTCTAAATTCGGAATTTTTTCTGTAATAAAAACGGGGCCTGAAATACTTTGAAAACTAATTGTACCTGATTTTACTTTCTTCCAAAGCCTGATATATAATATCCTGTATTTGGGTCCGTATATTCATTTCAGATAATTTTGTGTTAAATTCGTCGGGATAAGTCCGGTTGGATAAAAATAGGTATAACAGCTTGTTATCCGGGTCGCACCAGGCCATAATCCCCGTGAAACCGGTATGTCCGAAGCTGGTCAAAGGGAGACACTTACTGACCGGATTGATCTTGGTTTGATCCGGTTCGGGTTTGTCGAAACCCAGGCCTCTGCGGTTTTTAGGAAACAGATTGTTTTTACAGCTGAAGGTGACCATCGTTTCGGGTGAAAAATAATATTCTCCTCCATAGGTTCCTCCGTTCAGATACAATTGCATCATTTTGGCCAGGTCTTCTGCTGTTGAAAAGAGACCGGCATGTCCTGCAATGCCACCGAGCAGCGCTGCGACAGGGTCGTGTACATAGCCCTTGAGTTCCGTTTTGCGGTAAAGTTTATCGACACACGAAGGAACCAGATTATTTTTATTCAGGCGTTTGTGAGCAAGAAAATCGGTATGGTGCATACCTAATTTCCGATAAAATTCTTCCTGACAGTATTGGTCTAACGATTTTTCAGTTACATGTTCCACTGCGAATTTCAGAAGAATAAACCCCAAATCGCTGTAGGCATATTCTTTTTTAGGATTTAGCGGTGAATGAAGTATACAGGACCGGATCGTGTCCTGGTAGGCCGGGAACATATAAAGTCCGGGTTCCATGTATTTATAGCCCGGTTTCGGGGAATTGGAGACCGTGCTGTCTTTAAACCGATAATTGAGATTTACATATAACCTGTCTTTCAGGCGGGTGGTGTTGTGCGCTGTCCGTTTGCTGGTAAATAAAGGTCCGGGGAGCGATTTCGGATCGATAGCATCCGTAAATAAAGGCAGAAAGGTTTTCAAACCTGCATTGTGGCATAGTACTTCCTGTACGGTGATGTCTTTTTTATCGGTCTCTTTTAATGGAGGATAATAGTCCGACAACGGAGCCGCCAAATTGATTTTCCGGGAATCGTACAGTTTGATTATGGCCGGTAGGGTGGCTGTGATTTTGGTTACGGAGGCTAAATCGTAAATGTCGGATGTTTTGTTGGGAGTCGTTTGTTTGTAGGTATGATGACCGAAGGCCTTATTGTAAAAGATATTACCGTCTTTGGCAATCAGCACCTGACAGCCGGGGGTGGCATGTGCCTGGACCGCCAGTTGGCAGATGGAGTCGATTTTGGCTAATTTTTCAGAATCCAGGCGGCACATCTCCGGACTGGTATAACTCAGTCTGGTTTTGGGCGTTTGAATACCTGTACCGGCCGGATAATCCGGATTTACACAAACCGGGAGCCGGGCAGTCATTGCTATGCCTCCGAAAATGGCTTGTGCCGCATACTGTTGGGCATAAAGATGATTTTCGTAGCTGAGCAATAAAGCATCGGTCGGGAGGGAAGCGTAGGAAGCGAGACCGTATGGGATGCCCGGATGGCATAAAATGATTCGCTTGCCGGTTTGCTGCCGGATCAGGGTATCTAAGACCGGCGAATAACCGAAATCTTTTTGAGCCGAATTCGTACTCAGATTATTATAAATAATGATACAATTAAAAGGTTGGAGCTTTTTTTGCAAATTCCGGAGTTCTTCGTCCGATAATTTTTTGTTTGCTACGAAGTGAGTGACTTGAGTATAACGTTCCAGTGTCGTTTGAAAATTGTTTACTGCTCTGGCTCCGAAATTCAGACTGGCGATACGGAGGGTATCCAGGCGTTTGAGGGGAAGTAAAGAGTCTGTATTTTTAATCAGGGTGATGGCTGCCTGGTAAAGTTGTTGCTTCAGAGCTATGTCGGTAGGAGAGTTGAGACGTGACCATAGACCCGGAGTTTCGGCCGGATAAACATTCGGTAATACATATTTTTGCTTTGCTTCCAGTATCTTCCGGCATTTTTCATCGATCGTCCGCTCGTCCAACAGGCTATCGGCCAGGGCTTTTTTGATCGCTTCCACTGCTTTTCCCAGATTGGCCGGAAAAAGGAGCATGTCGTTACCTGCTAGCAGCGCTTTTACTTCTGCTTCGCCGGGCTGGGAATTTTGGGTTACCCCCTTCATATTCATGGCATCGGTGAAGCACAGGCCGGAGAAGTTCAGATCCCGGCGTAACAATTCCTGAATGACCGGGCTGGAGAGAGAAGCCGGAATGCCTGTCGAATCTATCGATTTAACCGCCAGATGGGAGACCATAACCGCCGGAATGCCGGCTTCGATCAGATGCTGGTAAGGATAGAGTTCGACAGAGTCGAGGCGTTGGCGGGAATGTGGGATGACAGGCAGGGTATGGTGAGAATCGGTATCGGTATCTCCATGCCCCGGAAAGTGTTTGATGACGGGAAGCACGTTTTGACTCAAAGAGCCATAAGCATATAAGATCGCTTTTTGGGTAACCTCCTCCGGGTCTTCGCCGAAAGAACGCATTCCGATGATCGGGTTCCGGGGATTGCTATTGATATCTACTACCGGGGCGAAGTTTACGTGAACCCCTAGTTCCTGGCAATGCCGGGCGATAGTTGCTCCCAAAGCATAAATCAGACTATCTTTCCGGATAGCCCCGTTGGTCAGCATTTTGGGGAATTCCATCGCAGTTTCCAGGCGCCAGCCTACTCCGTGTTCCGCATCCATCCCGATCATTAAAGGATATTTCGCTGCTTTTTGATACCGGTTGGTTAGTTTGATTTGCTGAGTCGGTTTCCCCTGGAAAAAAATGAGCCCTCCGACGTGATATTGCCGGATTTGTTTTTCCAGTTCGTTTTCGTAATTTTCGTTCTTGTTGCTGTAGGCCGCAATCATGAAGAGTTGGCCTATTTTTTCATCCAGACTCATTTGGTGGAGGACCGAATCGGCCCAGGAATGCCGGGATGCTTCGGCCGGTTGGGAATAACTCCCCTGAAATACCAGAAGACCTATAAACAGTAAAATGATTTTTTCTTTCATATCCGGAATGCGTACTTGCTAACTAGAAATATTCCCGCAAATGTACGAAAAAACAGAGGGTACCGTGTTGACGATACCCTCTGTTGTATGCTAATGAATGTTAAATTATTTCAACAATTCAGCTACTTTATTTTGTAATTCTTCTCCTCTCAAATCTTTGGCAACAATAACATTGTTTTCGTCCAATACAACCAAGTGAGGAATTCCATTTACACAATAAAGTTGTGCAGCTGCATTTTGCCATCCTTTCAAGTCGGAAACGTGATTCCAGGTCAATTTATCATCTTCGATCGCTTTCAACCAGGCATCTTTATCCTCATCCAGAGATACACTCAGAATTTCGAGTCCTTTCGGATGGAATTTCTCATACATTTTCACTACGTTGGGATTTTCTCCACGGCAAGGGCCACACCAGGATGCCCAGAAATCGATCACTTTTACTTTACCTTTGATAGAGTGCATAGACAGCGGTTTTCCGTCGGGAGTATTCAAAGTAAAATCAGGAGCAACCTGGCCAACAGCTACTGCAGATAATTTTTGGATTCTGTCGGCGATTGTTTTTCCCGGTTCTGTTGCTTTGGCATTTTCACCCAGGGTATTGAATTTTTCGACTAGTTTTTCATAATCATATTCGTAGAGTTTGCCGGCTAAAAAATAAGCAGCGACATAGCTGTCTGCATTCGCTTTGTTTATAGCATCTTCTTTAGCTTCATAATCTTTCATTAAGTTCTCATACTGCTCTTGCAATTCTTTCATTTTAGCTTCATTCTTTTCCTGGTAGGCAGTCCTGTAACTTTGGTTCAGCTCATTAGCCATTTTACCCATTTCGTTTGAGATTGCGGTATACTGATTGGCTATTCCTTGGGTGGCAGTCCCTTCGATTTTGGTAGCTGTCGGATTTTCCAGATTTAAGTTTGCAGTAAAATCGGCATTCTCTACAAAAATGAGATTCTGTCCCCGTTGTCCTTCAACGGCGATAAAAGCTGGGGTCAGCCCGGCAACGCTACCTGTCAGTTTGAATTTACCTTCGGCTACAGGAGCTTTGGCCAGTGTGTCGATCGTACGTCCCTGACGTTGTAATAAATAGACGTTATTCGCTTCGCCTCCTGTGATAGTCCCGTTGATATTGTATTTCGGTGTTGTGTCACAGGCTGATAGTGATACGGCTATAACAGCTAAAGATAATAAACTTTTCTTCATGATTTTAGAGTTTGTGATAAAAATTAACAAATACAAAGATAGGGATAAAAATAACAAAACGATGCTTCGGGCATCGTCTTGTCATGTTAATGTTTAGTTAATCTTTCGCTTCATAAACCAAAATTCATTGAAGCCGACATTAATACGGACCTTTGCAAATTTTTCCTGAATCAAACCGTTTTGTTCTGTTCCACGGATGCCCAGATCGAATGCCACGCCAAGGAGAAGGATTCCGTTACGGGCCGTGTAAAAAGGAATTTGAGAACCGAAGGTGATGGCGTAAGTATTGATATCTACATTTTTAATATCGATGCCGGAATGAATAAAATAGCCTCCTAACATGTAACTGTTACGCTGCCACCAATAACGTCCCAGCCGCTCCGGTGTCCAGGACAACCCTAAGGCTGCTTTGTGGTAATCTTTTAGTTCCTGATTTTTACCGAACTCTTCATAAACAGACATCTTTTGAAACGTATAGTCTCCGGCAATATCCCATTTCCGGTTGTATCTGAAATCGAATCCGCTCAAAATACGGAATGGATATTTGATATATCCCCGCTTTAAAGTCAGATCGTTGAGCATCTCGGTTGTGTTAGTACTGGAATTGACGCTATAAGCCATATAATCGGTTTTGGACCTTAGTTTTTGTGTAAAATTGAAAGCCGATCCCAATGTCAGAATGGATTTGGGAGACAGATTCAAAGTATATTGGATACCGGGTGTGATTGAAAGCTACGTTTAATCAAAGCGCACAGTTCTCTGTCATCATCTATAATCAGGATTTTA
>OGGZ01002963.1_pt1 | contig 10600 bp, 5 predicted proteins | sample 1571371 | NCBI WGS metagenome assembly OGGZ01 (sample SAMEA2582025, study PRJEB24529) | metagenome | biome: Human gut stool | place: China | collected 2011
CTGCCCTTAACCCAGAAAATCGGTCGGGCCCTTTACTTTCGCACTGTCAAAGATATAGAAAATAACCCAATGCAATTTGATATGAAAATCTATTTTTTAATGAGTATCTTCTTGCTGGCAGGAGGCTCAGGCAGCCTGACAGCACAAACCGTTTCGGGTAAGGTTGTCAATACAGAACAGCAACCGATAGACGGTGCAACTATCATTCTCCAGACTTCGGACTCAACTTTCGTGGATGCAACAATCTCGAATGCCGACGGAAACTTTGTATTCAATCATCAGCCGGAAGCTTATCGACTCATCTTTCAGCATCTATTATATCATACAATAGAGAAAAAAGGCAAAGAAAAAGATGCAGGTATCACGGTACTACAGGCTAAAGACTATGCGCTGGATGAGGTTATTGTACGAGGGGAACGACCGCTGGTCAAAGTAGAAGGCAGCCGCTTGACCTACGATATGCCTCAACTCACTGCCAATAAGCTGGTGACGAATGTGTATGATGCATTAAAACAACTACCGGGCGTAATGGAACAAAATGGAGTGTTGACACTAGCCGGAGCTGGAAGTATCAATATTATTTTGAACGGAAAGCCTACATCTATGAACTACGAACAGCTTGTTACATTATTAAAGGGTATGCCAGCATCACGTGTAGAACGGGCGGAAGTGATGTATAATACTCCCCCGCAATATCATGTGCGCGGTGCAGCAATCAATGTAATACTAAAAGGTTATAAACCGGGAGAAGGAGGATTACAGGGAGAGATAAACGGCAATTATGTACAGGCAAATAAAGCAGGAGAAGAAGGCGGCGTGACATTTGCCTATTTATCTCCCAAACTGGATATAGACTTTATGTACAATCTCAACAATCACTACAACCGTCAAGGTTATAAACTGATTACCCGTCACACGTTGAATGACGAAATACATAACATCAGCCAGTCTACTAACGGAGAAAATCGGCAACTGGTACATACATTCCGGCTTGGAGGAAACTATAAGTTTAATGAACAGAGCCAATTGGGGCTGAGTTATACTTCCAGTCTTAATCCCGATAAACAACAATCGGTTACCTCTTCGGATAATCATTCGACTACCTTCAACCATGCCCCTGCCGAAGAACAGATGCATAACGTAGCTTTAAACTATACTTCCGGCCTCGGTCTGACAGGGGGTATCGACTATACGTATTTCAGGAATAAAGAGGAACAATCCTTCCGCAGCATAGAAAACAACGGACAGGAAACGACTTTTCTTAGCAACACGGCTCAATATATAAACCGATGGAAAGTATATCTCGACCAAAACCATACACTTTCCAATGCGTGGGTACTGAATTACGGAACATCCTTTACATATGTAAACAACCATAATTCGCAAAGATATAATCTTGCAGCGATGAGTGGAATGAACAAAGAAAGCCGAGTTGATGAATATACTTATAATCTATATACCGGTTTCGAAAAGAACTTTGGTAGCCAATGGAGTCTGAATGCATCTGCTTCCATTGAATATTATCAAATGATGAGCTATAAAAAATGGGCAATCTACCCTACTTTGAACTTAAGTTATGTTCTTTCTCCTTCACACATCCTTCAATTTGAACTCAGTTCGAACAAGACTTATCCCGATTATTGGACGTTAAGCGGATCGACCAGTTACCTTAACAATTATCAGGAATCGGCAGGAAATTCATCACTCAAACCTTATACTGACTACTCCGCAGCTTTGACATACATTCTGAAAAGCAAATATATTTTCCAGTTCAGCTATGATTATATCAAAGATTACTTCATGCAAATGATATACCTAGACTCCAGCCGTCTGAAAGCTGTATACAATTATCAGAACTGGGACTATTCAAAAGAGTTTGCCTTTACTTCTGTTATCCCGTTCAAGACAGGAGAATGGTGGGACAGTCAGCTGATGATATGTCTGTCTTCACTTCATCAACAGGCAAGCAACTATTATGATGCTCCTTTCGACCGTAGAATATGGAATATAGCAGGAAACTGGACCAATACGTTTACACTCAGTAAGCGCCCCAACATCAAAATGGAAATTAGTGCGACCGGTACATCCAAATCCATACAAGGAAGTTATACCATAGCGCCTGCCGCATTCATCCATACAGCCATTCGCTATACCTTTGCAGGAGATAAAGCTATGATTCAGATCAAAGGGAATGATTTATTCAATGGAAGCAACCACCTGACAACGAAAGTCCGCAATGGAAATCAGTATCTAGATATGTATCTGAACAATTATATGCGTAACGTCACCGTATCTTTCAGCTACAAATTTGGAGGATTCAAGAAAAAGGAAGTAAAGGACGTAGATCTTTCTCGTTTCAAACACTAAAAAATCTATCTAACGAACAGAGAAAGTCCCCTTAATCTTTCCAAGTTACAGGCAAACACTGCAATAACAATTAAGAAAAAAATTATCTAAAAAGATAAAAGAAAAACAGGCATACAGGTGAAGTTCTCACGAGTATGCCTGTTTTTCTTTTATTTACTATTACTATAAAGAAACTGTATTCATTATCTTTTCCAATGCACCGGCATTATTACGCACATAATCACCGGCATTCTTTCCAGCTTTATGCAGACAGGTCTCATCCGAAAGGAACTTGTTCATCAAACGGTCGAAGTCTTCTTTACCCTGAATTTCGAAACCTCCCTGACAAGCCTTCAGCCCTTGCGCCTCGAGGAACTTATAATTATTCGGGCCGAAAATGACAGGAATACCATATACAGCCGCCTCAAGTGTATTATGAATGCTGACTCCAAAGCCGCCTCCTACATACGAAATTTCTCCATAGCGGTATATTGACGACAACAGCCCGAAACAATCTATAATCAGACAATCAGCCTGTTTGACATTTTCTTCCGTAGCTTGTGTATAGCGTACTACCGGACGTTTCAACTTTCCGATAATTTCCTGCAAATGACTCTCGTCTATTACGTGAGGAGCAATAATCAGTTTCATTTCCGGATGCTCATTAAAATAAGGGATAAAGATATCTTCATCCGGAGCCCATGAACTTCCTGCAACAAAAGTCTTGCGATTATTTCCCTTGAAGCTTTCTACCAACGGTAATTCTTTCGCCTGACTGCAAATTTCCAGTACCCGGTCGAAACGAGTATCTCCTACTACTGTCGTACGAGTCACCCCAATACTTTCCAACAAGCGGACAGATTCTTCATTCTGTACAAAAAGATGGTCGAAACATTTCAAGACATTCTTATAACTTCCTCCATACCAGCGGAAGAAAATCTGCTGAGGACGAAAGATAGAAGAAACACTATATACCGGAATACGGCGTTTATGAAGCTCATCCAGATAATTCTTCCAAAACTCATATTTGATAAAGAACGCCATGCAAGGATTTGCAATATCCAGGAACTTTTTCACATTCCGGGGTTTATCAAACGGCAGATAGCAGACAATATCCGCTCCCCGGTAGTGCTTGCGCACTTCATAACCGGACGGAGAGAAAAAAGTAAGCAATATCTTATAATTCGGATATTTTTCCCGAATCATTTCTATCAAGGGACGTCCCTGCTCGAACTCACCAAGCGAAGCGGCATGGAACCAGATATACTGCTCCCCTTTCTCCACCTGTTGGCGTAGAAGTTCATATACCACCCAATGCCCTTTCATCATCTTCCGGGGCTTGCGGCTAAACGGAGCAGCCAAATGGACGAAAAAGTCATAAATGACTATTGCCAGGTTGTAAAGCATAGTACTATGTATGTCGATTACTTCAAAACCTCTACCGCCCGTTTCATACGAGCCACAGTCTCTTCCTTACCCAATACCCAGGAAATGTCGAACATGTGCGGGCCTTTGCCTTCGCCTACCAGAGTCAGACGGAAAGCATTCATGATATTACCTGTATGATAACCTTTTTCCGCAATCCAGTCCATTACGACCTTTTCCTGCCCTTCAATACTAAAATCTTCAATGCCGGCAATTACTTCCGCCAATTCCGTCATACACTTAGCCGAATCTTCTTTCCAACGTTTCTTTACTGTCTTTTCATCATATTCGGTAGGAGCCACAAAGAAGAAGCTGCATGTCTCCCACAGTTCCTTTACGAAACTTACGCGGTCTTTCATCATCCCGACCACAGTAACAACCTTCTCGAAAGGAGCCTCCACACCGTGTTCTTTCAATACAGGCACAAACAGTTCGGCAATCTCTTCATTCGGTTTCTGCTGGATATACTGGTGGTTGAACCAAATACCTTTCTTATAATCAAATTTAGCACCCGACTTACTGCAACGGTGCAAGTCGAATAACTTTATAAGTTCGTCCATTGACATCACTTCCTGATCGTTACCCGGATTCCAGCCAAGCAAAGCAAGGAAATTGATGACAGCTTCAGGCAAATAACCGGATTCACGATAACCGGAAGAAACCTCTCCCGATTTCGGATCATGCCATTCCAACGGGAATACGGGGAATCCCAGACGGTCACCGTCACGCTTGCTCAGTTTGCCGTTGCCTTCCGGCTTCAAGAGCAGAGGCAGGTGAGCAAATTCCGGCATGGTATCTTCCCAGCCGAAAGCACGGTACAACAGTACGTGCAGCGGAGCGGAAGGCAACCATTCTTCCCCACGGATCACATGGGAAACCTCCATTAAATGATCGTCCACAATGTTAGCAAGGTGGTAGGTAGGCAGTTCATCGGCCGATTTATAAAGAACCTTATCATCCAGAATAGATGAGTTGATAATCACTTCACCACGGATCAAGTCGTTCACACGAACATCTTCGTTCGGTTCAATCTTGAAACGGACTACATATTGCTTGCCTTCCGCAATCAGTGCATCCACTTCTTCCTTCGGCATAATCAGTGAATTGCGCATCATCCCTCGGGTAGATGCGTCATATTGGAAGTTAGCAATTTCCGCACGCTTGGCGTCCAGTTCCTCCGGGGTATCAAAGGCGATGTATGCTTTTCCATTCTCCAGCAAAACCTCTACATATTTCTTATAGATTTCGCGGCGTTCCGACTGACGGTACGGGCCATGTTCCCCACCGAAACTCACACCTTCGTCAAAGTGGATACCCAACCACTTGAAAGATTCGAGTATATACTCTTCCGCTCCCGGAACGAACCGGTTAGAATCAGTATCTTCAATACGAAATATCAAGTCTCCGCCGTGTTGACGCGCAAATAGATAATTATACAAAGCTGTACGCACACCACCGATGTGCAATGCTCCCGTAGGACTCGGAGCAAAACGAACTCTTACTTTTCTTTCTGCCATAATTTGGGTTAGTATAGGTAAATCGTGGCAAAATTAAACCTTTTTTTCCACACTATTGTTTTTTTTTGTACTTTTCGCAAAAATTTCAATGCGTATGGAACATATGAAGAAGAAAAAGAGGTTCTCAAGAAGAGATATATTATATAAATCATTGCTGTTTGTAGCGACAGTGACACTGATTGTCTATTTCCTGCCACGTGACGGAAAATTCAACTATCAGTTTGACATAAACAAGCCCTGGAAGTACGGGCAGTTGATAGCCACTTTTGACTTTCCGATCTATAAAGACGACGCAGTGGTGAACCGGGAACAGGATAGTCTGCTGGCTTCCTTCCAACCTTATTATCTGCTTGACAAACAAGTAGAGAAAGACGCAATCGCCAAGCTGAAAGAGAATTACCATACTCACCTGAAAGGTATACTTCCTTCCGTAGATTATCTGCGATACATCGAACGGACATTAAAAGAAATATACGGAGAGGGCATCGTTTCGACAGAAAACATACAAGAACTCCACAAGGACAGTACTTCGGCAATCATGATCATCGACGATAAACTCGCCAACTCCAAGCCTACCGATCATATATATACGGTCAAAAAAGCTTATGAGTACTTGCTATCCGCAGATACGACCCACTTCAACCGTGAGATTCTGAGACAATGTTCATTAAACGAATACATCACTCCCAATCTCACATTCGACCAACAACGGACACAGACCGCCAAAGAGGAAATGCTGAACAACTATTCCTGGGCCAACGGATTAGTCGTCAGCGGCCAGAAAATTATAGACCGTGGAGAAATCATCAGCCCGGAAACGTACAATATTCTGGAATCATTACGCAAAGAGTCCATCAAGCGAAGTGAATCCATTGATCAGAGCCGCTTGATTCTTGGCGGGCAGATTTTGTTTGTCGGTATGCTGATGCTTTGCTTTATGCTCTATCTCGACCTGTTCCGAAAAGATTATTATGAGCGCAAAGGCAGCCTGTCGTTACTGTTTACACTGATTGTATTTTATAGTGTGGTAACAGCTTTCATGGTATCACATAATATATTTAATGTATATATGATTCCGTATGCGATGCTGCCCATCATCATACGGGTTTTCCTCGATTCACGAACTGCCTTCCTGACGCATGTCATTACGATATTAATCTGCTCTATATCCCTGCGTTTTCCGCATGAGTTCATTCTGACGCAGTTGGCTGCCGGATTAGTTGCCATTTTCAGTTTAAGGGAACTTTCGCAGAGGTCACAGCTCTTCCGCACGGCCTTATTGGTGATACTGACTTATGCGGCTATTTACTTCGCATTCGAGCTAATGACCGAGAATGGACTTGCCAATGACTTCTCTAAGTTGAATGCACGGATGTATACCTATTTCTTTATTAATGGTATTCTGCTGCTGTTTACATATCCGTTGCTGTTTCTGCTGGAAAAGACGTTCGGCTTTACCTCTAATGTGACTTTGGTCGAACTTTCCAATATCAACAGTGATCTTCTCCGACAGATGTCCGAAACAGTGCCCGGAACTTTCCAGCACTCTATGCAGGTAGCCAATCTGGCGGCAGAAGCAGCGATCCGTATTGGAGCGAAAAGTCAATTAGTACGTACCGGAGCTTTATATCATGATATCGGCAAGATGGAGAATCCCGCTTTCTTTACGGAGAATCAGTCGGGAGGCGTCAATCCTCATAAGAATCTGAATTACGAGCAAAGTGCCCAGGTCGTGATCAGTCATGTGACAGACGGATTGAAACTGGCGGACAAGCATAATCTGCCGAAAGTAATCAAAGATTTTATCAGCACCCATCATGGACGGGGGAAAACGAAGTTCTTTTATATCTCATGGAAGAACGAGCACCCCGACGAGGAACCGAATGAAGAACTGTTCACCTATCCAGGTCCCAATCCTTTCTCAAAGGAGACAGCTATTCTGATGATGGCGGATGCTGTCGAAGCGGCGTCACGCAGTCTGCCAGAATATACGGAAGAAACTATCAGCAACTTGGTCGACAAGATCATTGACTCCCAAGTTGCTGAAGGTTATTTCAAAGAGTGCCCTATCACTTTCAAGGACATTGCGACCATCAAGACGGTATTCAAAGAAAAGCTGAAAATCGCTTATCACACACGGATCAGTTATCCTGAGTTAAAGAAGTAAGCAGACCGGCACAAGCGTCTTCGAGTACATCCAGCACATATTCAAATCCTTCGGCCCCTCCATAGTAGGGGTCGGGGACATGGTCAGCGGGAATGCGGGTACAGTACTCCGTCATGCGATGAATCTTTTTCCACTCTTCCGTAGAAGGAGCTTTTTCTTTCAGATCATCTATGTTACGGTCGTCCATGCCAATAATCAGATCAAAATTATAAAAGTCCTCTGTCCGCACCGGACGGGAGCGATGAACCAGTTGATAACCACGACGGGCAGCGTGTGCACGCATCCGGCTATCCGGCAATTCGCCTTGATGATAAGACAGGATTCCGGCGGAATCAATCACAAATTCTTCTTCCAGTCCGGCTTCTTTGATCAGGTGAAGCATTACTCCTTCCGCCGTAGAGCTACGGCAGATATTTCCCAAACAGACAAATAATATTTTTTTCATAATTTACGTTTAATAATTGACAGGCTTCATTCGTTTCTATTATCAAAACGAATTAAGTATCTGATTGGCCCGGTTCACGGTAACGGCTGCCGGTATTTCCGGCATATTACCCAAATTGAACGGTGCCAGCATTTTCTCTATCTTCTTTAATCCGGCTTTATTTCCCTTCTTCTCAAATTCCTGACGAAGAATCGTTATTTTCTCATGTGCCTGAATACCTTCGATCAAACGTTCGAAACGGATACAGCTACGGGCTCCCGGATACACGAGATAAGTATCTCCGGCCGCCCACGTGCGGAAACGTGAATCGAGCAACGGCTCCAAAGGCCAGCTATTGTATGCCCAACGCAGATAGCCATCCAGATGCTTCTTCGAAGAATAGAAACTCACCCATGCAGCCTCAGCAGGATCGGAAAAAGTGAATGTATTGGGATGTGCTTCCGTACAACAAGTATAATAGGTGGTACGTTTATTCTCGGCCGCACGGCGGAGACGCACTTCTTCCGGGAAGTTCTGTCCGATAACAATGCAATAATCGTACAAGTCCGGCTCTATCTCAGTATGATAATTACCGGCCAGTGAAACTTTAAACTCCGGATCTGCCTTACGGATTACTTTCAACGTTTTCTGCATTACATCCATCGGACGCTCATCCATCGCAATCGCACAAATATCAAACCATCCTTTTTCTCTCAGATGCTTGGAAAAAGAAGTAAGCATCGCAACCCACATTTCTTCATAAGCAGGTTCTCCCGGTGCTGTCTTTACAAACTTCAATGAATTTGTTGCCTGATCAAAATACTGGAAAGATAATTCCCAGGGAACCATAGAGTAACAGTTAATCTGCTGATCGATACCGACACTCATCATAAACTCTACCCAGCGATCAAAAACCGTATAGTCGAAAGCCCAAGTGCCGTCGGCACGTTTCATCCATGTAACCATCGTCTCGAAATAATCTTCAGTCTGACCGTTCCAGGGTTTATGTGTCAAAGTGGCTGTGATAATCTTTTGACCGGCATCTGCCAGCATTTTCATCAGCGGGCGCATAGCGTCTAGATGCTCCTGGCTCCACAAGGGAACCTGATAATAACGGGCTACGGCAAACGGGCTCTGCCACAAATCCAGATGATAAGCCCATTCGGACGGTGCAGGAAGTTCACGGGAAGAAACGAGGATTTCGAGATTAAGCTGCTGCAACAGACGGGAACCGTCTTTTACCAGCAAAGCACCCTTGTAGGTTCCGGGAGTAGCCGATTGAGGAATCCAGCATTGCACCCAGATAGGCTGAACGGTACGTGCCGGAACAGACATTGATTTCAAGTTCGTATCAATCGGGTCGGCTACCAACAACGAATCGTAATCCACTGCTTGACGGTGACCGCACGCGCCTCTGCCATCTTTATTCAGTTCATCGGTCATTACATAACGGATGAAACCGGCTTTAAACGCCTCATCCGAAAGACTATTTCCTTTTTTATCTTTAAAATCGGTAAAGCTGAAGTTCAGATCTTTCACCTCAGTGCCGGTCCAGACAACAGCCTGCGCGTTTACACGTTCGCCACGCCAGCCTTTTAAAGTGGTAAGCTGCTGCTTTTTCAGCTGGGGAAGCCGATGCTTCGCATAGCGGGTGTCAATTGTTCCCCAGGAAATCTGAGGGATGGTAACTGCTGCCCAGTCTTTATCAGAGGGGGAAGAAGGATCAGGCAGTTCCTGATAAGTTTCAATTGGAAATTTCGGTTGCCCCGTAGGGGTTCCACACTGCGTCACTCCTTGCTGGGCAAAAAGAAGACTCACACCAATAAGACATGTTAAGCAATAAATCGTAAGTCGTTTCATGGTTAGTTAATTTATAAAGGTTATTATAAGGAAAATATTAGGTCTGTATCAAGTGCTACATCGGGTCTACATCATAATAGACAATCAAGGATTTATAGCGCTCATCTTCCAGCATCTCTTTCTGGATACGTTGTAGCAATTCCCGCGCACGTCCCATCGGGGCATTCTGTTCGATCTTCAACACTATCTTTTTGATGAATAATGTCTGGATACGGGCAACGGGAGGTTTGTCCGGTCCCAATACCCGGTTTCCGAACACGGTTCTTAGTTTATCTGCCATGACCGCAGCCATCTGGTCCAGCAAAGCTTCATTATGGTTTTTCAGATATACATACACCAACCGATAGTAAGGGGGATAATGAAACATTTGCCGTTCGGCGAGCTGACCGTCTACCATTTCTTCATAGTTATTACCGATAACCTGATGGATAATGGGATGATCAATGCTTTTCGTTTGCAATACCACCCGCCCGCGTTTATTTTTACGTCCGGCTCGTCCCGCTACTTGTGCCATCAGTTGGAAAGCACGTTCGTAAGAACGGAAATCCGGATAATTAAGCATGGTGTCCGCATTTAAGATACCCACTATACTTACGTGGTCAAAGTCCAGACCTTTCGATACCATTTGCGTACCGATAAGTATATCCGTCTTTCCCTGTTCAAAGTCGGCAATAATCTTCTCGTAGGCAGCTCGGGTACGGGTAGTGTCCAAATCCATTCGGGCGACAGCCGCTTCCGGAAAAAGGACTTTGATGTCATCTTCAATCTTTTCCGTACCAAAACCGCGGTTGACCAGTTCTGTTCCTTCACAGGCGGGACAGGACTTCGGCAGTTGATAGGTATATCCGCAATAGTGGCAGG
>OGGZ01002964.1_pt1 | contig 10600 bp, 9 predicted proteins | sample 1571371 | NCBI WGS metagenome assembly OGGZ01 (sample SAMEA2582025, study PRJEB24529) | metagenome | biome: Human gut stool | place: China | collected 2011
AGATAACTCCGTCTGCATCATGCGGTATTTCACTGTCATGTATCGGACTGAAATACATAATCCTGCATCCATTTTCTTCCAGAAAAGCAATATTGTCATCATACAAAAAACAAAATGCTTCATCTTTTGCAATTGCAATATTCACACAAGATTTACTGTCAGTTCCCACATCTTTTTCAGCTTCGTATTCTATTTTTTCCGCTGTTTTTGCAAGTTTCATCACTGCATCAATATCGACCGTCTTTTCCATTACATCTGCCAGATGCTCAAGTTTTTCATCAAAACTTTTTATTTCATCCGCACCTACAAGCCCAAGATGCCTGCTTTCAATATGAAGTGACGAATCTGACGGAATATATCCTAATGGCTGTACTCCAAGTTTTAATGCACATTCTTTTGCATATCTGTAAAGTTTCTCAGATAATCTGTTAAATATGACACCTTTTATATGGCTGTTTTGCTTCATATTAACAAATCCTGAAAGGACAGCTTCCAGCGATGATGACATGCCCTTACAATTAATTATAAGTATTACAGGTGTAGATGTTATGTCAGCAATTTCATATGCACTTGCCCTCTGCGTAAATCCCATCCCGTCATAATAGCCCATCACGCCCTCAATAACCGCTATATCACATTTATCCGCTTTTTTTGAAACTATCTTTCTTAAATCTTCCGGCTTACAAAACCATGAATCAAGATTTCCTGTTGGAATTTTTAGCACTTTTTTATGAAATGATGTATCTATGTAATCAGGTCCGCACTTAAATGCGTGAATGTTCATTTTTCTGTTTAAAAGACACTTTAATAAACCGCATACAACTGTTGTTTTTCCACATCCGCTATTTGTGCCTGCAATCATAATTCTTCCATTACACATTTTAATGCCTCCCTGAAATTTTGCCTGTCATCTTGCATCTATTATAAATACAGGATTCTGTACATCCGGCATATGATATCTTCCACGTTTTACCACATTCGTAACTGCTATACACACTGTTTCCACTTTTTGGAAATTAATTTCAAGATATTCCAGAGCTTCATTTAATGTCTCCATTGTAACAGCAGTCATAACAATATGTACAGATGGATTTTTACGGATAAGCTGGTCAATTATATCTTTTAACATTCCTTTGCTTCCGCCAATAAACACGCTGTCCGGTGCCGGAAGTTCATTTATTTTTTCTTGTGCACGCCCATTTACAATCTGAATATTATCTGTTCCGAATTTATCAGAATTTTCTTTTATTAAAGCACACGCCTCTTCATTTTCTTCTATCGCATATACTGTTCCCATATAATCCGCAAGTGCAAGCTCTATACTGACTGAACCTGTTCCGGCTCCAATATCATATATACATTCATTTTTTGAAACATGCATGCGTGAAGCAATTGATGCACGGATTTCTCTTTTCGTCATAGGAACATTGCCACGAATAAAATGCCGTCAATAAGCTTTTCATTATTTTCAACCAGCATTACACAGAGTCCGCATGATTCATACTCTGTAAGATTTTTTGCATAATCACATGTAATCTTTTCATTTTCAAGTGAAAGATTCTCACCTATATATACTTTAAATCCGCCAAATCCAATTTTTTGGAGTCTCTGACATATTATGCCGCAATCTGACTGTGTTAAAATGTATGTATATCTTGATGAAAGAATTGTGCCCATAATGCTCATTTTTCTTCCATGCAGACTTAAAAATCCAGCCTCATCCAACGGAACACCTGTTTTTGCAGACATATATGATACGCTTGAAATCCCCGGCAGAATATTATATTTAATTTTTTCTTTTTCTAATTCCAAAACCAGCTTTTTCGTTCCGCTGTAAAACGATGCATCTCCCGACATAAGCACCGCTATATTTTCACACTGATTATTACTTTTTATGATTGAAATTATATCGAAAGGCGTAATTGCTGCAAATGTTTTTTTATTACAATATGGCTTTATAAGTCTTTTTGCACCTATTATTATATCAGCATTCTCAATTTTTTCTTCTGATTCTTTTATCAGATACTGTCCGTTTCCGGGTCCCACACCAATTATATATACATTCATTTTTATCTTTCTTTCTGTTATTTTTCAACTATTTCTGTAATATATTTTAAAGCTTCACTCAATCCTATACCGATACATTCATCACTGCCTGTATCCTCTATTATTATTACCTCTGTCCCTGCACGCATTGCTGCATTAATTTTTTCCTGTGTACCGCCCGTATTTCCGGAATTTTTTGTAACCATTACTTCTATTCCATAATTTTTTATCATTTCATAATTCATATTTTCAGAAAAAGGTCCCTGCATGCATATAACATTAGAATTTTTAATTCCGCTTTTAAGCACCTCTCCAAGCATCTGCACATTAGGCAGCATCCTCAAATAATAATTATCTTTAAATCCTTCAAGATGACTGTAAACACCTACCGTTTTACTTCCTGTTGTAAGCAGAACTTTTTTATTTTTATAGCATGGTTCACTTAATATTATTGCTGCTTCTTCGGCACTGCCCGCACTTCTTACTTTTTCACGATTGACCAGATTATAATTTTCTTTATCTCTCTTTATACGTATGTATTTTGTTGTAGTCTTTTCACAGGCATTTTTAATATTTTCCGTAACCTGCACTGCAAATGGATGTGTCGCGTCAAACACTGCCATCGGATTTATTTTTTCTATTTCTTCTTTAATTTCTGCCTCATCAAGCCTGCCTGTGTGTATTATGCACTTATTCCCATCGAAACTTTTGTCGTCTTTTAATATCATTTCACCATATTCTGTAGCAACAAATATATGTGTGTCTATATTTAACCCGGATGCATAATCTGCAAGGTATCTGCCTTCTGTTGTTCCGGCAAATATAATAATACTTTTTTCTGACTTATTATTATATCCCCTCGGTGTTACCATTTTTTCACCCATCCTGACAGTTGATTTATTACCGATAAATACTGTAGTAAACATATCTGCATTATATTCTTTTAACTGACCTAGTGTAAGAATCTTCGAGCTTTCCATGTCTCTTCCTATATTTCTTACAACGCCGCATACTGTGTCTTCATCTTTATATTCAAGACATATGCTGCATGCCCATGCAAGATAATCTGCCCTTTTTTTACTAGACGGATTATAAAGGCAGATTACCATATCTGACATTGCTGCTGCACGCAGTCTTTTTTCTATCACGCTCTTTTTTGTCAAAAGGTCACTAAGGCTTATAACTGAAAAATCATGTGACAACGGAGCACCTATTATTGCTGCTCCGCTGTTTGCCGCTGTAACTCCCGACACGACCTTAATTTCAGGAGAATTATCCATAGCACCGGCAAGCTCATATGCAAGGCATGCCATGCCATATACGCCGGAATCACCACTGCAGACAAGTGATACCTCTTTGGTCACAGCCTCATTCAACGCATATTCACAACGCTGTCTTTCCTGCATCATGCCATTTTCATAATACTCTTTATCGGGAAAATATTCTCTCATCAAATCTATATATGTCTTAAATCCAACTACAAGTTCAGACTTTTCAATCGTCCTTACCGCTTCTATTGTCATATTCTCATATGAACCACATCCAAAACCAACTATATTAAGCACTTTATCCTCCATAAACCCTGTATCTGTATACAGAAACTGTCACTCCGTTTTCTACAGTCTTAGGTACAAGACATTCACCGTTACAACTTGCCCTGCATGCACTGCGTCCACAGACATTATCCGCACCAACGTGGTTATATACAGTCATTGACGGCTCAAATTCACCTTTAACCTCCATAAGCTCATCTGCCGTATATGTAATGAAATCTGCCTGTAACTCCTCTGCCAGCTCTATTATACCTTTTTCGTCTGCTTTTTTGTTAATTGAAGCGACACAATTCACATTTTCCGCAGATACACCGGCTTTTTCTAATATTGTCATAACAGAACTTTTAATCTTTAAATATTCTGTTCCTCTTCTGCAGCCAACTCCGACAACAATATTACGCGGTATAAGAATTATTTTTGACTGCATATCTTTAATTTCTGATTTATTTTTTAATATAACTATATCAGCATTGTCATAGTCTGTTATTTTTATATTTTTACTGTATTTTTTACACTCGTTCTGTATTACCTTTTCATATTCTTCAGCCTGCATGTATATCCCAAGCTGCTCACCGTTTACAATTCTTGTGCTTATGTCTCGTATCATATATGGATTTATCATTTTAAGGTGATTTTTTACTGCAAAAACATCTACAGCAAATGCGTTATTAACATCCGTTGCAGTTGTTATAACTGCATCCGAACCGAACATTCCTGCAACTTTTACACACCATTCATTCCCGCCTCCCACATGCCCGGACAAAAGTGAAATAACATGTATTGCATGATCATCCATGACAAGCACAGCTGGATCTTTGAATTTACTTGTAATATAAGGTGCAATAGAACGTACCGCTATTGCGGCCGCACCAATAAATATGATTCCTTCATATTGATAAAAAATATCTCTGATAAGGACCGGCGTACTCTTAAATGTTATAATATTTTCTGCATCAATATATTTTGCCGATTTTGCACTGACATATATATCAGTCTCATCATCACTTAAATGTCTTAACTTTTCTGCCAGTATAGTTCCGTTTACCGTATATGCAATTACCGCCGCTCTCATTTACGGTACTCCGTTGTAAATGAAGCATCATAAAGCTTTGAATTATTATATTTTCTGCCTAGAAAATCACCAACAAGAATAAGAGCCGTTTTTGCAATACTATTCGATACCATATCATTATGCAGATTTTTAATTGTTGTCATTATTATCTTTTCATCAGGCCAGCTTACCTTATAACATATGGCACATGGTGTATCCTCACTATATCCGCCGGTCAGCAGTTCATCCTGTAATTCTTTTGTAAGTCCTGAGCTTAAAAAGACTGCCATGGATGTGTTATGTCCTGCAAGTTCTCTCATCTTTTCTTTTTCAGGAACCGGTGTTCTTCCTTCCATTCTTGTAATTATCAATGACTGCGAAATCCCAGGCACCGTATATTCACATCCTGCTGCTGCCGCAGCAGCAAGAAAACTGCTGACTCCTGGACAGATATCCCATGAAATATCATATAAATTTAACTGTTCAATCTGCTCTCTTATTGCACCATATATTGAAGAATCGCCTGTATGCAGACGCACAATATCCTTATTTTCACTATCTGCTGTTTTTATGACATCAATAATCTCTTCAAGCGTCATATATGCACTGTTGTAAATTTCACATGAATCTTCTGCATATTCCAGAAGTTCAGGATTTACAAGTGAACCGGCATATATTATTACATCAGCATTTTTTAACAGATTCATTCCTCTCACCGTTATTAAATCTTTGGCTCCTGAACCTGCTCCACCAAAATGAACCATACTTTTCTCCTTATTATCATTTCAATTTTTCAAGCATATTATCTGCATTTTCCGTTTTACATAAAATGCCGTATTCTTCTGAAAATGTTATCATTCCGATTTCAATACTGCCTTTTGCCCGCAGTTTTAATGACCTGTCAATTCTTTTTTCCAGCATTTTAATTGTCTCATCAAAAATACCTTCTTTTTTTAGAATCTCAAGTGCAGCATCAGTAGTTATACATCCAAGTATATTTTCAAGAACTTCTCTTTCTGCCCCACATAAGGCTGCACATAAAGCAAATGCTTCCATTCTTCCATCAGCATATCTTGAATGTGTATTGTATATTGTGCAGCCAAGTTTTGAAAGTTTGCCGATATGGCCGACAAGAAGCATTGATTTAAAGCCCTTTTCAATGCACATATCTATTGTATCTCCTATAAAATTACTGCATTTAACGCATTTATCAACAGCAATCCCCAGATTATCCCTCAAAAAATCCTGGCCGTAATTTCCCGGTGTGACAATTATAAATTCTTCATTTTGTGCTTTTCTTACATCAAGTTCAACCGATATTGTATCTATAAGTGCCTGTTCACTCATAGGTTCAACTATTCCCGTCGTTCCAAGTATTGATATTCCTCCCTCTATTCCAAGTCTTGGATTGAATGTCTTTTTCGCAATCTGTATTCCCATCGGAACACTTATTACAGCTTTAAGTCCACCATCATATGAATAATCAGACGCAGCCGTTTTTAACTGTTCTTCTATCATTTTCCGTGGTACAGGATTTATTGCAGCTTCACCAATCTGCTGTTTTAAACCCTTTTTTGTAACACGTCCGACGCCTTCTCCTCCATCAACAGTTATTCCACTCTTTTCATATGAAACCGTTGAATATACGAGAATTTTATCTGTCACATCAGGATCATCGCCACTATCCTTTTGTACCGCACAACTCACATAATCATTTTCTTTTTTTATATCTGTAAGCCCAACAGTAACAGAATTTCCTGAGGGAGTTATTACAGTAATATTTTCAATGACTTTTCCTGACAAAAGCATTCTTGCAGCACCGGCGGATGCAGCGGCAGCACATGTTCCTGTTGTAAAACCGCATCTTAATTTTTTGCTGCCTTTACTTACATATTTTTCGAGCATTTATCTTCTCCACTCCCGGTTATCATCCTGACACATATACAAAAGTGCATTTACTATTGATGCGGCAACATTGCTGCCGCCTTTTCTCCCTCTTGCTATAATACATTCCATACCACTATCAATAATTGCCTCCTTTGAATCCACAACATTGACAAATCCAACAGGAACACCAATTACAAGAAGTGGTTTAAACTCATTTTCCCTGTACATTTTTTCTATCTGAATAAGTGCAGTAGGTGCATTTCCTACAACCATAATACATCTTTTATTATTCATAGCTGCTTTTTTTACAGCACATACTGCCCTTGTTATATTCTCTTTTTTCGCCATAACTGCAACATCCTCGTCTGATACATAACACACAGCATTACAGTTAAGTTCTTTCAATGCTTTTTTATTAATACCTGAAAGTGCCATATTCGTATCTGTAACAAATGTCACTCCCGATTTAATTTCACCCAACGCCGTCTTTATGGCATCAGGTGAAAAATACATATTTTCCGCATAAGAAAAATCTGCGGTCGTATGTATTACTCTCTTAACAATCGGTTTAATATCAGATGGGAGTTCAATTTCAAGCTCTTGTTCTATTATTTCAAATGAATGTTTTTCAATATCATTTGGATTCATATATTCATACTTATTATCCAATATTTTCTCCTATCTGTCTTAAATTATAATCGTTTGGTTTATCTAAAATAATTTTGTTATTCTTTAATGCATACTGCCTTAATTCTTTCATTTTCTCATTTACTATACCATACGGGCAGCCTGCATCAATATAATAATCAGCTATATCAACATATTTTTTTGCCATTTCTAATGACTTGCCGCTAAATATTTCAAATGGCTTTTCGCTTATGACTTTTACCGCAAGGGATTCTGCTATCGTATATTCACAGTCATTTTGTGCAATAATTCCTGCCGAAAACGGAATCTCAAAATGCTGCAGACGCCTGTAGACGGAAACGCCGAATCCACCGCCACCAGCGACAAACACCTTTGGAGTACCTGTCTTTTTTTCAAGTTCGGTACTTCCATAAAGGCAGTTATAACTTCCATTTTTAATATCATACAGTTCACGTATTATTTCATCTTTAAATATTTCATCGGGCGTACCATACAGTATTTTTCCATCAGCCCTTACACACATAACCCAGTCAGATATTCTGTTTGCGAGTTCTATCTCATGTAATGACAAAACAACCGTAACATTTTCTTTAACAGCCATATTCTGCAAAATATCAAGAAGCTCTATCTTATGCCTTATATCAAGAAATGACGTAGGTTCGTCGAGCACAATAATCTGCGGTTTCTGACATATTGCACGTGCAAGCATTATACGCTGTCTTTGTCCGTCACTTATCTGTGAAAAATCTTTTTCGGCAATATCAAGAGCCGCCACGCTCTCAAGTGATTCATCGACAATTCGTTCGTCCTCAGGCGTAAGTTTTCCAAAATAATTAGTATATGGATAACGTCCCATTGCAACAACATCACGACACGTTAGAAGTTCTGTTTTTACTTTTTCTGTGAGAACTACCGACATCTGCTTTGCAAAATTTTTGCTTGAATAATTGTTAATATCTTTTCCTTCTAAAACAACCACACCGCCAAGCGGATTCATTTCCCTTATAAGATTTTTTAAAATGGTTGATTTTCCCGAACCATTTGGACCTATAAGTGTAAGAATCTGCCCCTTATACACTCCAAGCGAAATATTTTCAAGAATTGGTTTTCTGTTGTATCCAACTGATAAATTCTGTGTTTTAAAATAAAATTCTTTCTCTTCTTCCATTATATCTCACCGTTTTTTCTGCTAATCATAAGCCATATTACCACAGGTGCACCAAATACCGCCGTTACAGTACCTATTGCAAGTTCTGACGGCGAGAATATTGTTCTTGCTATCAAATCACAAAACATGCAGAATACCGAACCGCTTAAAAATATAGCCGGCATTATCACTACTGGTTTTGACGTTTTCATAAGAATACGCGTAACATGAGGAACTGCAATTCCCACAAAAGAAATCGGTCCTGCAAGTGCTGTTACACATGCTGAAAGTATGCTTGACAATGTTATTATACAGAGTCTGAAAAATTTAACCGGTATACCCATGCTCTTTGCATATCCTTCACCAAGAAGATAAGCACTGATTGGTTTTGCAAAAAGGAATGTCACTATTGCTGTCGGAAATACTATAACTGCCGATAATTTTACTGTATTCCATGAACTTGCTGAAAAACTTCCCATTGCCCAATGTGTAAGATTTGCTATATCTGAATCATTGGCAAATGTTATACATAAATCTGTTATTGCAGAACATATATAACTAATCATTATGCCGATTACAAGAAGTGTTGACATATTTTTAACCTTGCCGGCAAAAAGCAGAACATAAAGCAATGATAAAACCGAACCTGCAAATGCTGCCGCTACCTGAGCCCATAAAGGCATTGATGGAATATATCTTAATAGAAAAATCATAGTAATTGCAAGAAACATTTTTGCACCTGATGATATACCAAGCACAAATGGACCCGCAATCGGGTTTCTGAAAAATGTCTGAAGCAGAAAACCTGACAGTGCCAGGGCACCGCCAAGTATAGCTGCACTAAGAAGCCTTGGCAGACGGATTTTCCATATAATATTGAATCCGGCTGTGCCTGCCTCAGCTTTTAAAAAGATAATCTTAAAAATTCTGCCAAATGAAATATGTACATTACCTGTATTAATATTCATAAATACCGCAACAATGAATAATACTACAAGCATTATATAAACCAGCTGGCAGCGTAACGCCTTCTTCATTATATAACCTCTTTAATTATTTAAGTTTTTTAAGATATGTAAGTTCATTTACACTGCTGTCAGATGTCATCATCTTATTGATGTCATTTACCATACTTCCGATTGTATCCGCAATCTGGAAGAAATCAGGTGTAGTACACCATACATTGCCATCCTTAACAGCCTTCATATCTGAAAGAACCGAACTGTATCCTGTAAAATCAGCAAGTGTAGATGGTTTTCCTCCAAGACTCCATATATAAATGATGTAGTCAGCATCTTTAGCCTTAGAATAGAAGCTTTCCATCTCCATTGTCTGTGTTCCTGTCTTTCCGACATTCAAATCATCAAAAATATACTTTCCACCGGCAAGTTCTACCATCTGTGCAACATAATCGTCCGCATTTCTTACATATAACTTACCCTTTGATGTTATATAAAATACTGCTACAGATTTTCCTGTCTTTTCTGTCTTTGAAATCTTATCAACATAAGCAGCCTGCTCATCATACGTTCCTACATCTTCAACGTCTTTATTTCTTAGTCCTGCATAACATTTTGCCCACTCTACTCTTCCAAGAGGATGTTCCTCATATGTTGACTGGTCAAGTATAAAATTAATATTAAGCTCCTTGAACTTCTCGGCAACATCAGGGGCACTTGTAAGCATTGTTGAATAAATACATATTGAAGGGGATGCTGCAACAATCTGCTCAAAATCAGGTGCTTTATAATCACCTACATATGTAAGTTTATTATCGTCAAATGCTTTTTTAACATCATCGATATACCATGAAGATTTATCATATGTTACAAGGCTTATATTCTCAAGACATCCGCTTGCATTCATAAGTGATGTAACCGGTGTAGATGCAACAAGCATATTTTTAACAGGTCCGTTTAAAACAATAGTATCCTTTGATACATCTTCAGGAGTCTTCATTCCATCAGGAACCACAAGAATCTTTGACTGCTTGTCTGTTATAGCAGTATCTTCATCACGGTTTGTGATAGTTATCATCTTATAACCACCCTTATAATAGTCTACAGAAAATAATTCTGCATACTTTAAATCCATTGAATGGTCAAATACAAGCTTTCCGTTGTATTCATCGTTGTTTGATGCTTCTTTTTGTTTTCCACATCCTGCCAATGCAAATATGCTGGCAAAAAGTGTGATTACAAGTGTAATTGCCAGTAATCTTTTCTTCTTCATTTTTACCTCCATTTGAAGCCTGTGCCTCTTATTATT
>OGGZ01002972.1_pt1 | contig 10573 bp, 9 predicted proteins | sample 1571371 | NCBI WGS metagenome assembly OGGZ01 (sample SAMEA2582025, study PRJEB24529) | metagenome | biome: Human gut stool | place: China | collected 2011
ATCGACTACTCCATCCAGAAAGACCTGTCCTGCAAGCCGCCCCGGTATCTGGTCTACTTCAAGGCACAGGACACGGATGCCTTGAGCGCAGCGTTCAAGGAATATTCGGCATCGGTGCTGGATAAAACCAAGCGTCCTTCCGTGCTGGCAAAGTTGCATGATCTGGCGCAGTCCGTTGCAAATCTGCCGGACAAAGTGCGGCACAAGCAGGAGGAGCGCGGCCTATGAGCAAAAAGAAGCTTTCCAAGCTGCTGGCGCTCTATCTGCCCTATGTGGTGATTGGGCTTGTAGCTACCAATCTGGGCGAGGCATGGCGGCTGGCTGCGGGTAAGGAACTTGGCGACAAAATCGTATCGCTGATGGATACGCTCCCGGCTGCATTTTCAAATCCGCTGCCCAGTCTGCACCTATTTGACTTGTTCATTGGTCTGTGCTGCGGTGCTGGAATGCGGCTGGCGGTGTACCTGAAAGGCAAAAACGCCAAAAAGTACCGGCATGGCATGGAGTACGGCTCTGCCCGGTGGGGAACTCCGAAGGACATTGAGCCGTTCATGGCACCAAAGTTCGCCGACAACATCATCCTAACCAAAACGGAACGGTTGATGATGAGCAATCGCCCACCGGACCCCAAGAATGCCCGGAATAAAAATGTGCTGGTGGTGGGCGGTTCCGGCAGCGGTAAGACAAGGTTCTTTATCAAGCCGAATCTGCTGCAATGTGATTCCAAGAATTTTCCGGTATCATTCGTGGTTACAGATCCGAAAGGCAGTATCGGCGTGGAATGTGGAGAAGCCCTGTTAAAGCACGGCTACAAGCTAAAATTCTTCAACACGATCAACTTTTCCAAGAGTATGCGCTATAACCCTATGGCGTACATCCATAGTGAAAAAGATGTGCTGAAACTCGTGACTGCACTGATGACCAACACCAAAGGTGAAGGTCAGGGCGGCGACCCATTCTGGGACAAAGCGGAACGGCTTTTGCTGGTTTCACTGATTGCCTATCTGCATTATGAAGCCCCAGTTGAAGAGCAAAACTTTGCAACATTGCTGGAAATGCTAAACACTATGCAGGTTTCGGAAGATGATGAAACCTATCAGAATCCGGTAGACCTGTTGTTTGAGGATCTGGGTAAGAAAAAACCAAAATCCTTTGCAGTGCGGCAGTACAAACTTTATAAGCTGGCTGCCGGCAAAACGGCTAAGTCCATCCTTATTTCCTGCGGTGCCCGGCTCGCACCCTTTGATATTCAGGAAGTCCGGGATGCCACCATGTATGATGAGCTGGAACTGGACAAGCTGGGCGACCGAAAAACGGCGCTGTTTCTCATCATGAGTGATACGGACAGCACCTTTAACTTCCTGATTTCCATGATCTACACACAGCTTTTCAATCTGCTCTGCGACAAAGCCGATGATGTGTACGGTGGTAAGCTGCCTGTCCATGTACGTTGTCTCATTGATGAATGTGCCAACATTGGTCAGATCCCGCAGCTGGAAAAGCTGGTAGCCACCATCCGCAGCCGTGAGATCTCGGCGTGTCTGGTCTTGCAGACCCGCAGCCAGCTGAAAGCCATCTACAAAGATAACGCGGATACCATCGTGGGCAACATGGACAGCCAGATTTTCCTCGGTGGCAGCGAACCCACCACTCTGAAAGATCTTGCCGAAGCACTCGGCAAGGAAACCATCGACAGCTACAACAATTCCGATACCCGTGGCAATAGCCCAAGCTATGGCACCAACTACCAAAAACTCGGCCACGAACTTATGAGCCGGGATGAACTGGCGGTGCTAGATGGCGGCAAGTGCATCCTGCAGTTGCGCGGCGTCAGACCCTTCCTTTCGGACAAATACGACCTGACCCAGCACCCGAACTACAAGTACACCTCTGACTATGATTCCAAGAACGCACTCGATATCGAGAAGTTCTTGAACCGAAAAGAAAAAATCCACCCGGATGATACCTTCATCATGGTGGATGCCGATTCACTCCCGCTCGCCTGATAAGACGAGCGGTTATTTTTTATCCATTGACCCAACAGGTACACCGGAAAATCAACCTTCGCCGTGGTTTTCGGCTTTTGCAAACGGATTTCAGGTGTGTGCAGGGCTGCTTTTTCAAAACAAAGGAGATTTTTCTATGGAATTCTTTAACAGCGCAGTGGACGTTCTGAAGACTCTGGTTGTGGCACTGGGTGCCGGTCTGGGCGTGTGGGGTGCCGTGAACCTCATGGAGGGCTACGGCGGTGATAGCCCCTCGGCCAAGAGTCAGGGTATGAAGCAGCTGATGGCTGGCGGCGGTGTTGCCCTGATCGGTATCACTCTGGTGCCCCTGCTGTCCGGTCTGTTCGGCTAATTCGCTCTCGCAATAAACACAGTTTGACCCATAAGTACACCGGAAAATCAGCCTTCGCCGTGGTTTTCAACTTTTTGCAAACGGGTTTCAGGTGTGTGCAGGGTCGCTTTTTTCAAACCAAAGGAGATTTTACTATGGAATTCTTTAACAGTGCAGTGGACGTTCTGAAGACTCTGGTGGTTGCTCTGGGTGCCGGTCTGGGCGTGTGGGGTGCCGTGAACCTCATGGAAGGTTACGGCGGCGATAACCCCTCTGCCAAGAGTCAGGGCATGAAGCAGCTTATGGCTGGCGGTGGTGTTGCCCTTATCGGCATCACCCTGATCCCCCTGCTGAGCGGTCTGTTCGGCTGATCTTTTCCGGGCGGCGATTGCCGCCCCGTACATATTTACTTGCAAGTGTTTCCAGCCCCTCCGTGGCAAACGGATTCTTATTATAAAGTGGAAACGCATTGCAAATCGAATGTTCACTGTTACTTGAAAGGAAGGCGATTTTTATGCAGATTCTGACTCACCTTATTTTTTTGCTTAACCTGCTCAAGACCCTGATCAACCATTTTTCTTGATGGGTGGTGGCGCTGAATGGAAACCGTTCTCAAAGCGATCTCAGATTGGATCAAGTCGCTGCTGACAGCGGCGATCATGTCCAATCTTTCCGGCCTGTTCGATGATGTGAACACCCAAGTGGGCAGCATCGCCCAGCAGGTCAGCACCAAACCATCCAGTTTTGAACCGCGCGTTTTTGCTATGATCGAAGCCCTCTCCCGGAATGTGGTGCTGCCCATTGCAGGCATAATTTTGACCTTCATTGCCTGTTATGAGCTGATAGAGATGATCACCCAGCACAACAACATGGCACAATTTGAGCCTGCACTGTTGATGAAATGGATCTTCAAAACTGCCATTTCGGTCTGGATGATCTCCAACACCTTCGACATCATCATGGCGGTGTTCGATGTGACGCAGCAGGTCGTGGCAAATTCCAGCGGCATTATTTCCGGCAACACACGGGTCAACGACATCGGGCTTTCCATGCTGCAATCCAGCATGATGCAGATGGACGTAGGCCCACTGTTCGGGCTGTTCTTGCAGTCCTTCTTCATCGGCATCACTATGCGCATCCTGTCCATCGTGATTTTCGTCATCGTCTACGGAAGAATGATTGAGATCTACATGATGGTCAGCCTTGCCCCGGTGCCCATGGCAACATGGGGCAACCACGAGCAATCCCATGTGGGACAGAACTATCTTCGTTCTCTGTTTGCGCTGGGATTTCAGGGCTTCCTGATCCTGATCTGCGTGGCGATTTACGCTGTTCTGCTTCAGAATGTTGCCATATCCGGGGATGCCATCAACTCAATCTGGAGCATCGTGGGGTACACGGTGCTGCTGTGCTTTACGCTGTTCAAGACTGGTTCCGTCGCCCGGAGCATTCTGGGCGCACACTGAGGAGGTGGAATTTTGGCAGCTTATATTTCCGTGCCGCGCGATTTCAGCAAGGTGAAGTCCAAAGTAGCCTTCAACCTGACCGCCCGGCAGCTTATCTGTTTTGGTGCAGCGGCAGTCGTAGGCGTGCCGCTGTTCTTTGTTCTGCGGGACACCGCTGGCAATTCCGGTGCTACCCTCGGCATGATGGCGGTGATGCTGCCTATGTTCTTTCTGGCCATGTACCAGAAAAACGGCCAGCCCGCTGAAAAGATTCTGCGGTACTACTTTCAGGCGCGTTTTGTTCGCCCGAAGGTGCGTCCGTACAAGACCAACAACTACTATTCGATTTTGATGAAGGGAGGCATGACCCATGATTCCGATTCTGAAAAAGAATAAAGACGGCAAAAAGCCGCCCAAGCCCACAGTGCCCCGCACGGCACAGGAAAGCATCCCGTTCCAGCGGATGTTTGAGGACGGTACCTGCCGTGTCCGTCCCGGCTACTACACCCGCACTATCCAGTATCAGGACATCAATTATCAGCTTGCCCAGCAGGAGGACAAGACCGCCATTTTTGAGGAATGGTGCAGTTTTCTCAACTTTTTCGACAGCTCTATCCACTTTGAGCTGTCCTTTGTGAACACTGCCACCGATTCGGCAGACTTTGAAAAATCTATCCGTATTCCGTACCAGCAGGATGGCTTTGACGATGTGCGCGCCGAGTACAGCCAGATGTTGCGGCAGCAGCTTTCCAAGGGCAACAACGGTCTGACCAAGACCAAATTCCTGACCTACGGCATCGAGGGCGACAGCATGGCGCAGGTCAAACCCCGGTTGGAGCACATCCAGAACGACCTGATGAACAACTTTCACAGGTTGGGCGTTCTGGCAAAGCCGCTGGACGGCACGGAGCGTCTGCGGCTGATGCACGGGATGCTGAACATGGATGGAGCCAACAAGTTCCACTTCAACTGGAAAGACCTTGTGCCCAGTGGTCTGTCCGTAAAGGATGCCATTGCACCCACTGCGCTGGCGTTTAAGAACAGCCGCACCTTTCAGATGGGCGGCATCTTCGGAGCGGTCAGCTTTCTGAATATCACGGCTTCTGACCTGAGCGACCAGTTGCTGAAGGATTTTCTGGACATGGATTCCAGCCAGATCGTTACCATGCACATCCAGTCCGTTGACCAGAACAAGGCCATCAAAACCATCAAACACACCATCACCGAACTCGACCGCAGCAAGATCGAGGAGCAGAAAAAAGCTGTCCGCGCCGGATACGACATGGACGTGCTGCCGTCTGATTTGGCGACTTACGGCAGGGATGCCAAGGCACTTTTGAAGGAGCTGCAGAGCCAGAATGAGAGAATGTTTTTGGTGACATTCCTCGTGTTGAACACCGGAAAAACCGAGCAGGAACTGGAAACCAACGTGTTTCAGGCGGTCAGCATTGCGCAGAAGCACAACTGTGAACTGTGCCGCCTTGATTTTCAGCAGGAGCAGGGGCTGATGAGCAGCCTGCCACTGGCAGACTGCCAGATTGAGATCCAGCGGGGGCTGACCACCAGCAGCACGGCGATTTTTGTGCCGTTTACCACACAGGAGCTGTTCGACAACGGCAAGGAAAGCCTGTATTATGGCTTGAATGCTCTGTCCAACAACCTGATTATGGTTGACCGCAAAAAGCTGAAGAACCCCAACGGTCTGATTCTGGGCACTCCCGGTTCCGGTAAATCCTTCAGCGCAAAGCGTGAGATCTGCAATGCGTTCCTCGTGACGGACGATGATATTATCATCTGTGACCCGGAATGTGAGTACGCTCCGCTGGTGGAGCGTCTGCATGGGCAGGTCATCCACATCAGCCCTGCCAGCACCCAGTATATCAACCCTATGGACATCAACAGCAACTACTCGGAAGAGGATAACCCGCTGGCTCTGAAAGCCGACTTTGTACTGTCCCTGTGCGAACTGGTGGTGGGCGGCAAAGAAGGGTTGCAGCCGGTGGAAAAGACGGTCATTGACCGCTGCGTCCATGTGATCTATCGCAAGTATTTCGAGAATCCCACCCCAGAAAATATGCCGCTGTTGGAAGATCTGTACAACGCCCTGCTGACGCAAGATGAACCGGAAGCCCGCCATGTGGCGGCTGCGCTGGAAATCTACGTCAAGGGCAGTCTGAACATTTTTAACCACCACACCAACGTGGATATCAATAACCGCATCGTCTGCTTTGACATCAAGCAGCTGGGCAAGCAGCTGAAAAAGCTGGGAATGCTCATCGTGCAGGATGCCGTGTGGGGGCGTGTGACCGCCAACCGCAGTGCCGGAAAATCCACCCGGTACTATGCAGACGAGTTCCACCTTTTGCTGAAAGAGGAACAGACTGCGGCATACAGCGTTGAAATTTGGAAGCGTTTCCGTAAGTGGGGCGGCATTCCGACAGCCCTAACGCAGAACGTCAAAGACCTGTTGACAAGCCCCGAAGTATCAAATATTTTTGAGAACTCGGACTTCGTTTATATGCTCAATCAAGCGAATGGAGACCGGCAGATTTTGGCGAAGCAGCTGAACATTTCGCCCCATCAGCTTTCCTACGTCACTCACTCCGGTGAGGGCGAAGGGCTGCTGTTCTTCGGCAACGTGATCCTGCCCTTTGTTGACCACTTCCCGAAAGACCTTGAACTCTACCGCATCCTTACAACCCGCCTTTCCGAAGTTGCGGAGGCGCAAAAGCATGAGTGAGAAACAGCCGAAGCTGAAATTTGAGGAGGACAAGGAGCGCACGGCCACACGCTCCCCTCCGAAAAAGTCGAAGGTCGAGCAGTCTAAGCCCAAAAAGCAGAAGCTGAAACTGGACGCAGATAAAGCAGTGGAAAAGGCGCAGCACCTGCGTTTTGGCAAAGCCGAGATCACCCCGGATGAAGCATCCCGCATGACAAAGCAGCAGAAACGTGCTATGTATGCCGCTGCTGCCGCCCGGTCTGCGGTACATCGGGAGGTTGACCAGTACGAGGACGATAATGTGGGCACGCAGGCTTTAAGCGAGGGCGAAAAGGCAGCAGGAAATGTCCGGGATATTTCCAAAAGCCGCTATGCCCGGAAGCTGAAAAAAAAAGCCAAGATGCAGGGCAAGAAGAGTGCCAAAACCGCACAATCTTCCCCACAGAAGCCGACTGCGGCACAAGATGCAGGCGCATCCTGCACCGGCGAGGACGGCTCCAACTGGCTCTCCCGATGGCGGCAGAAACAGGACATCCGGCAGAGCTACTATGCCGCCGCCCATTCGGGCACCGCTGCACAGACCGCAGGCGGCAAAGCGGCATCCAATGGCACCAATGCTGCAAAGTCCGGCATGGAGCAGGTCATCGACAAAGGAAAATCGGTGGTCAGCACCGCAGTCAACGGCATTGCCAATTTTGCAAAAAGCAACGCGCACGTTCTTTTGATCGTGGGCGTTTTTCTTTTGCTCCTGCTGCTGGTCATGTCAGCGTTTTCGTCCTGTTCCATTCTGTTCTCCGGCACCACGCAGGTATCCGGGCAGACCATTTATACCGCAGAGGATCGGGACATCCGGGGAGCCGAAACCGACTACAAGAAGCTGGAAAAGGAACTGGATAAAAAGATCAAGCATACCCCCACCGACCACCCCGGCTATGACGAATACCGATACCATCTGGATGCTATTGAGCACGATCCTTGGCAGCTCACTTCGTTCCTGACTACTCTTTATGACGACTACACCCGCAGTGAGGTGCAGGCAAAACTCAAGGAGACGTTTGCCAAGCAATACAAGCTGACCACATGGGTGGAAGTCCAGACCCGATACCGCACGGTAGTGATGATCGACATTTTTACTGGTATCCCCTACACCGTGCAAGTCCCCTATGAGTATCGAATTTTTCACACAAAGCTGGTGAATAAAGGGCTGGAGGTCGTTATCCGGGAGGAACTGGACAACGACCAGTGGAAACGCTATGAGATCTTTCAGGATACGTTGGGTGGTCGGCCATATCTGTTCAAAGGTGGACTGCCGCCCGGTGGCTCGGATGGCTCTGACGCGCCGGGCATTGATTATCAGGTTCCAGCGGAAGCCTTGACGGATGAGGAATTCGCCGCCATCTACAAGGAAGCCCAAAAGTATGTGGGTACGCCCTATGTGTGGGGCGGCTCTACCCCGGAAACTGGCTTTGACTGTTCAGGCTACGTTTGTTGGGTCTACAACCAGAACGGCTACAATGTGGGGCGCACCACCGCCAACGGTCTGTGGAACAAGAGCCAGCACATTTCCGAAGCCGAAGCAAAGCCCGGCGACCTTGTTTTCTTTGAAGGAACGTATGATACGCCTGGGAAAAGTCATGTGGGCATCTACCTTGGAAACGGCATGATGGTGTCCGCCGGCGACCCCATAAAGTATGCCAATATTCATTCGTCCTACTGGCAGAAATATTTGTCCGGTTTTGGGCGGCTCTCAAAATGATTGGAGGAAGAAATGAGCGAAAAACTCGATAAGCTGCGCGCTTCTCTGGAAAAGGAAAGGGATCGTCGCATTAAGATCAACACTCGCATTGAAAGCCTTGAACGGCGGATTCAGGAAGCAGAAGCTGCCGAGGTCAACGAGATGGTGCGCACCGCCAAGGTTACGCCGGAACAGCTTGCCGCCCTGCTGCGCCAGTCTGCAACTTCCACCCCGACCCCGGCTGCGTTGTCCGCAGTCGGTGCTACGTTCAACAAGGAGGAATCTGATAATGAAGATGATGAATAAGTTCTGCGCCCTGATGCTGTCGGTGGCACTGTGCGCTGGCATGGCGGCTCCTGCTTTTGCCTATGGCGGTGAGCCTGTGGAGGAAGCGGAACAGCCTGTCTTGACTTCTACCACTGATGAGGAAGATGCGGTCACCGTGACCGATGAGGAAAACGGTGCCCTAACCCCGGAGGGCAATCTGACGCTGGTGGACGATTACCACACAAGTTACTCGGATGGCAGCGGTCAGCAGTTTATTACTCTGGTGTCGAAGTCTGGCAACACGTTTTATCTGGTCATTGACCGCAACGCCAAGGGTGACAACACCGTTCATTTCATGAATCTCGTGGATGAAGCCGACCTTCTTTCCCTGATGGAGGAAGAAGATGCAGACGCTTATACCGCTGAAAAAGAAGCGGCGGCGCAGGCAGAGCAGGAGCGCAAACAGGCCGAAGAGGATGCGAAAAAGGCTGCGGAAGAAGCGGCGGCATCCGGCACGGAACAGACTGGTGGCAACAAAGTTACGAAGTATGCTGCCACATTCTTAGGCGTTCTGGCTCTGGTCGGTCTGGCTGCTGGCGGCGGCATTTACACCTTTATGAAGCAGAAGCAGAAAAAGCAGGCAGAAAAAGAAGCCCTTGACCCCGATGCAAACTACACTGAGGACAAGGGCGACTTTGAAATCCCTGTGGAGGATAAGCCGGAGGAGACCGGCGAGGAGGATAAGGCAGAAGAATAATTCTATTGGCGGCGTTTGCCGCCTTACATATTGCAATCCAAAACAGATTGGAGGAATTCTTATCGCAAAATTGATCGTGGCGGAAAAACCGTCGGTTGCCATGTCATACGCCAAAGTCCTCGGTGCCACCAGCCGTCAGGACGGCTACCTTGAGGGCAACGGCTATCTGGTAAGCTGGTGCGTGGGGCACTTGGTGGAACTGGCACCGCCCAACATCTACGATGCCAAATACGTCAAGTGGAGTATCGCAGATTTGCCCATACTGCCGCAAAAGTGGCAGTATTTGGTGTCTGCCAGCACCAAAAAGCAGTTTGTCATCCTGCAAAAACTCATGCACCGCCCAGATGTGGACAGTATTGTGAACAGTTGCGATTCCGGCCGGGAGGGAGAACTGATCTTCCGCTTGGTGTATCAGCAAGCAGGCTGCAAAAAGCCCTTTTCCCGCCTGTGGCTGTCCAGCATGGAGGAAAATGCCATCCGGGAAGGATTCGCCCACCTCAAACCGTCAACTGAATACGATGCCTTGTATGAGGCGGCTTTATGCCGGGAACGTGCCGACTGGATGGTCGGCATCAATGCGTCCCGGCTTTTTTCATGCTTGTATGGTCGCCCTTTAGCAGTTGGGCGCGTCATGACCCCTACGCTGGCAATGGCTGTACAGAGAGAAGCTGCCATTTCTGCTTTTACCCCAGAAAAGTTCTACGCGGTTTCGTTAGCATTTGCCGATAGCGGTACAGCATCCAGCAAGCGATTCTCGCAGAAAGCGGATGCAGAAACTCTGCTTGCCAACTGCCGAAAGGAGGTCAGCACAGTGGTACAGAAAGTAGAACGTAAAGAGAAAACTGAAAAGCCACCGCAGCTCTATGACCTGACAACACTCCAGCGAGATGCCAACCGCTTGCTGGGATTTACGGCGCAGCAGACCTTGGATTACGCCCAAAGTCTTTACGAAAAACGGCTCATCACCTACCCCCGCACGGACAGCCGCTTTTTGACGGAGGATATGGCGGCATCTCTGCCGGGGCTGGTGACGGACACGGGCAAGGCGTTTGCCGTGGAGGAACCGTTTTCCATCCATGTGCAGCAGGTCATCAACGGCAGCAAGGTCACCGACCACCATGCACTGCTGCCCACGAAAAGCATGGCAAACGCAGACCTTGCCGCCCTCCCTGCCGGGGAACGGAATGTCCTGCGGTTGATTGCCGCACGGCTGCTCTGCGCCGTAGGTGAGCCACACCGCTATGCAGAAACTACGCTTACCACCGAATGTGCCGGGGAGGAATTTACCGCCAAGGGCAAGGAGGTTCTGGAAG
>OGGZ01002976.1_pt1 | contig 10552 bp, 9 predicted proteins | sample 1571371 | NCBI WGS metagenome assembly OGGZ01 (sample SAMEA2582025, study PRJEB24529) | metagenome | biome: Human gut stool | place: China | collected 2011
GTTTTTGTCTGATGGTCATCAAGCCGTTTTGACAGGTGATTTCCATTTGGGGATGGTAGCCTAGAAATGAGTAGCGGCCACGACTGCCATCCTGACTGGCGCTTTCCAGCAGATAGCAATGCTGACTGTGGGCGCATAGCCGCTGCATGGCTGCAACCGGCGTAATCTGATCAGCAAGCATTTCTTGATAGACGGGGATTCGCTGATATTCATGGATCTGCATGATTTCTTTGATTTTCTTGATTTCTGGCTGCATAGTTTTGATTCTCCTTTGCATGATGGTTTTCTGATCGGGACCAATAAAAAAACTCGTCCCCACCAGAGTCGTGCTCTTGGTCAAGGACGAGCTGTCTGCCCGCGGTGCCACCTTGTGTGACGATTCATCATCGTCCGCTCATTGCAAAGCAGATAACGCCTGCTGCTGCGTCGTGGAATACTCAAGCGGCTGCTTTTTCACCACGCCCTCAACGGTCCATTTGGCAAGCAGCTGTTCGGTCTGGCTCTCAGTTTCCCAGGCTCCCTGTGCGCGCTTGACTTGCTTTGATCTCCGTCTCATTGGTTTAGGATGAAAACCCAGCAGATACTTGAAAATAAAAAAACCGCATTGGCCTGATTGGCTATGCGGTCGCTCTTTTGTTGAAGATTGTACCGGCATAGGTCTTCTTTGTTTACAGTGTAAAACGAAGCAAACCTACACCTTTGAAATGTAAGTCTACTTTAACCGATGCCAGTTTTGCCATGATTGACTCATAAATTTCATGTTTACAATCTTCCTTTCGTTTGATTTTTTATCATGATATTTCAATCTCAAACAGATGTCAATTAATTTTTTATAATTTTGTTTTTAATAGTCTGAGATCGTTTTCGCTGGTGCTCTCGACACAAAACGGACTTTAATTCTTATATGCGTAGCTTTAAATTATAAAGTCTCTGGTTATCCAGCGACAATTATTGAATTGACATCCGAGCAGGCGCTTGATTTCAATTCCAAGCTGCTATTATTAAAAGAATTAAAGAAAATCGTTAAGGCGATTGAAAAAGATAAGATTTTCGTTATAATAGACCAAATTTAGTTAATAAACGCTGGGAGGCGAACCAATGTTTAGCAAGATTGGACAGATTATATTTGACAATGAGGCTGTTTTAGAGGCATCCGACTTTAAGATGGGGCTGGAGATCGAGATGCAGCGGGTGGATGAAACCGGTCATCTGAGTCAAGAGCCATATCCCGACACGATTGGCGATGAAAAGGTCAATCCATGGATCACCAATGATTTTTTGGAAACCATGTCAGAGATCGTAACGCCACCGGCTGACAATGCCACTGATGCAATGCATTATCTGTACAGCATCAACACTGTTTTAAGAACCGCGCTGGCACCAGGCGAGCTGCTCTGGCCATTATCGATGCCGCCGATTCTGCCTAAGGATCGGTCAAAAATTCAAATCGCGCATGCTGGTCCCGAAAAAGAAGCCTACTTTAAAGAATGGCTCAAGCACCACAGCATTTCAGAAGGGGCTCCATCTGGCGCGCATATCAACATGAGTATCAATGATGATTTGGTGGAGCTGGTCTATTAACAGCTGCCGCAGCGTTTTGAAAACAAGGTCGCTGCCCAGAACTATCTTTACCAGATCATCGTTCAAGGCTTTATGCGCTATAGCTGATTTTTGACTTATTTATTTGGCGCTAGTCCGATTGCTGAGGCCAACTTTTTTGAAAATGGCGAGCAGCCGTTAAAACGCCCCGTCCGCAGCATTCGTCAGAGCCAAAAGTATGGTTTTGAGAATAAATTCCCCGGCGACTACTCCTCGGTTGAAAACTATGCTAAAAAGGTCATGAACGCGGTTAAGGCTGGCAAGCTGCAGTCAGCGGCCGAATTGCATGGACAGGTTCGCTTTAAGGGCAACAACGATTTAAACAAGATGGTCAAAGAAGGCGTTGACTACATCGAACTGCGCATGCTGGATCTGGATCCGACCAGTTCCGTGGGGATTCGAACGGGAACTTTGCGCTTTATTCGCCTGCTGACCGGCTACTTCATCATGAGCCCATCATTAAAGGAGAGCGAGGCTGGTCGCGTGATTGCCCGTGCCGATGAGATGAATGAGCACGTGGCCTTGGAGGACCCGACCGCGTCGTGCGAGTATGCACCAACTGCCAAGGCTTTGATTCGTCATTTGCAGCTGTTCGTCAATCAGATTCAGGCCGGACCCGAGTATCAAGAAATCCTGGATGATCTGGAGTACCGAATCAACCATCCCGAAACGACGCCAAGCGGTCAGCTGGTCGAAAAAATCAAAAATAATTCCTTGGTTGACTATGCGCTGCACCAAGCACGCAAATATCAAGACGGTGCAATTCAAGCGCTGCGGCCATTCCGCGGATTTGAAGAAAACAACGGCAATCTCAGTGCCAATGAGTTGGCTTCCGATCTTTTTGGCGGTACCTGGCGCTTAAATAAACCTGAATAATCACTGATCCAAAAGTTAAGGCTGGTTAGAAAATCACTTGATCTTCCAACCGGCTTTTTAGTTTTAAATAAGACTGTGTCGAACAGGCGACGATAGCAAAAGAATAAGCTGATTTTCGTTGAGCACTCGATCAATGTTGACTTTGAATAACAAAAAAATTAATAAGGAAACCAGATAATCATGCTAAAATAAAGCGCAGAGAAATGGATTAGGAGGGATGAAATGACCCCAGTTGAACAACAAGTATGGGACGCACTTACTGCTGTAATCGACCCTGAGCTTAACGTCAGCATTGTTGATCTAGGTCTGATATATGAAGTTGAAGTCGATGAGCAGAGCTGTTGTTGCATTAAGATGAGTTTAACGACGCCCGGCTGTCCGCTAAGCAGCTTTTTGCAAAATGACATCGAAAAAACCGCTCAAAACGTGCCTGGTATTCGTGATGCCCGCGTCCAGCTGGTCTGGTATCCAGTCTGGAGTATTGCCAGAATGTCGCCCAAAGCACGCCGTCAGTTAGGGATTGGAGGTAACCTGCATGACCATCAAAACCGTTGACTTTAGCCAGCCAGTACACGATCTGGCCCAACAGGATCCTGATTTTGTCGCTATCATGGTCGAAGCCGGCTTTGATAAGATCAAGATTCCTGGGATGCTTGACACGGTTGGCCGTTTCGTCAATATCAATCGGGGCTGTCTAGCGATGAATATTGATAAGCACCTTGTAATCGACACTTTTAAACGACATGGGTATGAGGTGATTAACCATGACTGAACCGCATAATCTCCATCAGCGTCAGCAGCAGCTGGTCAAGATTCTGACTTTTTTAAGCAATGGTGGCAATTTTGATCAGGCCAAGCAGTTATTTGATCAAGAATTTGCCAACGTTGATGTGGCTGAGATTACGGCAGCCGAAAGAGAACTCATTGCCAATGGTCTGGACCCACGTGAGATTCAAAAATTATGCAACGTGCATGTAGCACTGTTTAAGGATGCCATCGCGCCGGGCAAGCCAACCGCTGCTTTTGATACTCCTGGGCATCCCGTCTACACACTGAAACTGGAGAACAAGATCATTGACTCTTTAATCAATGATGAACTGCTGCCCTGTCTTAAAAAGTGGCAGCAAGATGGCGGTGAGAACGAATATCTCAAGCGAATGCAGCAGGCCCTAAAAGATCTGATGACCATCGATCGGCATTATGCCAGAAAAGAAAATACCTTGTTTCCACTAATGGATAAATATGGCATTACGGCACCGCCCAAAGTCATGTGGGGCGTTGACGACGACATTCGCGGCTATATCAAAAAAGCCTGTCAGCTGGTCGACCAGCAGCCGTTGCCTGATAAATACGTCATTGAGGCAGCCGTAGAAAAAGCCGCTCAGGAAGTCTTGGCAATGATCGTTAAAGAAGAAGACATCATGCTGCCAATGCTTGCTGAGGTTGCCACGCCTGCTGACTGGGCCCGCGTACGAGCAGATGAGGATTCAATCGGCTACACGCTGATCTCACCGCCAATCAATTGGCAGCCTACCGAACAGGAGCTTGCTGATGCGGCAAACAAGCCCACCAACTCCGCACTGGGCCGGCAGTTTAATGAAATCGCCAAACAACTGGCCGCCACTGACGCGCAGGTTAACCAAATCACTCAGCCAAATCATCAAGAACCAGCAGCTAACTTGCCAGTTGATCCGCAAGCCAGAATCGATCTGGCAACCGGTCAGCTGAGTCCGGCAGAATTGATCGCGATCTTTAAGCTGCTTCCAGTTGATCTGACCTTTGTCGACGCGGCTGATCAGGTCCGCTGGTATTCAGATATTCCTGATCGCATCTTTCCGCGGACCAAGAGCGTGATTGGGCGATCCGTCTACAACTGCCATCCGCCCAAGGCCCAGCCTAAGGTTAAGAAAATTCTTACCAGTTTTCATGAGGGGACCAGTGATCGCGAAGAGTTTTGGTTTAGTCTGCATGGTGAGCGTTTTATCCATCTGGAATACATTGCCGTTCGTCGTGAAGATGGCACTTATTTGGGCTGTCTGGAGGTTGGGCAAGACGCAACTTATCTGCGCAGCCTCAAAGATGAGAAGCGCCGTTAAGAAAGCAGTGCTGATTTATTGGTTGGCGATAATTTAACATAATATATAAACTGTAAAAATAAAAGCGACTCCTAAATGTAGATAGGGGTCGCTTTTTAGCAGTTCAGTATTTAAAAAAGGTCTGCCGAATCGCAGCAATGTCGTTAGTCTGGGTCAGACAAAGCATCAGCAGAATTTTGGCTTTATAAGAGGTGAGGGTGTTGACCCCAATGAAGTGATCGTGCGGGTCAAAAATCGGTTCGTCAAAAACGATTGAATTTGATACCCGTGAGCTGCGCACGACAACCACGCCCCGTTCAGCCAAAGCGTCCAGTTTCTGGCGCTAGGCTTGAGAATAATTGCCGCTCCCGGTTCCAATTACTACCAATCCATCGCAGTCTTGTCCCAGTCGTTCCAGAACTTCAGCCGGGGCTCCAGCATAATAGACTGCCACGCCAACCTTAGGCAATGTTGAATATTCAAGCTGCGAAAACTTGGAGTGAATCGTGTGTTTTGATACCGGCCGACTGGTAATAAAGACCTCGGCGTCACGCATGTATCCCAGCGCGGCATGATCGTTCGGACTGCTGAAGGCATCAATTTTATAGTTGTTGATCTTGGCAATATCGCGCGCCGAGTAGATCGTACTGGAAAACAGGCAGACCACGCCGCAGTCATAGGTCTGATCATCTGCTGCCAGCGCAACGGCTTGGTAGATGTTGAAGGGACCATCAGCACTGGTAGCAGTTGCCGGCCGCATTGCTCCCGTCAAAACGACTGGCTTGGCAGTATTGACCGTCAAGTTTAGAAAATAGGCGGTTTCTTCAATCGTATCGGTACCATGCGTGACCACGATGCCATTCACATCATCACGAGCGGCCTGCTGATTGATAACCTCGCGCAGCTGCAGCCATTTCTGCTCGTCCATTTCATTGGAATCAACGCTCATTAAAGAAATCATTTCAATATTGGCCAATTTTCCTAGTTGGGGCACGCTCTTTAAGATATCAGCTACCGCTACTGTTCCTGCCCGATATTCAGTAGTCCGGCCAGCTTCGCCACTGCCGGCATCGTACCACCAGTTGCAATAATCACGATATTCTTCAAAATCTCACATCCTTGTTTGACTAATGATTTTAATGATACAAGAAAGCCATGAAAATTAAAAGCCGATATTTATTTACATAATATTGTAGACGTTAATTATACTGAGTTGACCGGCTGTCTGCTCTTAAATCTGCCTGATTAACAGCTAAAAATCAACAAGCCGATTTTTTAAAATAAGTATATAACAGTCTTACATGTTTTTCTGCTGATTAAAAACCTTGATTTAACGGCATTTATGGCAGTTTAGTGTAAGATTCTTTTAACAAAAGTGTCTTACAATTAACGCTTTAGTACTTGAAATCAGCATAAAACCGGGGAATTTTAAAATTTAGCTCTCAGACGCACTGAAATTAATCTGCGTGAGTAGTTGGTCGTTTAGATGCGGCTGAGCGGCGATTATCGAATGAGCGTTTCGTAAGCATTTTAATCAGTTGCCTTGAACGCGTCTAAGCAAGCATGATCAAAATCAACTTGTGAATTAGCGACTTTCTTGACCAGCTGGAATCATAAAAGACGACAGCGATCTGATTGCAGAATTTATAAGGAGCAGTCGAGCAGCCATCATCAAGTTCTAAAATAAGAACCAGCTGAAAACATCTCGATTGAATATTACATTTTTAATATTATGTAAAATAATCACTAATAAAAAGCTTCTGTCCAGCCATCGCCAGACAGAAGCTTGATTATTCATTTTGCGGCGCTTGGTTTGCCTGCTCGCTGATTTCTCTTAACGCTGCCTTTTGCTCTTTTTGATCAACGTGCGTGTAGAGATCGGTAGCCGAAGTGCCTTTTTGTCCCAATTGCTGAGAGACCAAAACCTGATCCTTGGTTACGTCATACAGCTCCGAGGCCAAAGTGTGACGCAGCTTGTGCGGGGTCAAGGGATGGCCGAATGCCGTCGAATACTTTTTAACCATCCGTTCAATGGCATTGGCAGTAATCCGCCGCGTTTTTCCTTGATAGACCGTCAAAAAGAAGGCCTGGTCCTTTTTGGTCGCCCCGTAACGTTGGGCACGTAGATCACGGTAGTCCTGTACGTATTTGACTGCCCACGGAGCAATCGGCACGCTGTCTTTTTGGCCACCTTTACGGGTAACGTCCAACATCTGCTGCTGCCAGTTGATATCATTAACGTTGACGTTGGCGGTCTCAGAAACCCGGATTCCAGTCCCCAAGATCAAGGCAACAATCGCGATATCACGTTCCTTATTACGCCGGTATGCGGGCAATGAGCGCTTGTCGCATACTTTTGGATAACGATTTTCAATAAAATCAATAAAATCAAACTTCATCTGACCCCGATACATGTGCGCGGCCAAAGCATGGGCGCGATAGTTCAAGGTCTTGGTATCATTTAACGAATTGATCTTGAGCATGACGTTGCGCTCAAAATAGGGTTCGCCATCGTTGTTGTCAGCAGTGATCGTCAAAAACTTGAACAAACTGCGCAGGGCATTGATTGAACGATTGATTGAGGTCGGTGAATTGACGCGTCCCTGAGCATTGGTAGTATGGCGCAGATGATCGATATAAAGCATGATGTCATTGCGACGCAGGTGTTCCAAAACTGAAGTCGGAATTTCTCGATTGGACTTGGCATCAACCAGGCCGCTGGTACGCAGCCAATCCATAAACCGACGAATCTCAGTCAGATACTGATAGGTCGTCGTAATGGCATGATTGGTTCCAAGGCGGTATTCATTAACGTAATCTGGGAGCCGCGACAGTTCCTCATCGATCAGTTTCAAATACTTATCGGCTTCCATGTGTTTCCTCTTTTCTATTTGTTTCTACTATTATATAGTATCAGATTTGCCAGAAAGATTCTTGCTAAGTTTTGAGCATGGTTTGACATAAAATGCGGAAATCGGTAAAGTAAATATTGAGATTGGTTTGACCACCAACTTGTTTGATAAGGGAGTAATCTAAGATGAAGAATCAACATTTAAAACAATCGGTCTTAACGGCAGGAGTCATTGCCGGTGCGGCGTTTTTTGGCGGCGGCTGGCAGGAAGTTCATGCCGATACCGTCAACAATTCCACTGCACAAATTACAACGACTAATCCAAATGCCGCAACTTCGACTACCGATGCGCAATGTGCCGTTGCCAGCGCGCAGGCCGCCGTTTCTCAAGCTCGGCAAAACGTGAATTCAGCTTCTGCCGCCGTGGTCGCGGCTTCGGCAGCAGTTAATTCGGCGACAGCTGTCCAAAGCAGCGCGGTCAGTGCCGCCAGTGACGCGCAGAGCAATTATGCCATTGCCAGTGCGGCAGCTCAATCACAAATGCCATCCAGTGCTGAACAGGCAGCCGCCTTGAACGGCAGTACGATTGACACCAAAAATGCCAATCTAAGCATGTTTGACAATTCGTCATCTGATGAATCAGCTAACGTTAAGAATCAGATTGGCGAGGCTAACGTTACCGAAAACTGGCATCTCAATCCGGCCACGCAGCGATTCGAAATGGATCCAAGTCTCAAGGATGCCTTAACCGTCGTGCCGACACTGGATGATGAAAGCATGACGCTTGATCCAACCAAACTGACGCTGGCTCAGCAAAGCGAGATCAGCGATTATGTGGCTGCTTTGATCAATCAGATTCGGGCTAAGTTTGGGCTGACGGCTTGGATCTACAACGACATGACCTTGGCCCAGGCGTTGGCAATCGTTAATTATGCCTATAATAGCCAAAACTGGAATACCAACGTAACCCGTGATCATAATCGCGAGCTGGTTTTTAAAACCGTTAATTATCAATACGGTGAGGGAATTGATTCCGTAAAGGCTGATTGGGAAAATATCGGTCTAATGAGTGCTAACGAAAAGCAGCCCAATGTCATCAGTCGAATCGTTAAGACCATGGGCGATTTAAAACGTGTTGCCACGGTCTCGATTTGGGATATGCTGTTTAATGATGCTCACTCGCAAAACAGCCATGCCAGAATGCTGCTGAGTACCAATACTGAATACGTTGGCGTCGCGATGGACAACTATGGAGTCTTACATATCTATGGGCTGATTCCATCGGCACTGCAAAAGGTCAATGAAACACAAACGGCTTTAGCCAATGCCAATAAAGACGTTGAAACGCAAAAAGACAGGCTGAGCGATGCAGAGAAAGAATTGAACGATGCCGTCGATGCCTTGAACAAAGCACAGGATGCGTTGGAAAAAGCCAACCTGTTGATGGCGATTGAAGCCGTCGCTAAGGATGCTAATCAGACGTCATCCTCGCAAAGCACCGATTCCAGCACCAAGACGTCCAACAGCAAATCGAACAAGCAGAGCAGCCTTAAAGACGTTACGGTCAAGGCAACCAGTGAGCCAACAAAGGTCAGTCAGGCTAAGCACGGCGACAGTCAGCTCTTAAGCACGTCCAACGCCATTACGACTGCTGAGCCTGAGCCATCAATTTTTGAACAGCTCCTGCCACAGGCCGGCAATCGCAATGGCTTGAGCATGACGATTCTGGGCATGTTGATGGGGATGCTGAGCTTTGGCTTTTTAGGTCTGCGCAAGCGTCGCTATTAATCAGAATCATCATTATCGTCCTCAATCGATTGAAGGGAGGATCGCCATGTATCGCTATATCGCAACCGACGTCGATGGCACCATGCTTGACAGTCGGCACCAGCTAAATTCCGCTGCTTTGAATACGGCATTAGGCCAGCTGCAACAGCAAAACGTTTCTTGGATCGTGGCCAGTGGTGACAGCTATCGATTTTTAAAGAAGTGTTTTGCGCCTTGTCCATTGATTGACACGTTTATCTCAATCAATGGCGCGCTGATCGTCCAAAAAGGGCAGGTCGTTTTTGAAAGAACGCACGCCAAGTCACAAGTCAATAAGCTGATCAAAGCAGTCAACGCATTGCCAGTCACGCCTGACGTAATTTTGCTGACGGGTTGGAATCATACCTGGGGCACCAGGATTTCTGACCTAAAAGCCTGGCCGTTTGGGATCAATATCGATTTCATTGACGATCTGACTCAGGTTGACGATAAGATCTATAACGTTAATCCAATCTGGCTCAATCATCAAGTCACGCCAGACCAGATCCGCGGTTTTGCCCAACAGATGATTGAGCGCTATCCGGTTTATGCAACCTATAGCGGCTTTGGCTGTATGGACGTCTTACCTTTGGGCGTCAACAAAGCAGCCGGACTAAAAGAGCTGATTATCAATGACGATCATGATCAGCTAAAGAGTGTCGTAGCCTTTGGCGATTCGTCAAATGACCGGCAAATGCTGCAGGAAGCCGGTCTGGGGGTGGCCATGAAAAATGCCAGTCCCGATATTTTAAAGCTTGCCAACCGCATCACCAGTTATGATAACGATCATGACGGTGTGCTGCGCGAGGTTCAGTCGATTTTCAACCTATCATGATCGACAAAAACAGGCCCAGCATTGCTGCTGAGCCTGTTTTTCATTAAGCAACGTTATTTAACAAAGAATGCGGTCGGCGCCAGGGCTTGATCCAATTCTGCCGTTGTTAGACGATCACCAACCAGTTCACGAATCGGACGCTGTTCTTTTAAGGCCTTTTTAACCAGATGGCTGACGGTTTCATAGCCTAAAAGCGGGGAAAGGGCAGTCGCGGCTTCCGCGGAAGATTCAACCATCTGCCGACAGCGCTCCACGTCTACGGTAATTCCCATCAAGCAGTTCTCGTTAAGCGTCTGCAAGGCACCATTTAACAGGCGGGCATCATCAAACAGATCAAAGAACATCACCGGCTCAAAAGCGTTGAGTTCCAGCTGTCCGGCTTCGGCAGCCATGGTGATGGTTGCGGCCTGATCGATCATCTGGTCGGCAGTCTGGGTTACGAATTCAGGGATGACCGGGTTGACCTTCCCCGGCATAATTGAAGAGCCGGCTTGACGCTGTGGCAGGTTT
>OGGZ01002989.1_pt1 | contig 10496 bp, 7 predicted proteins | sample 1571371 | NCBI WGS metagenome assembly OGGZ01 (sample SAMEA2582025, study PRJEB24529) | metagenome | biome: Human gut stool | place: China | collected 2011
ATGAAAAAGATGATTCTTATCGAGCGAAGCAAATTCGCTCTGCTCGTTCGCAGCCACATGAAAGCCTCGAACATGCTCCTCGTATTGCAGCATGTCTGCCGGGAGCGCCGTATTTCTCTTTCGATGACGCAGGAGGAAGTCTGCCAACTCATCCGACTCGATCCGGATTTCGTCGAGAAATACAAACGTCGCGGGAAACTCTGTCCCGTTGAGGATCAGGATGGCAAGCAATACTACAATGTACTGGATTTCATCAATCTGAAAGACATGCAGGAGAGTAAGCGTATCTTTTATCAGACAATGGAACAAGCGGTGCCGGATACCGCAATTATAATTAAGCGAGAATAATCTATTCTGAAGTATTTATTCAAAATACTGTCTAACAGATTTCTACCTCATTAAGAATTGCATATTCAAGAAAAGGCCTCGAATAATGGAAATTCGAATAAAGAGAAGTTGTCTAATGCATTCATAGACAGCTTCTTTTTGTCTAATGCAACCATGATTTATCATTTATATTTTGTTATTCCACATATATTTACATTGTCGTTATAATCATATAAAATGGCGACACTATATCGTGCCCGCGTTATAGCGACATATAACTTGCACTTACTTGTCGGTTTCAATTCTATTCCTCTGATAATCCAATCTAAAATAGGCTTTGTTGGATATATGAGAACTCTATCGAATGACAAACCTTTGGATACCCCGAAATTCAATGTCGGGTATGCAGGATGGGTATCGGTACTTTTACTCTGTCGTAACTGAATAGGACTGTATTTCTGTAAATATTCTTCCACATTTGTTTGCCGAAGAAAATATACCCCTTTATGCTCTATTTCAGATGTATTATCAGACGTTGTTGCAATCATATCAGGATATAGTTTATTTGAAAAATCACAGATTTCAGATACACACCGATGGTTTACATTCAAAGATTGTGAATCAATATCGAGGTTAAATTTCATTTTGCGACTTTTGAAATAATCCAATATATTAGACCGTCTGAATTGTTTGTGTTTAGCAGAACTATTTGTTGAGAAAGTTCCTTGACGAGGATCTCCTACTAATAGAATTTCCAGTGGAGAAAGAAATAACTTATCTAAAAATTCCAAATCATATCCGGCAAGATCTTGCACCTCATCAATGAAAATATGAGTATATATTTTGGATAATCGGGATATTACCGCTCCATTGGAGCGTTCGTCGCAGCGGCAGGCGAACTTGGCGATTTTGTCGGAATATATTTTTTTATCCCCAGTAAGATAATGACGTTCGACATTCGTTTCTTGACTACGCAAAGCGGATTGGCTGTTTACTAAAGATAACCCGACGATATTCTTGTCATATAAATATCCTTGATAGGGCCTGACCCCATGTTGTAACAGAAATGAGAACCATGTTTGAATGACGACATTGGATGGTATGCATCCGTTTCTTTCAAAAAAACGGGTTCGTATTTCCTTCTCATTTTCGTCTGTAAATGTAGTGATAAGTATAGTGGCATTCCGCAATAGGAGTGCCGTTTCTATAAGATGCGTCGTTTTGCCGGAACCCGCAGCTGCTATAATGACTTTGTTGTTCACAGAATAGCTTTATTTATGTATTCAGGAAATACCAACTCTTCGGTTGTATTGAAAATAGCCAAAGCACAATCCGTCTTATGTGCTTTCATGTATTTGTGCAAATCATCAATATTTTCATATGCAGTGCCCATTATGATATTCATTTTATCCAATGAGTTCGCTTTTACAATTTTAGGCTCCATCGTATTGTAGTTGAACGGCTTATCGCCAATACGCAAATCCCCGGCATCTATCGTGTCATCGAAACAGATGCAAATATTGGGTAAATCCTTGTATTCCTTGTATTTCTCATTCAAAGCATCAATGTTCCCGTCATTGTCTGTAACTACCGTCACCTGAATCGTAAGGTATTTGGCAATTTCCAAGAATCGTAAAAACGACAGATTGCCGACAGCTATTACGTCCACGCCATCTTCTATTGGTAGTTTTCCGTATTTCTTCAAGTAGGCTTTTTGCACGACCAATTCGTCGGAATCACCTTCTACCAATATTGCCTTTTGGCAGAGCAAAAGTCGCAGTGTATCGTACCCCGATAATTTCTCGAAATAATCAATCGTGCTTGGCGACAAATCATGCAGCCGCAATGTCTTTCGATCATGCAACAGAATCAAAGATTTCAGACCTAATTTGTTCGCAACGAAGCTGCTGTGTGTCGAAATGATAATCTGTTTCTCTTTGCAATGCTCCTTTATGGCAGCTATCAATTCGTTCAGTTTGGAATAAGACAGATGATTTTCCGGTTCTTCCATTAAAATTATACTCGCCTCTTTCGCTTTTTTATGGGCTAAAGCCAATTTGGTTTTGACGATACATTGCTCGCCTTTACCGATATAATTAAACGGGATTTTATCCAGATAGGTCATCAGACAATTTTCCCATGCGTTTTTCGAGGACAAATCGACGGATAATTCCACGTCTTTATTCGAGATTCTGCTGGCCCCTTTTAATCGAGTGTTGATATTTCCGATAGATTCTTCCCCCATGAACACCTCCTGCATTTTTCTGTACGCCTGAGTAATATCCACGATCTCTTTCGGTTCCAGACACTCTTTGACGATACGGGATATATAAACGTCCGACCCATTCTGATAGCGAGTATTGGACGAGTCTATCAGAGCCGACTTCAACGGAATATTGCGACTTGTTATCGAGCCGTCCCGTGCAAATGACGTCCAAACGACATCGTAATATTCAATGGGTAACGTTTTGACATCCTGTTTGATGAGTTCTTCGTAAACATCCCTATAACGTTCGTCAAAGGTTATCTTGTATGACAGTCCGCAGTCATCCTCTCTGTGGCTATTCGCGTTTCCACAAAACAGAGGACAGTCATCGCCCCCGATATACAACTCTATAAGAATATGCGGCAGAGATGCAGGGCGACCATTTTTAAGATTGTCCAGATACTCATTAACAATATCATTGTTAAACAGATATTGTGATAGCTCATTTTTAAGATACCGGCCATTAAGTATTCCGGTTAGGGCCAGATGTATTGCTTCTATAAGCGTAGATTTTCCTGCTTCATTATTGCCGACAAGAATATTTATACCGTCGTTCAACGATATATCGAAACAACCTTTGTAACTTTTGTAGTTTTCAATGTGTACTGATTTTATGTACATATTACATAATTAGGAAATTCATTAAAATCGCATTTGATGCAATTAAGATAATTGAAATATTCAACCTTTGCAAATCGAAATGAATTTAGTGTGAGCTTTTGTAATCAATATCCCGGCTTTGCCGGGATATTGATTTATATTTTCGGCCCTTTGGCCTTCATGTTCGTCGCGGGCCGCACGAGAAGAATATGATTGCGAATAAAGTCCGATTCGGGCGGAGACACGACGTGCTCCCGTTCTTCCGGCGGTTCTTCTTGGCTCTCGGATGCCGTAGAAAGCGGCTCTGCCTTCGACGGTTTGACGACCTCGTCCACCACCTCCGCGTTTTCGATCTTCAGCCCATTGCCGTTATCTGCTGTTTTCGCCTGCATCTCCTGCTGCTTCTGTGCGATGTCGAGTTGAATCTTCCGGGTCAGCGACTCTGCCTCGGCCTTGAGCCGCTTCAACTCCTCCTCTTTGGGCCATACGGCTGCGATCTGTTGTTCGAAGGTCGGAATATCTCGGGTGAATTGCTTTTTCTCTTTCTCGTAGGTCGCCATCAGTGACGGTATCGTGTCGAGCGCCCGGATGAAGTTCGTCGCTGCGGTTTTCGGCTCCGTAGCCAGATGTCCGTTGTTGAACGTGTACTTAATGCCGTCCAACCCTTCGACCATGAATTTATTGACCGTGAGCGCCAGCCCGTCTTTCTGCATTCGCTCGGTGCGGACGAGAATGCGGAAATCGAACAGCGTGCCGATTTTCTGGTAATCGTCGCCGGTATTTACCGTGCGGTCGATCTCCACGAGGCGTTTGCCATGGGCGACAATATCCGTGGATTCCACGCCGTCGATCCGCAGGGGATTGGCCCGCTTGCCTTTGGCGTCCGGCGGTGCCACCTCGTTGATATAGTCCCAGTCGCGTTTCAGACGTTCGAGCATCGCATCCCGTCGTCCGATCTCCGCCGTGTAGCGTTGCAGTTGGCTCTGCGCCTCGTGCCGGGTGCGCATGAAGATTGTCTGCTCGCTCTCCAGCGCCGCGATCCTGCCTTCGAGCTTGGCCTTTTGCAGCAGGTCGGTATTTCCCGACACCACGGCCATCCACTCCGCGAAGTTCATCCCCGAATCCTCGCTGATGGCCCCCTCGTCCAGCCGCCGCGCACCTAACCGGTTGCGCTTGAGCTGGTCGATGAACTGCTGTTTGTTGTGCAGCAGATTCAATTTGTAGGCATCGAGCGTGCGTAGAACGGCATAGACATAGGCTTTGACCTTATTGCCGGCATACTCCTTGGCGACTATGTTGCCTTTCCGTGCGCCGCGGCCATTGCGCTGTTCCAGATCCATCGGCCGCCACGGAATGTCGAGGTGGTGCATGCAGACGATCCGTTGCTGGGCATTGACTCCCGTTCCGAGTTTCTGCGTCGAGCCGAAGAGCACCCGGATTTTCCCTTCGTTCATGGCGTCGAACATCGCCTGCCGCACCTTGTCGCTCGCGGCTTCCTGTACGAAGCGGATCTCCTGCGCCGGAATACCGTGGTCTTCGACCAGTTTGCGTTTGATCTCCGAATAGACGTTCCAGATGCCAGGCTTATAGGTCGAGAGGTCGCAGAAAACCATCTGTGTGCCTTTCTGATCTTCGTATCGCCGGTAGTATTCAGCGATGTTGGCGGCACTGCGGCTGGCCTTGTTGCCCGGTGAATCCGCATACGCAGGACTTATCAGCCGCATGTCGAGCGAGAGCTTGTTGGAGTACATCGTCACCAACAGCATCAGGGCTTTGACCTCCCCGTCGCTCAGGTCGGCGCGTCCGATATGTTCGGGATCTCCCGTCTTGGCGAAGAGCACCAGCTTGTCCAAAAATGCCTGCTGATCGTCGGTCATAGGTATCTGGCATAGCTCCTCGTCCAGCTCGGGACGGTCGATTCCCACGTCTGCGGCCGTGCGGTAGTCGGTAATCTCGTTGTAGAACATGGCCAGCTCCGGAACCTTGATGAAATAGCGGAAACGCTCTTTGGAGATCACTTCGTTGGTCACTGAAAACTCGAACTCCGATGTTTTCTGCGCGAATACCGCGGCCCACGCATCGAAGCAGGGAATGTCCTGCCGCTCCAGCTCTTTGGGACGCAGATACTTGAACAGCAGATACAGTTCCGTCAGGGAGTTGGCGATGGTCGTTCCCGAAAGGAACGTCGCGCCGAGATCGCGCCCCGTGCGCTGCTGAATGGTGCGGATGGCGTACAGCAAATTCATGGCCTTCTTACTGCCGTCGGTATTTCCCAGTCCCGACACGCGGCTGTGGCGGGTGTTGAACATCAGATTCTTGAAGTTGTGCGATTCATCGACGAACAGATGGTCTATTCCCATCTGCTGAAAATCCACCGTATCGTCCTTTTGCGCGTCGATTGTCTCCTGCAACTCGTGGAGCTTGGCATCCAGATTCTCTTTGCGCTTCTCCAGACCGCGCAGAATCCAGCCGTCCACATGTCCGCCCTGCTTTTCGTAGGACGCCAGATTTTCATCTATGTCGTCCATCTCCTGCCGGAGAATCTGCTGCTGCACCTCGGCCGACTGGGGTATCTTGCCGAACTGTTCGTGCGTAAGGATGATGCAGTCCCAATTATTGTTCTTGATGTCGCTGAAGATCCGCAGGCGGTTCTCCGGCGTGAAGTCCTCCTTGCCGGGATAGAGCAGACGGGCATTGGGATAGGCCGTGCGGAAGGTTCGGGCGATTTCGTGGATGTTGGCTTTGATACCGATGATCATCGGCTTGCGGGCCAGTCCCAAACGATGCATCTCATACGCTGCGACGCACATGATGAGCGTCTTGCCCGTACCGACCTCGTGGTCGCAGATGCCGCCGCCGTTCTGCTTGATCATCCAGATCGCATCCTTCTGGCTGGGATACAGGTCTTCGATACCCAGCCCCCGCAGGTCGAGCCCCGGAAACTGCTGGTGGCTGCCGTCGTAGCGTGGACGGACATAACAGTTGAATTTGCGGTTGTAGAGATCGGTCAGCCGCTCCTTGAAATCGTCGGGCTGCGCATGCAGCCATTCGACGAACGCCTGCCGGATTTCGGTGATGAGCGTGTCGGCCTTCTGCCGGGCCTCGAAGTCGGGAATCCGGATGGTCTTGCCGTGTTCGTCCTTGCCGCCGTCCTTGTTGATGTTGGGCAGCGTGTTGAGCATGGCATGATGCAGCAGATCCATACCGTCGTAGACCTCGAAGTCCCCTTTGACGACGTATTTCTGGGAGATCAGAGGGCTGTACCCGTGGTTCTCGATGCCGAAGGCATCCATCTTCGTCGAATAGCTTACCGATACGGGCACCTGAAAGAAATGCTCGCAGAAGCCTTCGTAAATATCGGTCGGTATCCATCGCTCGCCGAGGTTGAAATCCAGCTCCTCGAACTCGATGCGTTTGGGTGCGGCCTCACGAAGCAGCGCGAGCGAGCGGCGGCAGGCATCGTCGTCGGGGTTCTCTTTGAGGTAATTTTCGATTCATTCGGCTTTGGCGACGACATTCCCTGCCGCGAGCCGTTCGCGGATTTCATACCCCTTGACCATCGGATTATAGAAAATGCGATCGCCCAGCTCGTCGATCAGCTCTTGCCGGGAGCGCGATGCGAGCGACTCCATATAGGAAAACTCCACCCGTCCGAACTTGTTGAGCGAGGCGGCCAGCGCTTCGGCCGCCGTATCGACGTGCTTGAGCTCGTAAGGATCGAACGATACGGGGCGTCGGAAGATGTCGGAGAGCTGTTTTCGGCCTTCGACGAAGCGTTCGAGCCCCAGCACCTCCCGCCCGCCGGGATCGTTCAGGATGAAGGCGGCATTCTCCTTCTTGTTCAGATCGCCCAACAGAGCCGTGAAGTTCTCGTAACATCCGTTGAGTTTGCGCCGCAGACCCTTGTATTCGATCTCGTTCTGCATTTCGAGCCGGTAGAGCAGCTGGTAGGTATCCCGCAACGGGATATAGCGTTCGGCCCGGTATCGGGACAAGGTTCCCAGCTCTTCGGGATGGAACGTGCAGCCCTGTCGTGTCAGGCCGCCCAGACGCCCGACCTGTCCTTCGAACAGAACCAACGATCGCTCTTTGTAGTGCGGAAGCATCGTGCCGGTAAAGGGCCGCGGATCTTTATTCTCCGAAGCCGGCGTAGCGACTGCTGCCGGGGCATCCGCTGCATCCGCTGCCTCCGCCGGTTGTGCGAACAGATTTCCCTGTGTGAAGAGATCGGACATGCCGGTCGTATCCGTATTGCGCCCCGCTCGCCGCCGCTGTCCCAGCGGACGGCGGGCGATCGGAACGGCGGCAGCGCTGCCGAAAAGCGATGCGGCCGGAGCCGGTGCAATGGATGCCGGCTCCGGTGGCGCCACGGATTGCGGAGCCGCGACCCGATTTTGCCTCCGGGCGGTCGGCGGCACGGTTTGCGCCTGCGGGATATGGTGTGGACGGAGATATTGCGTATATCGTTCGGTATCGAGGCGGGTTGCGAAATCATGTGCGAGGATTCCGCGCAGCCGCTCGGCGATCCGTTCCGGGCCTCCGTCGTAGTGCAGTACGAGAGCGGATTGTCCATAGAGACCTTTTTCATGCGAAAACGTCGTATGGATCGCGTGCTTGAAATCCCGGTGGTAGTCGTTCAGGTAAATTCCGTTGCCGATCTCGGACGAATTGACGAAGCGTTGCTCGTCGGGAGTAAGCTCCCGCTTTTCGCTCTGTTTCTGAAGAACGATGAGGTCGCTGGCCACTTCCGTACCGGCATACTCCGTAAAGAGGTTGTTCGGCAGCCGCACGGCCGAGAGCAGCCGCGCATGCTCCATCAGATAACGGCGGACGGGTTCGTTGCCGGGAGCGTCCATGACGCCCGTCGAGGTGACGAACGCCAGAATACCGCCTTCGCGGAGCGTATCCAGACCCTTGATGAAGAAATAGTTGTGAACGGCCTTGAGCGCTTGCCGTCGAACCGGGTCGTCGCTCTTCCGAAAGGATGCGTCGAAGATCCGGGTATCACCGAAGGGAATATTGGACGTTACCACGTCGAAATAACTGTCATAGGCCGATTCGATGGTTTGGAAACCGTCGATGACGACCTGCTCTTGTTCCCGGGCCAGTGCGGAGAGCACTTGTCCGGTCAGCAGGTCTTTCTCGAAGGAGAGGATTTCGACTTCGCCGTCGGCGGCTTCCCGGAACGACGACGGGAAAATCCCGGCCCCGGCGCTGGGGTCGAGCAATCGCCGGGGAACGATGCCGGCATCCCGGAGCGTCTCGGCGAGCGCACGCACGATGGCCGGCGGTGTGTAGAATGCCGTCAGCGTAGAATTGCGCATGCTCTGCACGAGGTCTTTATACCGCTGTTCGCTGCCGGCGTAATGGCGCAGCAGTTCGTGCAGCTCCCTCACCTGCGGGAAGAGTTCCCGGTCGGTCTTTCATTGCGTGAGGTCGTCGTCCGCAGCGGCCGGCTGTAAGACGCATTTCAACGCTCCGAAGCCGCTGTACGCAGCCAGAGCGTCTCGCTGCTGCGGAGTAAGTCTCGTAGATGGCGCGAAAGCGATACGCAGGGCGGCGATGTTCGCCTCCAGATGTTTCCTTTTATTGTATGCCATGCAGTTCGATGTGGGTTTGGATGAGTCCGGTAAGTTCCAATAGAAGATTTTTATAGGACGGGCTGCTCTCGAAGTCGTCGGTCAGGTCGTACATCTCGAATGCCTCTTCGCAGACGGGAAGCAGTTTCAGGCAGAAAGCAGTGCGCTGCCGGGCTGCGACCTCCGGGAACCATTCCGACACGACCTCGAAGATCGCATCGTATTTCGAAAAACGCAGGTCTTGGTACAGAACGACGTTCGAGAGTTCCAGAGCCTCGTAGACGCTGTTGCCGTTGCGAACGGCACGTTCATAGGTCTGCGCCGCATGGTCGCTCCGCTCGGCGATGAAGTGTTTGTCGGGAAGCAGTTCAGGATGGCTTTCGCGCAAATAAGCGGTAAGAGTTGCCGCGAAGTACGGCAACTCTTTCTCTTCTACGTGTCGTTTCATAATGGCTAACCGATTTTCATGCCTTTGGGTTGTGCGCCGGGAAGCGACGGAAGACGCCGGCGGACACGCTGGCGCGGACGCGGATTCTCCTCGCCCAGACGCGAACGGTAATTGCGGGCGTTGTTGCCGAACAGGGGCCGGCCCGTGTCGCTGTAACGAAGGTCGGTGCTGATCGTCTTGCCGCCGACTTTCATGCCGGGGATGAAGACGACCTCGTGGTTGGCCAGCTTCGCCTGGATGTCTGCACTTACCTTGACTCCGAAAACCGTATCGTGGATGCGCAGATGCGGGTTATTGTCGTTGCGGAACACCACGTCTCCGCGATTGGCGTCCACGCGGGCATGGCCCGAGATTACCCGCCCGTCCTTGAGGTGGATGTCTTCGACGAGGATCTCCTTACCGGAGCGCAGCGCCTCGATGTCGTCGCCGATCTCTTTGCCGTAGATTCGGGTGGGGAGCGTCAGCGCATCGACCGGGAGCGTCGTCAGGCGGTTCGTCGCCTCATGGACGCTGACATAACACTCGCACTCGCGGCCCGAGGTAAAATCTTTCATTTTCTTGATGGAACCCAGATGTCCGTCGGTTTCGAGGCGCTCGATTTCCTTGTCCGTGAAAAGCTCCTTATACGGCGATATTTTGTATTGTGGTTCGTCCAGGCGTGTGAAGATACGGAGTTGGACATTGCCCGCATCGTCGCGGATCGGTGAAATCGTACCGAGTCCCAGATCGACCCAGCGGCCGTCCATCTTATGTTTGAGCGGCACCAGTTTGTTGGGGATACGTCCCTTGAGGATGTCACCCATGCTTTGATTCTCCAGCAGGATTTCTTTGTTCAGGCCCAACGCCTGAATCTGATCCCACGGAAGTTCCCGCTCCTCGAACTTATAGCGGTCGGCGAACTTGGCGATACGCCCCTCGTTGTTGAGTTCGTAGTCGGAGATCTCTTTGGCCAGAGAGCCGTCCTGATCCTTGCCTTCGCGGACTTGGATGATGGAGTCGAGGATACGGTCGAGTTTTTCGGTACCGATCCGAAAGAAACTTCAGCCCAGGTCGGACGGGCGTCCGTATTGGTTGCGAAGGTTCTCGAAAAAGGTTCCCAAAACCGTTCGGCTGTCGAACGAAAGGGCTCTGCGCCGATCGCCCGGAGCCGTGCTCACGGTGTTGAACTCTCCCGTTTGCTCGTTCATTTCGCTGACTAGACGCAGATCGTTCGTCTTTTTGTCGAGGACGGCCAGCACGTCCTTCGATAGCTTTTCCTGTTCTCTTGCCATAATGC
>OGGZ01002991.1_pt1 | contig 10494 bp, 8 predicted proteins | sample 1571371 | NCBI WGS metagenome assembly OGGZ01 (sample SAMEA2582025, study PRJEB24529) | metagenome | biome: Human gut stool | place: China | collected 2011
TAAGTGAATGATATGAAAACTCCTCGGATAACAAAACTCACGGGATTACACGGCTGGAACATCCCCGGTGCGGACCCGAAAGTCTATGAGCAGAACGGGATGAAAATGGGAGGGATGACCCTTGGGTAAGAAGATATTCGAGGTATATCTTGCGAAAGAAGACGTACCCAACAACGAGGCGTATGCCAAGCTGGAACTGCCCGCCTCCCCGTGGGAGCTGTGGGACGCGATGGAAAAGGTGCGGCTGAAGGATGGCGAAGCACTGTACATGGAGATCGACGATTACTATGCTTTCGAATATCTTGCCCCGCATTTAGAGGAGCTGGATATCAGTCTCAACGAGCTCAACGACCTTGCCGCAAGGCTTGCGACGTTGGATGAGGTACAGGGGATCGCCTTTGAGGGACTGTTCTCCATGGAGGTGCAGAAAAAAGTAAACACCAACGGCGGTATCATCACAATGCAGGATATGAGAGATCTGGCTGTCAGCGCAAAGACCGACTGTTATCATGTAGTGGATGCCGCAGATGACGCCCAGCTTGGCCGCTTCTACGCGGAAAACGACTTTGTCCCCGAACTGGACGGCGTATCCAACGAGGTGTTCGAGATGCTGGACTTCGCCGGCATCGGAAGAATGATGCGGTGCAGTGAAAACGGCGTTTTTGTGGACAGTCTGTATGTACTGCGGGACGGTGAGCTAACAACCGTGCCACCCTGCCCAAAGGAACTGCCGGAAAAGCCGGAATACCTCTTCCGACTCACGCTTGGACTGCATCCCGACATTGGCGATGAGCGCACGGTGACGCTGGAGCTTCCCGCCTCGGAGAAAGAACTGGAGGATGCGCAGGAGCGGCTGGGTACGCTGCAATGGGAAAATACCGTTGTGCTTGACTATGATGGCATCATCCCCAACGCAGCCATATTTGCCGACCTGCCCATGGAGATAGAAGCCTTCAACGAGTTTGCCAAAGCAGTGAAGGATATCCCTGTCCGGCAGGTGCAGCTCCCAAAGCTGAAAGCATTGCTGGAGCAGTTCGAGGTGCAGGACATCGGGACAGCTATCCTTCTGGCAGAGCATCTGGACGATTATATCCTCACGCCGGAGCTGAGCTCCCCGCAGGAAACAGCCGTAGACCAGCTTCACTTCATGACGGATGACCACTCGGTGGAATTGCTGATTTCCCATGTAAACCTCTACGCCTACGGCTGCGACATCATCAAGGAGGACAATGCAGTGCTTTCACCCTACGGCCTGCTGCATCGCGCGGACTATCAGCCCATGCTGTCACCTGTCCAACAATCCCAGGAAATGGAGATGAAAATGAAGTAATACCATCTTGACACGCAGAAGCCATTAAAAATCATTTTAGGGGCCGATTTTCCGAAAGGGGATCGGCCCCTTCTTTTTTATGCCCTTTTTCGGGAAATCACCCCGGAAAGGAGAAAACATGCGCGATGAACAACTGCTGGCACATTGCAGGAAGTTTCGCTTTGAACGGGAAAACCGTGCTGACGGGATAAGGTGCAATCAGGAAGAAAAGGAGGCCGGACATGGCTAAGCCGCCCTTTCCCTGGATCGGCGGCAAAGAGAAGATCGCGCCCTACATCCTTCAGCTTTTCCCGCCTAAGCTGAAGCAGTATGTAGAGCCGTTTGGCGGCAGTGGCGCAGTGCTGCTCGCGCTGCCGCCGGACCCAAACCGATTGGACATTTATAACGATTTGGATGCCGAGCTGGTGAACCTGTATTCCTGCATCAAGGAACGCTCCAATGTTCTGCTGCGGGAGCTGAAATTCCTGCCCATCCACGGCCGCAAGCTCTTCGAGTATTACCGCGACTTTGTTGCCCATAAGGAGGTCTACTTTCAAAATGTGCAGGCGGAGATCGAGTGTCTGGGAGATCGCTCCTGCTTTACGGAGGAGCAGGCAGGAGAACTGCTCCCCATCTTTCAGGAACGGCTGGCTCTTTTCGATGTGAAGCGAGCGGCAGCGTATTACCTTGCTATTCGCGGCAGTTTCAGCGCAACGGTCACATCTTTCGGCGTTAAGGGAATGGATGTGGAACATCTTCTGAAAATGTTTCCGCCAGTGTCCGCACGACTGAAGGACGTGCCACTGGAGAACAAAAACGCCTTGCAGCTCATTCGGGAGCGGGACCGAAAAGAAGGCCTTATCTATGCCGATCCACCCTATGTCAAAACAGAGCGTCTTTATCGGATCGCCGGAAAGTTGGGACGTTTCCGAAGATTCCATGTCCGGCTCTGGCAAATACTGTCCGGCTGCGAAGGCTATGTCGTCCTCTCCTACAACGACTGCCCCTTTATCCGAAAGCTCTATCAGGATTGGTACATCTTATCCTTCCAGCGCAGCAATCCGCTCTCTCAGAAAAAGGGCTCGTCCTTCGGCGAACTCATCATCACCAACTTCGATCCGCGTCCCTACATGACCCACCAGCTAAACCTCTTCGACGAGCCTCTGGGCGAATGGGAGCTGAAGCTGGTCCATATCCCAAAACATCCACCGAGGAGGAAAACAGCATGAAATTCAATTTGAACCATGATCCTAACAATAAAACTCTTTCTATTCCCCGCGCCGCTTTGCAGCTCTCCGGACTTGCAGGCGTCAGCGACCTGATCCTCCATACCGACAGCGGCTGTATCCTGCTGCTGCCGGGAGACCCTACCGTGGCGGAGCTGCTGAAAACCATTTCTCTCATCTCTACCGTTGCGCCGCAGCTGATCTCCCGTCTGGCGGAGCGAAGCCAGATGGCAATGGAGACCGGAATGACGGAAACGGCGTGCGGCACCTGTGAACACGAACCTCACTGCTCCGGCCTTGAAATTCCGCCCTGCCAGCTGGCGGAGGCGGGGATCTCGCCCACTGCCGCGCTGGAGTCCTTTGTAGAGGAGGGCAGAGTCATCGTGCAGGCAGCGGAGAAAACCGCCGCAGATGTGCTCATCGACGATCTGGACGATGATGTCCGCACCATGCTGGAGGATTCCGGTGTGCGGATGGAGGGCGTATGCCGCCTGCTGGAAAAGGAGGAAATCTCAGAATGAATGACACCTATCTCTACCCCTATTCCTCTGCCGAGGCGAGAGATCGGAACGAGCTTTCCCTCTGGCGGGAGAGCCACAAGGCGAACATCGCCTGCCGCAACGCCATCGAGGACACCATCCGTCAGAATTTCGACGGAATGCATCTGGACAAGAACTGCATCACGCCGGTGCTGGACGAATACGGCTACAAGCGCACCGCGTGGGTGCTTGCCAACACTTTGCACGAACTCAAGTGGGACGGGCGCTTCGGTCATGCCAACAAGCAGTGGGCGGAGCGCGCCTGCATTCCCAAAGACATCAACCACAACAGCGACTTTGTTGTCCGAAGCCATCCGGCTGTGCTGGATGGCTTCGTCACTTTCTACCGCAAGGCAGTGCAGGCGCTGAATCTGTTCGGCGCGGAGCATTGCGTCGGTGACCGCGCGGAGCAGGACTTCACCGGCAAGGTGCTGGTGCTGTCGCCGGAGGCACTGCAGGAGCAGTATTGGGGGCAGGATTACCAACTTCTGTATGCTCGGAGCGGCTTTGGATGCGCGCCTCATTCCAGTGGTCGAGCAGTCTTTGCCACCTGCCTCTCGGACGGAGAAACAGCCAGATGGAACCGGGAGGATTTCATTGGCGTACTGCATGACAAGTTTCTTCCGGAATGGGCAAAGCCGAAGCTGGCAGAGCTGAACGCACAGGAGCAGACCAATGCCCCCACTATGGGCGGCATGAATATGAAGTGAGGAGGATGTCTGAATGTGCATGACCTATTACACCGTGGACGATCTCCGCCCCGGAAGACCCGGCTGGGATGTGAGACAGTTCTCCGCACTGGCGGAGGCCATTACCCATTACCGGACGCTCCCTATGGACGGGGTCCGCGTGCTTGGCATGGCGGATGACGCCCACGCTTATGAACTCATCCGCTGTGTACGCCTTTTCCTTGGCGATGCCCAGGGTGAGGACGTTCTGGCGGCAGATTACCGGCGCAGCGGCTTGACGAAAAAGAATGCTGCTTTGAAAAATGCGCTGGACGTTTGCTTAGAAGTCCTGCATCCCCGTTTCCTGTTGGAGCCGGAGCGTTTGGTTCCCGTTCCCCATCGCAGAAAGCTGCGGGAAGAGCTGCGGGAGGCGCTTCTCTGGCAGGGCTATGAAGGAAACTATGATTCCGCCATTCGCACTGTTTTTGTAGAAGGCGCTGGTTGGCTCTCACCCCAGGATGTGAAAAAGCAGAGGCAGCTTCCTCTGGTGTTGCGCTACCGGGTAGACGGTATGTCGAAAGACGGTGCCTACCTCTCCTTAGAGCTGGAGCCTTGGGAATATGACCTTCTGCTGGAACAGACGAAAAATCACTATAAAAATAAAGAAAAGAGGAACACAAAATGAAACGAATGCTATCTCTCTGCGCTGCGGCGTTGTGCCTGACTTTGGCACTGACGCCCACTGCGCTGGCGGCGGACTTTGAACCCGCGGTACCGGATGCCAAGGTCTTCTATCCCACCTCCATCGTCCGAAACGACGATGGCACAGAACTGAAGAAAATCTATGATCTGAGTCCGGAAGACGATCCTGCGGGCATTCCCCGCTCGGACTTTCGGCAGGACGGCTTTCAGTACACCCTGACGGATCTTCTGAAGCAGGAGCTTCCGGAAAACGAGAGCCGCCAGCATACGGAGCATGTTTCTATCGAGAGCGCCAAAAAGGATATGGAATCCGTGCTGGCGCTGCTGCCGCAGGAGCGTGAGTTCATCACGGACGATGGGCTTATGGGAACCCTGACACTCCGACTTGACACCGTGCAGGTCGAGCCGTCTGGCTACGGCAGTTCTACAAAGCAGCTTTCCGTCAAGCGCAGCTATCCCAATCTTGCCGAGCAGGATACACAGTACATCCCCAAGAGCATTGAGGACGGCGGCAAAAACCTGACGCTCTCCGACATTCAGTGGCAGACCGACAATACCGCCAACATGGACGGTTATGTCGTGGCAGACCGCTATACCGCCGTCGCCACCTACACCGGCAGCACCACCAGCAGCTACGTCAAGGGTTACACCGTCACGGCGGACTATACCGGCACGGTGAGCCGCATCGCATTAAATCGCGTTCGCTATGTTGCCATTTTCGAAGGCGTGCCTATCCAGCCCGCAGAGCCTGCAAAAACCGCCGGCGCAATGTCCTCGCTCCGCTGGTCCTATGTGCTCATCCCCATCGGAGTCGTGGCCGCGGCAGGCGCGGGCGTCGGCGGCGCGCTGCTGGTAAAACGCAAAAGAGAAAATGCAGATGAGGAGGAGACAGAAGAATGAAAAAGATCATCACCCTTTGCCTGAGCCTTTGCATGACAGCAGCTCTGGCGGCTCCGGCGTATGCGCTGGAATACAGTATCGATGCGCCGGACGATTACGACTTCGGCAGGAATACCTCCATCGATGTCATTCACACGGCGGATGGCGGCGCCATGCGCAACGAAGATGTGAGCAAGAACGCAGCGCTCATTCCGCCCGTCTTTGGCTCGGAGAGCATGAATGCGCTGCATACCGGCGAATACCTGACGCCGAATCTTGCGCCGCGCACCCTTCCCACGGCTGGCGCCGTGATCAGCGGCAACGGCGATGTGGTTACCCCAGGGAGTACGGTGAGCAGCGGCAACGGCTATCAGCCCGCTGTGCTGTTCACAGATGTGACGAGTGAGCTCTACTACATAAACGGTTCCCTCGGCAAGATCGAGATCCCCACGCTGGGTCTGAGCGTGAGGATCTATCAGGGCACGGACAGCAAGACGCTCGCCAAAGGCGTTGGGCATTTTGAAGATACCTCCATCTGGGAGGGCAATGTCTGCCTCGCCGCCCACAACCGCGGCGCCAACAGCTACTTCGGGCAGATCCACACGCTGAACATCGGGGACAAGATCACCCTGACGACCAAGCTGGGGACGCGCACCTATAAGGTGACGGACGTCAGCAAGGTCAGCGAGACAGACCGCAGCGGTCTTGCGGACGCAAGTGAAAACCTGCTGACGCTTTACACCTGCGTTCGCAATCAGCGCGACCAGCGCTGGTGCGTCACCGCAGTGGAAACTTGATTTTTTCTCCGTTTTGCCGGATCGGTTCTGTTCGACTTCTGCCCATCGCCTGTGATATGGTGAAGCTGCGAGAAGGATTTCCACACACATTTAGAATGGAGGCAGAACAATGAACAGAGCGAAGAATACCGGACTCGTCCTCTGCGGCCTTGTGCTGGGGCTTTCGTTGAGTGCTCCTGCGGCGCAGGCGGTGGAATCGCTGAAAGCGACGCTTTCCACCAACCGCATCCTTGTAGACGGGCAGGAAGTCCGCCTGACGGCGTACAACATCAACGGAAATAACTATGTTATGCTGCGCGACATCGGCAGAGCGGTCGGCTTCAATATCTACTGGGACAGCGATAGCAAATGCGTGCAGGTCGAGTCGGACAAGCCTTACACTGGTGAAGCACCGGTAAAGTCCACTACGACAAAGCCTGTAGAGCAGCCTGCGCAGACAGACGTTGCCGCTGCAAAGCAGGACATCATTGACCGCACCAATGCGCTGCGGCGCGAAAATGGTGCTGCCGCGCTGCGCGTCAACGACAAGCTCATGCAGGCGGCGCAGGTCCGGGCCGACGAGATGGCCTCCAGCAGTGTCTACTCTCATACCAGACCGGATGGACGACGAAACACCTCTGTTACCGATTGCCCGTATGTAGGAGAGAATATCCACCGCATCGCAGATTGGGCGCTGCAGGGTAAATCGGTATCCGAGGCCGCCGTGTGGTCATGGAACCTCTCCGGTGGACACCGGGACAATCTCCTCGAAAAGAATTACGCCGAAACCGGCGTGGGACTTTCAAGAGGAGTCAATGACAGCGGCGAGGCGTGCTGGTACTGCGTCCAGCTCTTCCTATGGAATGGCTACTCCATAAGTTGGGTAGATACTCCGGCAGCCAAGTAAAATCAAACAACATCAACGTGAAGCAGACCGAGAAAAACCGGTCTGCTTCTTCATTATCTCTAAATGACAATAAGGAGGAACCAACCTTGAAAACACTTAGAACAAGGATCATGTCGGCGTTTCTTGTCATTATGACATTATTGACGCTGCTTCCGACTTCTGCACTTGCCGCTTCCAGCACCGGAACCGGCATCAAGCCCACCAGCAACACAAACTACTGGACAACGCGGCTTCTCCATGACGGTACGCCGTACAGCTATAAGCCGCCGATGGCGGCAGGCAAAATGCTCTACTGCATGGATCGCGGCTATGGCTATCGCTGGGGTACGGCATCGTTCCTCAACTCTTACACCTATACCTCTGCCACCGGCGCGGACGCAGACGCTGTCCTGAAAACGGCGCTGGCGCAGAGCGGCATGGGTGAGCTGGACGCCCAGCAGCTTGAAAACTTCAAGTGGATGATGACCTATATCGTGGACTATAAGGGTGACATCCCCGGCAGCCTGTTCATGGCCGCGCAGACCTATGTATGGGATCACCAGTCTTTCAAGGGCGAAGGCGATGGTGACATCGATGGCGGCGGCTACGCCAACGCTGATACCTATGAAATGTACTTGGGCTACACCGACTGGATGTTGAAAGAAAAAGCCAAGGAGGATGCGGAATTCCAGAAGCAGATTGAGGAGTACGCCGCCAAAGGCATCATTGCGTCTGTCGTTGAGGATGAAGCCGCAAAATGGGCGGTGTGGGCAAAGTCCAGCGTCAAGGGACGCCAGAGCTTCTTCAATTACTATGCGCCCCGCAAACTGGTGGTGAATGATGCTCCCGTGCCGGATAAGCCCACGCCTCCTGCCGGCGATGCGGACATTACCTTGCGAAAGGTGGCTGCTGGAACGACCCGCGGGCTGGACGGTGCAAAATTCAACATCTACCGTGACGGTCAGATCGTCGGCAGCGATGTGACCAAAAACGGCGGCATTATCGAAGTCAATAACGTGACGAAAGGCTTATGGTCTTTTGTAGAAGTGGAAGCTCCGGCAGGCTACTGCGCAGATTCCACCCCACTCAGCGTCTATGTGGACACCACGGATGGAGACAAGCAGTATACCGTTACCGCTACGAACTATGAACTGCCCAGCATGAAGATCATCAAGACCGATGCGCAGACCGGCACACCGATCCCCGGTACGGTGCTGTCCATTAAATCCGTGACCGGCAGCTATTCTACCTCCGTCACCACCGGCTCGGACGGTTCGGCAACCCTTTCAGACATCCCCGCTGATGTGTATGTCGTCCGGGAGGAATCCGTGCCGGAGCCTTATGTAGTGTCTCACACCGAGCAGACCGTAGCGCTGCGCCCCGGCAAGACCTCCGAAGTCATCTTCGTTGACTATGAAAAGCCGGGACTCGAAATTTTGAAGAAAAACATTGCCACCGGAGAGCCTATCGAGGGCGTGACCTATCTCATTGAGCAGATCGACGGCAGCTACTCCACCAGCGCCACGACGGACAGCGCGGGGCGCATCTTCCTCGATTCCATCCCCGTGGGCAGCTATCGCATCACGGAGAAAAATGTGCCTTCCAATGTCATTCTCTCTGAGATCCCGCAGGAGGTACATCTGGAAGCAGGCTGCACCAGAACGGTGACCTTCTTCAACGCGGTCAAACCCTCCCTGACGATCCTGAAGCGAAACAGCGTCACCGGTGATCCTCTCTCCAATGCCAAATTCCATATCTATTATGGCTCGGATAATACCACCACCGGCGAGATCAACGACCTCGGTGTGTTCACAACGGCCTCCGACGGTAAAATCACCATCACCGATGTAAACCGTGGCTGGTACAAACTGGTAGAGGAGTCCGCTCCAAAGGGCTTCGGCATTCAGGGCAGCGGGGTCACCGAGTTCTATCTGGAAGCCAATACCTCTAAGACCGTGACCGTGGACAATGTTCCTCACAGTGCCCTTGTTGTGTATAAGTACGATGCAAAGACCGGAAAAGGACTGGAGGGCTGCCGATTTGAACTGAGATATTTAGGCGGCGGCACTTCCGGTACTGGCGGTACAGTCATCGGGACCTATCTGACCGGACCCAACGGAGCGTTCACCGTGACAAACCTCGAAAAAGGCACTTATATCTGCCAGGAGATTGAGAGCGACGGAAATCACATCATCGACCGCGAACCCCAGACGGTGTGGATCTCCGGCGAGGATCAGGATGTGGTGACGCTCCGCTTTGGCAATGCGCCGCTCGGCAGCCTGCTCATTACAAAGCTGAGCAATGACAGTAAGCACGAACCGCTCTCCGGCGTAGAGTTCCTTTTGACCGACAGCAGCGGCCATTATCTCGGCAATGACAACGGCCGCTTCACCACCAATGCCGCGGGCGAAATTCTGGTGGATGGTCTGGAACCCGGCATGACGGTCATTGCCCGTGAAGTCAGAGCAAAAACGGGCTACCTGTTGGATGACAGCCCCCAGCACGCGCTCATCAAGAGCGGCGAAACGGCGCATTTGCAGTTTCTGAACCAGCCTGCCGGAAATCTCATCATCCGCAAGGTCAGCTCCGGCCCCAACGGGGAGCCGCTGGAGGGCGTAGAGTTTAAGATCACCTACGCGGATGGCAGCTTCGTTCCCGACGCCAACGGCGAACTGTCCAGCAACGGCATTTATTACACCAATAAATCTGGTGAGATCCGCATCTCCGGCGTCGTCGGCACCGTGGTAGCAACGGAAACCAAGACGATTCCGGGCTTCACCATTGACGAAGCGACCCGCACACAGACCGTAGTAGTTAATCCCAACGACACGCAGACGCTGACCTTTTACAACAAACCCACTACAACATTGATTCTCCAGAAATACATTTCCGGCACGAAAAATGAACCGCTTGCCGGGGTACAGTTCCTTGTGACGGACTCCTCCGGTGCGGTAGTCGGCCCCAACAACGGCTACTATACCACCGACGCTGCAGGCCAGATCGTCATTGAGGGTCTGACCGACGGCATGACTGTTACCGTAAAAGAGGTCAAATCTGTGGATGGATTCGTGTTGGACGGGACACCGCAGAGCATTAAGATCGACCAGAACCAGTCTCCCCAGCGCATGACTTTCTGGAATGAGCGACAGGGCGCGCTGATTATCAACAAGCTGTCCTCTCTGGACCGCAAGACGTCGCTGGAGGGCGTTACCTTCAAAATCACTACGGCTACCGGCGAGTTCGTCCCCGACGAAAACGGAAAAATCAGCTCCAACGGTCTGTACTATACCGACGAAAACGGGCAGATCATTCTCAAGGGCGTCACCGGCACACTGGTGGTGACAGAGGAAAAATCTGTCCCCGGTTACACCATCGACAAAAATACCCGCACACAGACCGTGGTGGTCAACCCCAATGACACGCAGTCCCTCTATTTTTATAATGCTCCCATCGGTGGGCTGGAACTGGTGAAAGTGAATGCGGCGGACAAAACCCAGCGCATCCCCAAC
>OGGZ01002992.1_pt1 | contig 10490 bp, 7 predicted proteins | sample 1571371 | NCBI WGS metagenome assembly OGGZ01 (sample SAMEA2582025, study PRJEB24529) | metagenome | biome: Human gut stool | place: China | collected 2011
TGCTCCACCATAATTAACGATGAAATTGTGGGTTGTAACTATCTTCTCATAGTTAGGTGGTGATAATCTTAACATCAATTCGCCAATTGCTATGAACTTCATATGTGCCTCCATCTATCATTAAACTATTAAACCTAATATAAGTAATATTTTATATACATTAACAATAAACTGCATTTATTGCTCTGTCGAAAAATAATACTCCATTAAATGATACTACGCAGCCAATAAAAATGCAAACTGTATTTTTTAGCCTGCATAGCTTTCTGCTCTCTATATCTTGAAATAATCTATACTATCTGCCAGCATTCCAGCTATCCTTCTTAGCTGTTCTGCACTTTCTGATACCTGCGTAAATGAACCAGCAACCTCTTCAGTTTCCTGATGTGTTTTTCTTGTTCCTTCAACGTTATTAATAGCTATCTCTGACAGTTCATCAACCGCTGATACTACATTGTTACGGGATACCTCCAGTTTTTGTGTACTTGCCTTAATACTGCTGATACTTTTCATTGAACTTTCAATCTCATCAAGCACCTTTCCCACAACCATACGTGTTTCCTTCATGCTTTCACTCTGGTTCATTATTATATCCTGCATCTGCTTCATAAGCTCAACCGCCTTTGTAGAATCCTGCATAAGTGCTCTTGCAGTATCATCTATCTCCTGGCTTGATGTATTCGACTGTTCTGCCAGCCTCTTAATCTGTTCTGCAACTACCGCAAAGCCTCTTCCACTCTCTCCTGCCCTAGCAGCCTCAATAGATGCATTAAGGCTTAGAAGATTGGTTTCCTCTGCTATTGAAGCGATAAATGTAGTAGCCTCCTGAATCTTCTGTACTGAATTATTAGTCCTTATAGTCTGTTCCTTAACATCATTTATTATGCGTTCAACATCACCGTTAATTACGCTCAGCTTTTCAAGTGTATCTGAGGCCTGTTCACTTGACTGCTGCATAGATGCCGCATTGACATCCAGTGCATCAACCTCCCTTGAGGTTTCAGTAATATCCTCTCCCATAGTCCTCATATATTCAGATGTATTCTGTGAATTTCTTGCCTGGTCGCTTGAATTATCAACAATCATTGTTACAGCCGTTCTCACCTGATTCATCGTGCCGTTTGTCTTATCAGCAACCTCCTTAAGTGCATTTCCTGCATCAAGAAGTGCCTTTGCATTCGCTGAAATATCTTTTATTACAGTCTTTGTGGCATCACGCAGCGTAATTGTTACTCTTGATAAATCACCTATTTCATCACTTCTTTTTAAAAGCTTTTCATCAACCCAGACATCAAGATTACCGGCTGAAACTTTTTCAACAACACCAATACTTGTTCTTATGCTCTTAGTTATTGACGAAGACATCTTGATTCCAAACGCCGCACATATAAGCATTATCACAAATACTGCTGTTCCTATTGTGATCATAAGATAATTGATTACCGCATCCTTCTGTGCTTTATTAGTCCCAACAAACACCATTCCAACGATACTGCTGTCACTTCCATTCTGATATACCGGCATAAAATATCCATAGTTAAGAGTACCATCTAACGATACATTCTTACTAAAATAATTCTGTCCGTTATTAAGAACCTTCTCAATAACAGTATCACCTGCTGGTGAACCAAGAAGCCTGTCGCCATTTTTATCAACTGCTGAGGTCATAACTCTCTGGCTTCCATAGAAAAATGTAACATCCATTCCAGTATTCTGCTTAATTCCATCAACCAGGCTTTCTGACTTAGACACATTATAGCTGCCCTTCCATATATCACCATTGCTTGCCTGTATATAATCACCTGTATTCTGATCATATGCAGCCAGCGTTGCAGCCGCTGTTCCCTTAAGCGCATCCTGAATCTCGTTAACCATAGCACTCTTTACCCTCGTAAGAGTAAATATAACCGATATAATTCCCAGAGTTAATATAGGACCAACTATCATCGCAAGTATCTTCTTTTTAATGCTCATACGTTTCTCCATTTCTGTGCTGCATAACTGCACGATATCATCACTCAATCACATTTACCGTCTTAAAATACCAGTTTATCCCACCTGTTATTACAGCATCATCAAGTGTCTTTCCTGCTGTTCCTACTGTTGCTCCTGTATTCGTTTCTATAACACCATCAAACACACCATTCTTTCCACTAAGAATCTGCTGTTTTGCCACATTAACCTTCTCCTGTGTTGTATCAGCCGCAAAATCTGCGATAGGCGTGATACTTACAAGATTCTCATTCATGCCTCCATAATAGTTGCTTCCATCCCATGTCCCATCAATTATACTCTGGACTGCTGATGTATAATATGCACTCCAGTTCCATATAACACTGCATATGCACGCTTCCGGAGCTTCCTTACTCATATCTGAATTATATCCTATGCTGTACACACCCTTCTCCTGTGCAAGTGTCTGAGGATATACAGTGTCACAATGCTGTGCAATAACATCGCAGTTCATATTAAGCAGTGTTTTCGCTGCCTCCTCTTCGCCCTTAGGGTCATACCAGCTATTAGTTACTTTTACATATACTTTTGCATCCGGATTAATAGAATATATTCCCAGTGCAAATGCATCTATTCCGCCTGTAACCTCTGAATTATCCAGCCCCATAGCAGCAACATAACCTATTTTGTTAGTTTTGGTGTTAAGCCCTGCAGCTATTCCGCTAAGATATCTCGCCTGATATATTCTTCCAAAATAATTATTAAAGTTTTTACCATTGCTCATATAGCCTGTTCCATGAGAAAAATATACATCCGGATATTCTTCTGCCATATCAGCCGTAGTCTGCATATATCCCCAGCTTGTAGTAAATATTATGTTGCAGCCTGCATCAATACATTCCTGTATCGCTTTTCTTGTTGCAGCCTCATCAGTATCGCTGATATTATTTTTTCTTATAATCTGTGAATCAGAAAGCCACAGATTCTGCTGCATTCCCTGTATGCCTATATCATGTGTATATGTATAACCGCTTCCCTCTGCCGGATCTGACAAATGTATAACGCCAACCTTTATCTTATCCTTTGCTATACCTGACGTTCCTCCACCAGCATCCCCACTGCCTGTATTCTTAGAGCTGCTGCCCTTTACCTCATATCCTTCATTCACAGCATAATCATCAGGGCTTGCATGAATTGCACAGCCTGCCATAAATATGCTGCACATAATAATCATAAAAATATATAATAATCTCTTAAATCCCATGCCAATCCCTCCTTTTATTTTATATACAAAACATTTTATCACTCATTATTCAAAATGTAAATAAATTATCTGGATTGAATATTTTTAAACCACCATTGATTGAATATTTGTGTGTATTCACGATATATTTTTACAATTTCACCGCTATGTGACTGGCAATTATGCTGTCAGATAACTGACAATTTTACCTTCCTGTAACCATCATTGACTTAACCTACTTTCAAATATATAATTTATGCAAGAATGGAGGATTATCATATGAATTCACCTCAGAGGGACACTGTAAAAGGTGGCAGTATTAAAACATTAACCAGTCTGCCACATATCTATGCTATTGTTTTAATGGGATTATTTACATTTATTTTTTTAAGTGTTGAATATATGTTTGTAAATGAGCTTTCTCTTCTTGTATCAGAACAAAAAGCCACTCTTTCACAGAATTATGTACTTGGTGTCAGTACAGCAGGTTTTTTATTATATCCTCTGCTTAAACATTTCTTAAGCAGCAGGCTTCAGAACATTCTGATGATTTTAGCAGGCTTACTCTCTGTTTTTTTAACAATACTCATTACATGCAGTAAGTCATTTGAATATATATTTCACGGAGGAATTATTCTTTTTATACTTCTTGGTCTTGTTGGAAGTAATGTATACAATTATTCTGGTGCACTTCCTGCAAAAGCAAGCATTAAGTTAAATGTTGGAAAAGCCTATGCTGGCCAGACACTTTATTACAGCCAGCTCTTAGATGATGGAACAATAATCAGCATGATGTCTGCAGTAGTCGATAATGATGGTTATATGACAGTAGAACAAGATCACTGCTCAACATATCTTATAACAAAACAGAAGCTTACAAACAATAAGCTGGAAACACCTAAGACAGCTGATAACAGTAATATTGCACTCTGGCTTACACTACTTATAGTTCTTTGCAGCAGCGCAACACTTTATACCTTTGCTGTAAAAGCTAAAAAAATTAATAGATAATTGAATGAATAATTAATTGATAGCTTAATCTGTTATGTCATAATTTATACCAAAATACTACACCATATTTTATAACCATTAGAAACTAAAAGTGGTTTAAAATGGTTCAAAGAGGTGTAGTATTTTGTTGCATTACCCCTTATTGTAATATATAATGTAATTAGTTTTTTACGTTAATTTTATATGAAGGTGAGTGCTTTTATGGACATTTACGAATCATTAAACTCTATACTTGTTACGTTGTTTAACGATATTATGAATATAGAGGAAAAAGCTTTAATTACAGATGAATTCAAGGATATTTCCGTGACCGATATGCACATAATTGAAGCTATCGGAATTAAAGAGCCACGCACTATGGGAACAATATCAAAGGCCTTAGGCGTGACTATGGGAACTCTTACAGTCGGCATTAACGGACTTGTTAAAAAAGGATACGTTATCAGAACACGTGGCGAAAAAGACCGCCGTATTGTATATGCATCACTTACTGATAAAGGGATTGCTGCATATAATCATCACAAAAAGTTCCACAAAGATATGATTAACTACATCACAGAAGACTTAAGCGAAAGTGAAGCCATTGCACTTACTAAGACATTTACAAGACTGGAAGAATATTTCAAAAGCTTTTAAACACCTTAATTGCATTGATACGTGAATAAATATTAAAGCCCCCACAGATATAATTCCTGTGGGGGCTTTTTGAAAGATTGTTAATCTTTCCGCCGGCCTGGCCGGCAATTATATATATGAGAGTTTTGGAAAAGTAATCATGATTATTTAGTTAACTCAGCAGTCTTATATATGAATGTTACTGAGCTTTCCTTTCCATCCTTCTTATCAAGGAATGAATTATAATTCTTACCAAGCTTTATAACCTCCTTGATTGTATCTACTGCTGTATCAGCATCATTTCCTACAAGACTTGTTATAGCCTTTATACCAGAGGCGTTGAATTCAGCCATGCCATCCTTAAGTGTTATAGCACCATCATTAAGCTGTGTAACACCATCTGCTAATGTTGCTGATGATGACTTAAGTGTTGATGTACCATCAGCAAGCTGTGATGAACCATCTCTTAAAGCTGGATTGTTTGCATTAAGTGTTGCGAAGCCGTTGTATAACTGGGCAATACCTCCATTAAGTGTGCTGTTGTTTGCATTAAGTGTTATAAGACCGCTATCTATCTGGTCTATACCACCATTGATTGTATCATTGTTAGCATTAAGCTGTACAAGTCCCCCATTTATCTGGGCTGCACCGTCATTAAGTGCTTTGTTATTACCATTGAGTTCTGTAAGTCCTGTATCTATCTGGGCAACACCATCATTAAGTGCTTTACTGTTTTCATTAAGCTTAACCACACCTGCCTGTAACTGAGAAGCTCCTGTATTTAACTTTTCATTACTGCTATTAAGAGTTGATACGCCTGTATCAAGACTTGCAATACCATTATTCAAATTATCATTATTCTTATTTAATTCTACTAAGCCATCATTAAGCTGTTCTGCACCATCATTAAGTGTTTTATTCATGGAATTAAGAGTGTTAAGTCCATTACTTACATCTTCTGCTCCTTTTTCAAGTGTTTCTATGGAACCTGTGCTTGCTGCAAGCTGTGTTGCCACCTGTGAAAGCGCACTTGCTGCTCCCTGATTACCGGAAGCCTTTACTAAAAGACCTAACTGACTTGCATATAAGCCTGTCAACTGGCTGCCTGCACCATTATTCACTACACTATTGGTATATGCTATAAGATATTTATTATACATTTCAGTAATCTTAGCTTCTATCTTTTCAGTTTCGCTAGTCTTTGCAAGCACAGTAAGATCATCAGCTATTGTTATATCACTAAGACCTGCCTGAACAGCTGCTTTAGTAAGATTTTCTACATCAGTTGTAATATTCTGGTTCGTTTTATAAGCAGTAATATTATTTTTAAGCTCTGCAGCCATTTTATCTGTAAGCATTTTCTTTAACTGTGAAACACCATTACTTACCTGTAAAGCTCCATCTGCTGCCTTCGTTACACCAGCTGTATAATCATTGATACCCTTTTTCAAAGCGGCAGCACCATTTCCAAGATTCTTAGCTCCTGTTGTGTATGCATTTATACCACTCTTTAAATCCGCAGTTCCTGATGCTGCAGCTGCTACACCAGCTGTATATGTTGAAAGACCATCCTTAAGCTGTGTCGAACCATCTGCAAGCTGTGCTACTCCATCTGTATAGTCTTTAATACCCTTTTTGAGTGTTCCTGCTCCTGCTGAAAGCTTAGATGCTCCTGTTGTATATGCTGCAATACCTGTTGTAAGAGTATCAGAACCCTTTGCAAGCTGTGCTACACCAGCTGTATATGTTGAAAGACCATCCTTAAGCTGTGTTGCTCCTGCTGAAAGCTTAGATGCTCCATCAGTATAAGCTGTGATACCATCCTTAAGCTGGCCTGCTCCTGCTGCCAGTGCTGTTGCACCATCAGTATAAGCGTATATACCATTCTTAAGTGTTCCTGCACCATCATTTAGCTGGTTAACACCATCTGTAAGTGCTGGGATGCTGTCTGCAAGTGTCTGAGTACCATCCTGAAGAGTAACAGTTCCATCTGTAAGCTGGTCTGCTGCTGACTGAAGCTCATTCATCTTATCCTCAAGCTTTGCAAGAGAGAAGTCATCTACATCTACATCGTTGAGTACACTTGTAGTTGCTACTGACATAGACATATCAAGCTCAAAGTCATTAACATCTGCTGATATTTCAAAGTATTCCGGAATATCCATATCAAGGCTTTCACCATCAAACTTAAGGTTTAAAGTATCCTTTAAACCTGGCATAGTCATGCCAAGTGCTATAATGTTATCACCAACCTTGCTGACCTTACCGTTAGTAACTTCTACATTACTGAATTTATCCGTTGGAAGAAGAGTTCCTGTGATCATTGTGAATGGAACATAAGCTGTCTGTGACTTTCCATTAACTTTTATAGTCTTCTTCTCATTGTTAGTGTAATCATATCTGATAGTAACCTTACCACTTTTGCCAATCATATCCTCTGGCTTTGTTTCTACACCGTTTAACTTATAAGTAACCTTCATAGATACAGGTGCACTCTTACTTGAACTGCTCTGGTTAGTTGTTGTATCACCATTAGCATCTGTCACCTTTTCTGTTACAGTTACGTGATCCTGTGTTCCATCTGCCTTACCAAACACATATACCATTTCGTCACGCGTATTTGTCTTCAATGTACTTGTGTTTGATACAGATAACTCATTTTTAATAGCATTGGATATTATGCTTTCTGTATTAGAAGCTGCCTCACTGCTTACTGCAACCTCGCTTGATACCTGCTTATATGCTGTGTTTGTTCCACAGGCTGTAAGCGTTGATGCTATAAGAACAACACTCATTAATACTGAACTATATTTGAATAAAGTCTTCTTAACCATAACTATTCCTCCATTTTCTTACTTCCTGATATATTCTTATATCTGTTACGACATATACATCTTTGCCCGTTCATTCATCCATCTGGCTACATATCCAGATTCTTCTTAGGCTTAAAACCAAAGCTTGTATTGATAATGAGCTTATCACATAATACGAACAATGATGGAAGTATGAATATAACAACAAACATACTTATAATCGCACCTCGTGCCATCAATGTACATAATGAACCTATCATATCAACTGATGCTATGCAGCCAACTCCAAATGTAGCCGCAAAGAAACCAAGCGCACTAACGATAATAGATGGTATTGATGCTGCAAGTGCTGTCTGTATAGCTTCCTTCTTAGCAAGTCCCTGGCTTCTTTCCTTCTTATATCTTGTCGTCATAAGAATTGCATAATCGACTGTTGCACCAAGCTGTATAGTACCGATAACAACGGATGCTATGAATGGTATCTGTGTATGTGTGAAATAAGGAATACCCATATTTACAAATATAGCAAACTCAATCGCTGCAACAAGTATAACAGGAAGTGATATTGACTTAAGTACAAACAGTATAATAACAAATATAGCTACTATTGATACTGCACTGACTGTCTTAAAGTCCTTATCTGTTATAGTTATAAGATCCTTAGTACAAGGAGCTTCACCAACAACCATTGCTTTTGAATCATATGACTTTACAATATCATTTACCTTATTAATCTGATTGTTAATATCATCTGATGCTATCTTATAATCAGTAGCAATCATCATTATCTGATAATCCTCACCCTTAAGCTCTGATACCATCTTTGATGGAAGGAATTCCTGAGGAATGCCTGACTTAAGTGCTGTATCAAGTCCGAGTGCAAACTGTACACCGTCTACATCATTAAGCTTATCAAGCATTTCATTTGCCATATCTGTAGACATATTCGTATCTGCAAGTATCATATATATTGAATTCATATCAAAGTTTTCTTCAAGCTTCTTGTTAGCCTGTGAGCATGCAAGCTCCTCTGGAAGCGTATCAGACAGATCATAATATACTGATGTATGGCTCTGTCCATATATAGCAGGTCCTAACAACGCAAGGAAGATAATAATAAATATCCACGAATGATTTACTATAAATGCAGCAAGCTTATCAAAGCCTGGCATAACCTCTCTATGCATTGTCTTCTCTAATGCCCTGTCAAATGTAAGAATCAAGGATGGCAGTATAGTTACACACCCGATAACACCGAATATAACGCCCTTTGCCATAACAATACCAAGGTCAAGACCAAGTGTGAAACTCATAAAACAAAGTGCAATAAAACCTGCAAGAATAAATAAACGTACAAAAGTTATAATTGCATGATAATGTTTTTGTTGTCTTATATAGGTCTGCCGTTGCAGACTAAGATTATTAAAAGAAGTTTTTTTAGTCATTGGATTTCCTCCCATATATCATTAAAATAGCCTGCGAATTCAGGAGCCTGGCGGGATGTAAAAGGTGTCCTGTCAGGTATGGAAAAATGTATATCTATGATTTTTTTGATTGTTGCAGGACGCTGTGAAAGAATAACAACCTGATCGCCCATAGATATAGCCTCAGATATATCATGGGTTACAAGCAATGCTGTTTTTTTCTGTTCTTTAATAATACTTCCGATATCATCTGAAACCTCTAAACGTGTCTGATAATCAAGTGCTGAGAAAGGCTCATCAAGAAGAAGGATATCCGGATTCAGTGCAAGCGTTCTTATAAGGGCAGCACGCTGGCGCATACCTCCGGATAATTCGCCCGGGTGAACATTCCTGAACTGATATAGACCATATTCTTTTAGCATATTGTCGATATCAGCAAGATGTTTTTCATCCTTTAAGTGGTTGATTTCAAGTCCAAGAGTTACGTTGGCATATACAGTTCTCCATTCAAAAAGAGTATCCTTTTGTGGCATGAAACCTATATGCTTTATATAAGAATCGTCTTTGTTATACGCTGATGATACTATTTCGCCTTTATCCGGTTTTAGTAAACCACATATTATAGAAAGAAGGGTTGATTTACCACAGCCTGAAGGACCAACAATAGATACGAAAGAGCCGGGTGCAATATCCAGGCAGATATCGGTAAGTGCAGGTATTTCAGCTTTAGGTGTATTATAAGAGTAAGATATATGTTTTAGCGAAAGAAGAGGTGCGGTTTTATTATTTTGTGTAGAAACGTTTTCATAAATATCCAAGATTGCCTCCGACATATAATATATTACTATAATTTATGCATACGTTGGCAGAATTGTTACAGTTAAAGAGCAGGGCAGATTTTTTAAACTGTATTGCAAATAAACAGATTAAGGATATAATGTAAGGAGCAGATAATTCTGCAGGATACGGATTTGCATGAAAAACAGGCAAAAAGGAAAATATATTATTTAGGGAAAATACATTATTTAATGAGGAAGTTGTATGACAAAGTTAGAAGAAATATTATCATATATAAAAGGTAAAAGTGTATATGTACAGATGCATAATTTTCCAGATCCAGATGCTATAGCAAGCGCGTATGGCATGAAGAAGCTTCTTGAGGCTGAAGGAATCAGTGCTGAGATAGTATATAAGGGTAATATAGAAAAAACAGTTACATCTAAGATGGTATCTCTTCTTAATATAGATATATTGGAGATTAATTGTGCAGAGGAGCTTGATGCTGAACGGGAAGTCATTATAGTTGATGCACAGAAGGGAAACGCTAATATAGTTGACGCACATTCAGATAAAACAATATGCATAGATCATCACCCCATATATAATTCGAACAAGTATGTATTTTCAGATATAAGACCAGATGTTGGAGCC
>OGGZ01003001.1_pt1 | contig 10451 bp, 10 predicted proteins | sample 1571371 | NCBI WGS metagenome assembly OGGZ01 (sample SAMEA2582025, study PRJEB24529) | metagenome | biome: Human gut stool | place: China | collected 2011
TCAAACTCAAAATGTTTGCCATCAATCGTAAGCAGTAGTAAAACCTTAGCCCCCTGCTCTAATTCTGATAGTAACAATTTAGACTTTCTCCTTTCCTTTGTAACCCCATATAATATAGGATAACACAATTGGATTGGTTTTTCAATAAGCGGTGACGACAGATGGGTAATTAATTGCTGCTATTTTTTTAGATTCCGTGTTTTGTTAAGAAAAGTTTGCATCACGTGGGCGCTCCCGCTAAGACAAATACGCAGAAGTATCGGCATGCCAACTACGCATGCCAGATACTTGCGCATTTGTACCCACGTGATACAAATCTTTTCTTAAACAAATCACTGGAATTCTTAAAAGATTAGCAACAACTATTTACACATACCTGCCCTGCACACACATCTTCAATGAAACTAACTCTACATTTTTCCCGTAATGATTACTAATCTTTTTGTTATCAAACTTAGGAACAATAGGAAGCTTCCCGCATGGGTTTTAAGCACGTCGGTATGAGGGTTGTCAGGTGTTTTTCTGACAATCCCATACCGCTACGTGCTTAACGAGCGAAAGCGCCCATGCGGGAACTTCCTGTTGTTCCTTAATTTGAAAAGAAAAAGAATATATAACACCAAAAAAAGGACCCACTTCCAAGCGTTTCACTTAGAAGTCAAGTCCTATTAATAACTGGGCTAGCTGGATTTGAACCAGCGAATGTAGGAGTCAAAGTCCTATGCCTTACCCCTTGGCGATAGCCCAACATCCCGTAAAGGGAAGGGTGGGTAATGGGATTCGAACCCACGGCCTTCAGAGCCACAATCTGACGCGCTAACCAACTGCGCTATACCCACCATAAAGGATAAGCCGCATACGGCATTTCCTACAGCGTGTCAGGAGGGATTCGAACCCCCGACCCACGGCTTAGAAGGCCGTTGCTCTATCCAACTGAGCTACTGAACCATGTGGATTACCTATATATGTAATTATCTATTATAGTATAAATTATGTACTATATATCGTCAACTATGCTCTATTTTATTTTAGTTTACCCTAAAAAAGGCAAAAAAAAATGGAGCGGGTGAAGGGAATCGAACCCTCGCGACCAGCTTGGAAGGCTGGGGCTCTACCATTGAGCTACACCCGCAAAAAAAAATGGTCGGAGCAGCAGGATTCGAACCTGCGACCCCCTGGTCCCAAGCCAGGTGCGCTACCAAACTGCGCTATGCCCCGTCATTAATTACTTGCTAATTATAGCAAACCTGGTAGTTGATGTCAACCACTACTCTTGCTGAGTTTTTACTCTGTTGAGTATCGCTCTGCAACGAAAATTATTATATCATTGATACAAATTAGTGACAAGTACTTTTTTACAACTTCATTAATTTTTTAAATTCTATTAGTTTATATTCAAAAACATGCACCCCTTTCGAGGTGCATGTTTGTATTGTTTATATTATCTTACTTAGATTTTAAGAGGCTATTAAGCATTAAGCTCATAGTAATTTAGATTAACCTTCGTAACTACCGTCTTCTACTGCTTGTGGATTTCTTGCAATACCTTGTTTTACAGCAACTTCAGCAACTGCTTTAGCAACAGCTGGAGCTACACGAGGATCGAATACGGATGGCATTACGTTTTCTTCGTTCAATTCACTATCCGGAATCAAGTTAGCCAATGCGTCAGCAGCAGCCAATTTCATTTCATCAGTAATTTTAGATGCACGAACATCGATAGCGCCGCGGAATACGCCTGGGAATACTGCTACGTTGTTGATTTGGTTAGGAGCGTCAGAACGGCCAGTACCAGCAATACGAATACCAGCAGCTTTCATATCAGCATATGTTGCTTCTGGGTTAGGGTTAGCCATTGCGAATACGATTGCATCATCAGCCAAGTTTTCCAAGATTTCTTTTGTGAAAGCACCTGCTGCAGATACGCCAAGAAGAATGTCAGCGCCTTTAGCATTTTCAGCCAAGTTACCATGTTTTTCTTCAAGTTTAAGCAAGTCGATCAATTCAGCTTGCAAGGAATCAAGACGTTTGTAATCTTTGTGCAATACGCCAGAGGATACTAACAATGTAATATCTCGAGCACCTGCAAGGTACAACAAACGAGCGATGTTTGCACCAGCAGCACCAGCGCCGTTTACAACGATTTTAGCAGTAGCTAAATCTTTTTTAACTAAACGAAGAGCGCCTTTTACACCAGCTAAACAAGCGATAGCTGTACCGTGTTGGTCATCATGGAATACAGGGATTTCCAATTCTTCTTTCAAACGGTTTTCGATTTCATAGCATTTAGGAGAAGAAATATCTTCCAAGTTAATGCCAGCAAAGTTTTTTTGCAATAATTTTACAGTGTTGATCAATGTATCAGCATCTTTAGTATCTACAACCAATGGAATGCAGTCTACATCGCCGAATTTTTTGAATAATAAAGATTTACCTTCCATTACAGGCAATGCTGCTGCAGCGCCGATATCGCCAAGACCAAGTACACGAGTACCGTCGGATACAACGGCAACCATGTTGGAACGGCAAGTTAATTCAAAGGACTCTGCTTCATTATCTTTAATACGCAAGCATGGTTCTGCTACACCTGGTGTGTAAGCTACAGATAAATCATGAGCGTCTTTTAATTCATATTTTGTTCCTACAGTAAGGAAACCTTTTAATTCACGTTTTTTTTGTACTGCTAATTCACGTACGTCCATAATAATTCTCCTTTGTGGATAAACTCGGACTCTTTTGAGTCGGTAATTAATACCTTTAACTAATTGTATTATACAAAATGATATATAACAATTCAAGTTTTTTCGATATAGTTTTCCGAATATTTTAGAATTAAATTCAATTAATCTAATTTAGTAATTAAAATGATAATTAAACAAAAAGTAGATAAGCCATATTCGACTTATCTACTTTGGTACTATATACGTATTATCCGATAGGACACATAGCATATAGAATATATACTTTATTTATGCTTTTACAGATGGCAAATTACGGCCATAGAAAATTTCCATCATTTCTTGTTTTAATTGATGTTTAATTTGTTTGATTTCTCGTTCACTCAATTCAGCTTCAGTAATCCCAAAGAGATAGTTATCTAAATCAAATTCTTTTAACATCATTTTTGTGTGGAAAATATTTTCTTGATATACGTTCACATCAATCATATTGTACATGTTACGAGTTTTGGCATTGATGTAGTTTTGAATAGAGTTGATGCGATGATCGATATAAATTTTCTTGCCAGATACGTCGCGTGTAAAGCCACGTACATGGTAGTCCAATGTAAGGATATCGGAGTCAAAGCTTTGAATCAAATAGTTAAGTGCTTTAAGTGGAGAGATTTGACCACATGTAGATACTTCAATATCGGCACGGAACGTACTAATCCCTTTGTGCGGATGGCTTTCAGGATACGTATGTACAGTAAGATGCGATTTATCTAAATGCATAACTACATCTTCTTTTTCAATTTCCTCTTCAGAAATCAAAATCGTAACAGACGCACCTTGAGGGTCGTAGTCTTGTTTCGCTACGTTAAGGATGTTAGCACCGATAATGCGACTTACTTCCGTTAAAATAGCTGTTAAACGATCTGCATTGTATACTTCATCAATGTACTGAATGTATTGCTTTTTCTCTTCTTCTGTACGAGTATAACAAATATCATAAATATTAAAACTCAATGTTTTCGTGAGATTGTTAAAACCATATAACTTCATTTTAGGCTTTGCCTTAACTGGTGTATCCATGATATGCCATAACCCTTTCCATGCATAGACTTACTATTTTTTTGAAAGCTTTTCGAACAATTGAGGTTCAAAGCTTTCACCATATAACTAAACAATATCTTGTTTATACACAAACTCTACATCAAACTGTCCATTATCGTAGGTAACGATAGCAAATGTACCGCCTGAGCGGTCGCGAGCCAACGATATACTGCCGGGATTCACAAATACCGCATCACGAACTCGAACCTCACCATGATGATGACTATGACCGGACACGATGAGTCGCGCCCCCATATCAGTGCCTAACTCAATCAGTTTTTGTATTCGATTATAATATGATACCTCATGACCATGAGTCATGTAAATATAGGTATCCTCTAGAGGAATCAACTGTTCTCGCGGCTCAAGAGGCTGTACACGGTCATTATTACCGCGCACTGCATACACAGGAATATCAGTATGTTCCTGCATATAGCGTGCATCATCGCCATAATCACCAGCATGAAGCCACATATCAATTTCTTGGTCTGCTGTAGCCTCCAAGACAAGGTCAATATCATCTAGATACCCATGGGTATCACTTAAAATACCAATTCGTTTCATTTTATAAGTTCTCTAATACTATTATATTACATATTTATATGAACTATACCATATAGTTCGAAAATATTAAAGCTTGTTAATTAATTTGCGTAAAGCACGGCCACGATGGCTGATGGTTTCCTTTTCTTCAATGCTAAGTTCTGCCATTGTCTTTTCAAATTCAGGTACATAGAAGTATGGATCATAGCCAAAACCATTGTCCCCTTTTGGCTCATCTTGAACAAGTCCATCACAATAGCCTTCAGCCGTCACTTCACGGCCATCAGGATATACGAGAGCTAAGGCACATACATAATGACCTGTGCGGTCGCTTTTACCTTGCAGTTCGCGAATTAATTTTTCATTATTAGCTTGATCATCACCATGATGACCTGCATAACGCGCAGAATATACGCCTGGAGCACCATTGAGAGCATCTACAGTGATGCCAGAGTCGTCCGCAAGGCACGGACGGTTGGTAGCCTTTGCATAGTAGTGAGCCTTTAATAGAGCATTTTCCATAAAGGTTGTACCTGCTTCCTCAGGTTCCTCAACGGTAATGACATCTTTCACCGGTACACAGTCGATAGATAAATGGGAAAAAGCCTCAGAAAATTCACGAATTTTCCCTTTATTACCTGTAGCCAATACAATTTGTTCCATCTTACACCTCCGAAGCTGTAGGATATACCTTACCTACTTTGTCTGCTGTCGTGCCAAGTACTTCCCGTTGTTTAGCCATGAGCTCATCTGTAGCTGCCTCTGCTAGGTCGAGTAATGCATTGAGCTCATCACGGTTAAAGGTACCGTGTTCGCCTGTACCTTGTACCTCAACCATATTACCAGAGCCTGTGCGCACCACATTCATGTCAACGATAGCCGCACTATCCTCTTCGTAGCAAAGATCCGTAATAGGGCCGTCTGGGCCAATCCCTACGGAAATAGCTGCGCAGAAGTCAGTAATTGGGAATTTACCGGCCCCACCAAAGGTGAAGTCCACCGCATCAACAAGGGCTACAAAAGCGCGTAATGCACGACCGATAAGGCGTTGAATTTCTACGGTGCGGCCCGTTTGTTTACCCTTTGCAGCTTCACGGCTTACGCGAGTTTGCGTAGAACGTGGCAACAAGGAGTATTCGGCTGTTACCCAGCCTTGTCCAGAACCTTTGAGCCAGCGCGGCACAGAATCCTCAACAGTAGCCGTACAGATAACCTTTGTCTTGCCGCACTCAATGAGTACAGAACCTTCTGCATACTCTGTAAAATTCCGTGTTATTTTAATAGGTCGCAATTGACCTGCTGTTCTATTATCGCTGCGCATAGGAACCTCACCATTCTAAAACTAAACATTAGAACGCCCCTTACACAAAGGGGCGTTATCTTTTCTTATTATATCACAATTTAACTATTTTTTATCACTACGAATCAGATTATAGTTACCAATTCTAACACAGTATGGTCCATTACCAAGAGTCACAACTTTGAGAATCTACCACTATACCTCGTATTGTCCATCACCAAGTGGATCTACCACAACATAACGACTTGCACCGCCTTCTGCTTTAGCCCGTTTAGCCTCTGTAATGGCATCTTGACGAGTTCCCTCATCGGCTTGCCAAGGAATGAACATGGCATAAACACTTTGTGGCCCATAGGGTCCATATTGACCATGTGAAAGTACGCTATGCCATCCAACTTTATTTTCGTACATGCGCACCTTTTCAAGGCGTTCCTCTTGTACACCTGTTTCATCATAGTACACATTGTAGCGGTTCGACCATATATCACCTACACCGGTGCATTCCTCTTCGGCCATCTTATAACGGTTAGCCCATTGCAGCTTCCACTTAGCGATAAGGTCATCAATATAAGCGGTTACATTTTGGCTTTGCTTATATTTAACAGGGTCAAAGGCAGGTTCAACGACCCTACTGTAATCAAGGCCTGCCATAGATAAAATGATACCAGTATTTACATATGGCAATGCTTCTTGTACGGAGTAACCACCTTCTAAGACAGCTATATCTGCTTGCAATAAATCTACAAGCTCAGCATAGCCCTTTGCGGTTACCTGCATATTAGCCAATGGATCGCTAAAGTGATTATCTTGTCCCGCTGAATTGATAACAATGTCTGGATTAAACTCTTCTAAAATAGGTAACACCAACTCACGCATAACCTTCATCAAGCCTTCGTCACCAGTTCCAGGTGGCAATGGAATATCTATATTTCCACCAATAGCCTGTGGGCCACCGAATTCATCCATAAAGCCTGTGCCAGGATATAAGGTCCGTCCATCTTGGTGAAAACTAATGTATAGTGTATCTGGATCATGGTAGAACACATCTTGAGAGCCATCACCATGATGTACGTCTGTATCTACCACAGCAACCCGTTTAATACCATAGGTTTGACGCATATGTTGAATCATGACAGCTTCAATGTTAATGGTACAGAAACCACGAATACCATGAACCATGGCCATCGCATGATGCCCTGGCGGTCTTACTAAGGCAAAAGCGCGATCTACTTCACCGCGCATAACCGCATCAGCAGCGGCAATAGCACCACCTGCAGATACACGATGTGCTTCCGTTACCCAGGACTCTAAGTCAGGAGCGCCCACATGAACGCGCTCTATGGTATCCCAATCGGCCACGATAGGATTATATTCCACAATATTGGGTATATCTAATAAGCCTTCCTCAACGATTTGATCACGCGTATACAGCAATCGCTCTTGTCGTTCTGGATGAGTTTCAGAAATCTTCCAGTCGAAAGCAGGAAAAAATACAAGCCCTAAACTATGATTTGATGTAATTTTGTCAGTATTTAATTTATTATGTACATTTTTATGGGTACTAATAAGTCCATGACGCTCACGATAGGATAAGCCTTTATTCCACATACTGTTTCACCCCCGCTGCTAATTGTACTTTTACAGTGATTAAACGTTCCATCGATTGCCAGCCCTCAACAACAGGGAAATCTTCTATACTAATGACCTCTATATCTTGGTCCTTACCAAGACCTAAACGCAATGCTTCTTCACTGAGAGCTTCTTTAGCTCGTTCCACCACTTGTTCTACTCGCTTCAACGTACAGGTTTGTTGTTTAATCCCTAGTTCAGGAATAACGAGTAAGCGTCGTTTTGTATCAACATGAACAGTGAGTTCAATGGTCGATAGTGCTAATGCTGCTCCGATAGCATTCGCCACCGCCGCATTTTCTGGTATGGTAATCGGTAAATCCATATATTTACCTATGCTAGGTCCAAGGCTTGGCGCCGTTCCACCTACTACGACGACTTGAGCAGGCGCAAATACATCGGGATTCACAATATCCGCTACTACATAGATAGGTCGTTTGTTTTCTGCCCTTACCACCTCATCTATGCCATGCTGAATTGTTTGCAACGCCTTATTTACGATTAATTGAGCAACGTCAGACGCAGTTACAGAACCTGCTAATTGTTGTTGAGTCTGAACTGCATCTCCTTTTTCACTAGCAGTTAGTCTACTAGCCAACACCTCCATAGCTCGTTCAGCTAATTCAACCTCACCATAGCTCGCATACCCTAGTACGATGAGAGCATCCCCTAATGTAGGTTCTACACCTCCTAAAGCTACCGATGGGCCCACCCGTTCAGGTCCGACAGTAATTTCACCATCTACAATGCGAACGACAGATTCACCGCCAATACCTACAGAGGTAACGGCAAAGGAGCGTACCGCACTTGGGTATTCACGAATAGATACACCACTTTTAGTCATCAACGGTCTGCCTTGTTTCCACAAAGAAATATCTGTAGTGGTACCGCCAATATCTAAAGCAACTGTATGTTCATTCCCAATAGCTCCAAGAGCAGATAAGCCCAGTACGGTTGCCGCAGGTCCTGTAAAAGCGGTCTCTACTGGTCTACTCACCATATGTTCCATAGGTAAAGAACCTCCATCGGCCTTTAATATATGAAGTGGAGCCTTAATGTTTCGCACGCTTAACGCATCTTCTACATTCTTCTTAAATACTGTAAATACCGGTGTTACAGCACTATTAAAATACGCACTAATAGTACGACGTGGAAAATCCAAAGAGCCACTTAATAAGCTGCCATTAGAGATAGTATTATATCTATCTTTCAATGCTTCTGTTATAGATAATTCTTCTTGAGGATTCCGTACCCCAAATTTAGCAGATACAGCAGCCAAATCTGTGCCACTGCGAGATTGTACCATTTCGGCTATATGCCGAACTGCATTTGTAGGTGTACGTTCTACCACAATACCTCTATGATCAGTATAGCCTTGAAGATAGATAGGATTTACAGGGAATATATCGTCCACATTTCGGCCAGGCCCCGTTACTACAAACAGGTCTACTACTTGCTCTTTCTCTTCCACTATAGTATTTGTTACCACAGTAGTAGCCAACGTAACTTGATCAATATTTTTAGTATCACAATGTTGGAGAATTGCATCAAGGGCCTCGCCTATGCCTTGCATTAAATTATCTTTAGTAGTCCGTCTTTTAGCAGATGCTACTACGCGATGGCCATCGATGATGACCGCATCTGTAAAAGTACCACCTACGTCTAAACCTAATAACATACGACCTCCTAATTAGTATAAAAAAAGCTGTACCCATCTCTATGTGATGAGTACAGCCTTCTGTTATTTACCAGATACAGATGCGTAATTTTTAATGATAACAATCGGAGTCATTTGGCTATCATTACCAAATGGATTGTCAATCAACAATTGTGCAATTTTATTACCGTCAATGCCGCGGCTTGTACCTAACACAGCGGAACGTTTCAAGTCATTAACGTCAGCTACAACAGCGCCATAACAGCCTGTGCGAGATACGATTTTCTCAGCTACTTTATCTGGATCCTTTGGACCAAATACGATGTGCTTGTCAAATGGAGGCATTGTACCAGTTACATCATCTGTTAAAGATGCTGCACGAGCAATTGCATAGAATACACCTGGTTTGCGGAAAATCTTAGCAATAGCGCCTAAAATAAAGGCACCCAATACTTTCCATTTACCATCTAGATTCATAGCGGATTGCATGCCATAAATGGATGCCATAGATCCATCTGGATGGATAAAACGATTGATTAAACGAGCTTGCCAGCAAACATTTAACTCTTCAGGACGTGTAAAACGACCTTGTGTAATAGCTACTACAGATTCAGCTACACATACGATATCTTCAGGTCCAATATTATGACCGCCAAATTCAACGATAGCATCCACGATGTCATCATTATCTGTAAGAATACGTGTTGGCACACATACTAACTCTAATTCTGCCATTGTTATGCCTCCTTATTGAACCAATGCTGCTTGAACTTCTTCAGCAGTCAAACGAATACGTTGTTTATCGATATGATAATCTGTACGACCTACGATTTGGTAGTAAATATCGATGTCCATATAAGGGAAGCCCTTAATATCTTCACGAATATTGCCATTTTTACCTGTTAAGGTAACGAATACACGAATAGTACCGCCTTTACGAGGTTTGATAATAACAGCTTCAAAATAGCCATCATGACGAGGACGATTAATGTCCATAGCCCATGCATCTACTTTCACAGCATCAAAATGTTCCTCTGGCAACAATGGACGTGGGAATAAGTCCATAATTGTACCAAGTTGACGTCCTTTGTTCACAAATGGAATATCACAGAACAAGGTAATCGATTCAAAATTACGGTCAGATACTTGGAAGTTTGTCGCACGTTTTGGCAATAAAATAACCTTTTCATTACCTTGTTTCAATACGAACAAACGGAATAATAAATACAAAGCTGCAATAGCTACAATAATAGCTATTACTACACTTAGGATGTTATAAAACCACATAGGGCATCTCCTTTATAATGTAATATGTTCAATGGTACGACGGCTTGTATCAAGAAAGGATGCACTCAATGCATCACCAAGTTCGACATCCTTTGTAAAATACAATGTCACGGTACCTACAGTATCTTGAGGATTGAAAAGATTTTTACTCTCTAGTCTGTGACGAACCAATTCACTTGTTTCAAAAGCAGGGTCAATGAACCGAATTCGACCTGAAGTAAGTTCCTCTAGTAAAGGTTGTACAAATGGGAAATGGGTGCAG
>OGGZ01003004.1_pt1 | contig 10447 bp, 5 predicted proteins | sample 1571371 | NCBI WGS metagenome assembly OGGZ01 (sample SAMEA2582025, study PRJEB24529) | metagenome | biome: Human gut stool | place: China | collected 2011
ACCTATGACCCTCTGCTTGTAAGGCAGATGCTCTCCCAGCTGAGCTAAACTTCCACATTTAGAAATCGCTTTCGTTTTCGTTTCTTTTGTGTCTCTCGTCAAGCGACTTCTATATTATACACGCAAAAAGCAATTTTGTCAAGCGTTTTTTAAAACTTTTTTTATTATTTTTGTTCTTTGAGCAAGTTGCTTATTTCAGCTGTTGAAAACCTATACTTCTTATTGCAAAAGTGACAACAAACCTCCGTTTCTTCACCCTCGTCCACCAGTTTCTGGAGCTCTTTCTTGCCCAGGCTGATCAGAATTTGCTCGGTCCTTTCACGGGAACAGTCGCAATAGTACACCGCTTCCCACTGGTCAAGTATCTCACCGCCGAGACCCTCAAGAGCCGAAACAGCAAGTTCCTCCGGCTTGAGACCCTTCTCCAGCATTCCCGTAATGGACTCCATATGCTGCAAATTGTCCTCAATGACCTTAACAGAGCTGTCCAGAACTGGCGGCACAAGCTGAAGCATATACCCGCCCGCGGCTTTAATTGTGGCGTCCTCGTTGAACACTATGCCAAGAGCGCAGACTGTAGGTATCTGCTCGCTTACTGTATAGTATGCCGTAATATCCTCGGCAATATTCCCCGAAACCAGTGGGATCTGCCCGACATACGGCTCTTTCAGCCCCATATCCTTGACTACGGTGAGATTCCCGTCGCGGCCAACGCAGGCGGAAACATCAAGACCTCCGTCGCTTCTGAGCGGGACAGCAGCCTTTGCATTGCCAGCGCAGCATTTAACATTGCCGCGGTAGTCGGCAACGACCGTAAGCGTACCGCAGGGACCGCCCCCGTTAATGCGCAGTGTTAGGGTATCACCCTCGTTCTTGAGCAGCGCGCCCATGATAGCGCCCGCCGTGCACATTCTGCCGAGTGCGGCGGTTACTACCGGGGTAGGCTGGTGCAGCCGTTCGATCTCCCTTACGATATCAGTTGTATCAATTGCGGAACATAATACGCTTCCGTCCTCCGAAAGCGCTCTTACTAACTTTCCCATGTTGTATCTCCATTATATGAACCATGCTGATGAAATGTTACTTTTTTCTTGCGCAGAACATAAGCTTGTCGCTCTGTGCGCCCGGTTCCCTGTTGGTGAGGTATTCCCTGACCTCCAGGACCTCAAACCCGCTTTCTGAAAGTAGTTTCTCCACCTGTTCAGAAGGCATGGTGATCTCGCGGAAGTTTTCCTCCATGCGTTCGTAAAGACCGTCCTCCGCCTCAGCGAAGATGTTCAGAGAAATATCCACGCCTTTATCCTCCGGATTGAATTCGTTCTGCCACACGCAGTAAACGTCGTCAAGGTCGTAAACGAACACATTATCCGCCAGCACTTTTTCGTGCTTATATATAGTATTGAAGTCGAACAGCAGCAGACCTCCCCTGCGGAGATTGAGCGCCGCCGCCCTGAAGAACTTCGTGATATCCGCAGCGGAGCTGAGATGATTAACGCTGTCGAGGGTCGAAACGATGATATCCGCCTCGCCGTAGAGGTCAAGCTCCGTCATATCCTGGCAGATGTACTGCACCCCGTCATGAGGCTTGTTCATTGCTTCCGAGAGCATATCCGGGGAAGGCTCCGCGCCGATCACATCGTAGCCAAGCCTAGCCAGACGCGCCGTCAGATTTCCGGTGCCGCAGCCTGCGTCCGCCAGAAAATTCCCGTCGCCGTCGCGGAACTTTCTGATTTTGCCATCGTAATACTCCGCGATCTGGTCGTACGGGACGTTCAGCGTGAGCTTGTCGTATACCTGCGCGAAAACGCCGTAACCCGCCATCACTTGTTTTCCTTCATGCGGTCGAAAACGATCTGATAGCCGCCCGCCGCCTGGTAGTTCAGAGTCTTGTTGACTCTGGAAATTGTAGCGGTGCTTGCGCCGGTTTTCTTTACTATATCATTATATACGCAGTTGTCGGTCAGGAGCTTCGCAACGTGCAGTCGCTGAGAAATAGCCTTCAGTTCCTGCGGCGTGCAGAGATCCTCAAAGAATGCGTAGCACTCGTCCTCAGTCCTGAGCGAAAGAATCGCCTTGAACAGGTAGTCCATATTTTCATCTTTTTTCATAGTATACCTCCATTAAGGCACTCCGGCGGCGAACCACCGGATGGTTTATCAACATTTTACCATATCAAAGCACAAAAGTCAAGACTCTTAACCGCTAAAGTGGGTCAAATGCAAAAGTAAATGCAAAAAAGCGGAAAGAAATGTTACGATAACCCTTGAACAAACGACCGAAAAAGCGAAAAAATGTTGCAATAAGTTCTGCATGAAACGTGGTATAATTAAGGGGAACCTCAAAAAAACGGTGTGAAAAGCAAAAATGGTCAGAGTGTGCCAGATTCTAGGAAAGCCGACGAAGTAAGGCTGTATGCCTTACGAGGAGGTGCAACACGATGTTGCAGAGCGAAATAACCGGGCGACGGCATGGACGCCGTCGCATCAGAAATTTCGCTCGTTGAAAGAAGCAGTCGGTGTGCTATACACATTTTCACTCAAACAAAGTTTTTAGAGGTGACCGCAATAAAAAACAGCCGGAACATATCATAAAATACATTCCGGCTGCTGAATATCCATCAGGATCTTATGATCCACTTGAGAATATCTGACGCGTCAATAGCGTTTACAGTACCATCCTTGTTGAAGTCGCCCATAAGAGGATTTGCCCCCTGGGATATTCCAACGACGCATTTCAGCACAGCCGACGCGTCAAGGGCGTTCAGCACGCCGTCGTTATTGATATCGCCGGGCATATCGCTGAATTCGCACACCATTACAACATACTCGCCTGCAGAATCAGCACCCGGAATAATCGCAGCGCCGTCCGCGCCGAGCTTTGCGCAGCCATGGAATACCAGCTTTCCGTTCGCCGGCTTATATACGTTAGCAAACTGACCCGCGAACTCCTTACGGAAGCTGAGCTTCAGGTCTGCCGGGATTTTTGTGCCGGATACCCTGAGATCGGCGCCAGATATGCCGCGCAGTGCGCTTCTGTCGGCGCTGCCCGGGATGACCGAAAGATCTGCCGCAGTAACTGCGCTTATCTTAGCGCCGTCTGTCAGCCAGCTCTTTAAGCTGTCCGCAACGAACTCTATATGGAGTTTCTTTCCTGCGATAACTCTGATGACGTCAGCCGGAACTTCATATGCGCCGTTGAGCATGATTTTTACCGTGCTGCCGTCCTGACGCTTAGCAAGTTCGACAGATATTTCCGCCCAGCTCATCGATTTACCATCGATAGAAGGTCGGGGTTCTGTATCCGTCCTTGTCGGTCTGACAGAACCGCCTGAACCACCGGACTGAGCCTTACGCGTGAATGCAGCCGAAGTAACGGAGCTTTTAGCTTCTCCGACAAAAGCAACTGCCTTTATCGTTGTTGTTGCCGTTATCGTGAACCCGCCGCTGTATTTTGTGGAGGAAGCAGTAGGTTCTGTACCATCGGTGGTATAATGGATCGCGGCGCCATCTGTGGCGCAGGTTATCGTGACAGTCTGCGAACCGGTAAAGCTTCCGCCGTCCGGTGTAATGACCGGAGCCTCAACCACCTTGAGCGCAGGAGTTATCACATAACCGCATACCGTGCATTTCTCTGCCGTTGTTTCGGTAGCCGCGCCTCCTGAAACGTGCGCAGACTTTTCGCCTGCAATGCCGCAGTCTGTGCATTCACGCCAGTGTCCGTCCTTGTCTGTTTTCCATTCCCTTGACCATTTGTGGGCGGATACTATGACCTCGGCGGAACCATTGCCTGCCTTGTAAAACTCGTTTTCCTCCGTCTTTGCGGTAACGGTGATAACGGTTTCCTCTTCCAGACCATCCGGGATAACGAAGCTGCCGCCGGTAATGGCTGTTACAGTTCCGCCTGCCGTGTAGAACAGTTCCGCAGCGGGAACATCGCTGAACTTTGCATTGTTGGGGTTAACCGCTGAAACGCTTACGGTTATCTTTGTGCCCGGCAGTGCGGAGAACGGATCAGTAGTGACTGTCACAGCGGGAACTGCCTTTTTGAACGATACCTCTACTTCTCGTGTGAGTTTATTGCCATTAAGCCCTTTTATGCCCGAAAGGTCGTAGTTTTCATCATCAACGGTCATGACCGCCTTGAATTTTCTGCTTTTAGAATTGGGGACAGCACTGCTGTTCGTCCATTCCCAGCCCTCGGTCAGTTCTGCGTCCTTAAGCGCCTTTCCGTACTCAACAGAAGCCTCGGGATCTGTGATAATCGCCTTTGAGATAGTAAAAGCGCATTCTGCCGACTGTCCGGCGAGGTAGTCAAAACCGCTTCCGACGTACTTGACAGATATGGTATGCTTCCCTGCATTCAGAGGATAAGTTATCTCTATCCTGACCTTTAACGTCTTATCCATATAGAGTACGCCAATCTTCCCGCCGTCCAGCATGAGATTGAGCCTGTTTCCGACGACCGGTGCGGCGTCGATCTCAAGCTTTACTCCGTCAAGGCTCAGTTCAAAGTCCTGCTGCCTTACGTTGTTGTATGCGAGGTTTGCGACTATGCTGTTCCATTTCTTGCTGTTTTCCGGAGCAGACTGAACATCGAACACGAAGTGCAGCGTATCCTTATAAGCCGGTGCCTTGTCGGTGTTTTCAAGCGTCAGCCGGTATTTTACCCTGACACTGTATTTGTCCGTTTTGAAGACAGTAAGCTCCGGATAGAAAAGAACGGTCGCGGTGTTAGCCGCCTTGCTCCAGCTGTTTCCGAGCTTTTTTAAAATGCTCGGATCGGTCAGACCTGTGGTTTCAAGACCGCTGCCGAATTTCTGTCTTCCGGCAATATCGCTGTTGTAAAAGCAATTCTCAATATCGCCGTTTGCGTTTTCGCCGACAGCGGCGCCGGCGTACAGGGAAACGGTGCTCTCTATCGTGCCGCTGTTGGAGCCGCAGATCCCGCCGGTTTTTCCGTCAGAAGACACATTGCCGGAAAAGAAGCAGTCCGTGATCGTTCCGGAGTTCTGACCGCAGATACCACCTGCGGTTCCGCCGCTTACAGCGACGTTATCCACAGCGCAGTTTTCGATAGTTCCGCCGTTGTTGACTGCACAGATGCCTCCGCTTGCAGTACCGTTTGCGAAGGACGAATCCGCAATTCTTATGTTGCATATCGTGCCGCCGTTCATATAGCCGAACAGTCCGGCATACTCGCCGGAATAATTCAGCCCGGATATCGTATGACCATTGCCGTCAAAATTTCCGCTGAACGGTTTATCCGCTGTGCCGATGGGAGTCCACTCTGCGTCCTTCATGTCGATATCATTCATCAGAACCGCGCTTATATCCTCGCCGCTGTTGACACTCTTCACAAACCACAGCATATTCAATTCATTGGACAGTTCATACTGATCCTTGCTGTTCTTTTTTGGAATGCCACGTTCTCCACACACCTTGCATGTTCCTTCATCACCGATGTCATGCGGCTTATTGGTTTTTGCGCTGCCATTGGTGTAGCTTACGCAGGGGGAAGTCTTGTAGACCGTATCACCGCTGAACTGCGGGTAAGCCTGCGTATTAATGGTCTGGAACCACACTGCTTTATCCAGACCGTTGTTTAGCGCATAGGTAAGCTCGCCGCTTTTGAACTGCGCCTCTGTCATTGCGTCATCGGCAGCATTGCCGCTGATCGCATAAGAAACGGAAACTCTGTTGTTACCATCGGAGAACTTATCGCTGTCAGCGGTATAGCAGCGGTTCAGAGTTACCTCTCCGTCTGAAGCGCCTGCGAAGCCAGCAGTGTCAGTTTCCGCCAGCGTGTTGTCATAGCTGCCGCAGAAATTGAATGTAACGCCGTTTGTGCCGACGCTGCCGCACATTGCCGCGGCGGATTTGTTACCGCTGAAATCACAGCCGTTCACGATAAGCTTGCTTATTGACGCTCCATCTGCATAGCCGAACAGTCCGGCATGATCAGCGCCGGACGATTTCAGCCCGGATATCGTGTGAGAGTTACCGTCGAATATTCCGCTGAACGGATTATCCTCCGTGCCGATGGGAGTCCAGTTGTAACCAGTATAAGCGGAAAAATCAAGATCCTCAGTAAGTTTCGCTTTGGCGTTGGTATGATCATTGACGTCTATGCCGCCGTTTATCAGCCTTGCAAACCATGCCAGCTCGCCTGGCTCGCTTATCAGGTACCAGCCGCTTTCCTCAGTCGGCTTTGTGAGTATGAAATCACAGCAGTCATCGCAGTACAGAGTATTTTTATCATGGTTGTGGTAGGTCTTGCCGAAGTAAACACGGTTCTCCTCGTTAATCGCAGTCGGGAGTTTGTCATCGCCTATCTTGCACCCCCACGTCTGCGAACTTCTGTTGAGCTTGTATGCGATCTCGGCGGGGTCATTGGTAGTTTTCAGGACGAAACAGTTGTCTGTTTTCCCAGTGCCGGAAGCCGCGATCTGAGCGCCGTTTCCGGGCGAGATGTTATATATGTACGAATCGGTTATAGTTCCTTCATTGATTCCTGCAATTCCGCCTGCGTCAGCGGTGCTGCTGAATATGCAGTTTACAACGCCGACGTTCGATACTTCTGCGCCGCTGCCGATCACACCGAACAGTCCAACCGGCTCTGTGGAGTTTTCTTTCACAAGACCGCTGATGATATGTCCCTTGCCGTCAAACGTGCCTGTGAACGGCTTGGAGATGGTTCCCGCCGGAGTCCAGATAATGCGATTCTGTGCGCTGATGTCCTCGTTCACGGTGATGTTGTTCGCGAGTTCAGCCTTAATACTGCTGTCGGTGTTATTTACATAGGCTGAGAACCAGTAAAGCTCTTGTATCGTGCTTATCTGATATACGCCGTTTTCCTGCTTTGGCGTTTTAACGCAGTTTGGGCAGTTATCTTCAGTTGTTCCATTGGTATGGTTATGCCAGCCGAGGTTAGTGTAATCCCTGATGACCTTGTTGTCGGAAGTCAGCGCACAGGGATAAGCGTCAGCTCCGATAGTCTGACCCCAGACTTCCTGTGTACCGCCATTTTGCAGCATATTCAGCAGTTCGGCAACCTCGCCGCTCTTGAACTGCTTCTCGGTTCTGGCGTTTATGTCTGTAGAATCGCTCTGGAAATAGCAATTTTCGATGGTGTCTCCGTTGGCTATTCCGTTGGTATTTGTTCCGGATACCGTTCCTATGAAGAAGCAGTTGGTAATCTCGCTGTTTTCTGAGTAACCCGCGATACCGCCGACGTATTCACCGCCGCTGAACTCTCCGAAAACGCCGAGGTTCTTTATTGTAGCCGGATTGCTGAACTTACTTACATAGCCGAAAAGCCCGGCATATTCCAGAGAGGGGTCGTTTACATTCAGGTTCGTAATAACGTGACCCCGGCCGTCAAATTCCCCTTTAAATGCGCTATCCTTAGTTCCGATAGGCGTCCATTTAACACCGGTCATGTCGATATCGTTGGTGAGGACTGCGTCCTGATTACCACTGCCCCCGTTTACACGGTCGGCAAACCACAGCAGTTCGCTGGGGGTGCCTATCTGATATACGCCATCGTTATCCTTCGCAGGCTCCTGCGGATTAACAGTACCACATATCGTGCATGTTGCCGAGCCCAGATGATTGTGATACTGTCCAGCACAGTTTATCACTTTATTGCTGCCGCCATTGCCGATTATTCTGTATGCTGTGGGGAAAAGATCAACAGGTACGTTTTCGTTGTTGGCTACCACCTGTCCCCATACGTCACCATTTCCCTTGTCGGTAAAATACTTATTCATCAAGTAAGCGACCTTGCCGCTTTCAAAATCCTCTGCGGTCATTGTGGAGCAGTTGATACCGGGCAGGGGTTCCTCTTTTTCTGCAAGGCAGTAGTTGCTGTTCAGCTTTGCATTGCCTTTACCACTGATGCCGCCGATGAACTGACCTATCTTAGTTGTGCTTTCGGTTCCCTCCAGTTTGACGTTGTAAGTGAAGCAACCTGCCATACAGTCGAATTCTATGCCGTTTACGTCGATATACGCGCCCGCGATTCCGCCAACGTATTTTGCCCCCTTGAAATAGCTGTCAACAACGCCTACACCTTTTATCTCAGGAGCGCCCTGCGCTCTTCCGAACAGACCCGCATAATCCCCGCCGTCAACATACAGACCGGAAATCGTATGACCGTTGCCGTTGAAAATGCCGTTGAAATAATATCTTTCCGCGCCGATAGGTGTCCACTTTATAGGATCAGCTACCTGAACGTTTCCGCTTGCGTCCAGAAGATTTTCATTGAAAACTATGTCGTTCATGAGGGAGGCTGTTATAGTCTCATTTTTTTCGTTGACCAGTTTTGCCAGTCCGAGAAGCTCGTGGTAGTTGGTTATTTCATATTGGGAAGTGTCAGCATAGTTTTTTGGAACGTAATAATAAGGATCCCACGCAACTCCGCGGCAGTCGTCGCAGTCGATCTGGTCTGCGCTATTATGGTTGTGATAGCCGTTTTTAGAGGGATAAACCACATACTTGGCGTCGCCGAAAGTGGGGCATTCATCAATGCCAAGGTTCTGCACCCAGCAGTTGGCATAACCGTTCTCTTCGGATTTATCGCTTTTCAGGTTCAGCTTCCACGCAAGTTCGCCGGAAGCCACCTGATCTTCTGTAAAGGCGATTACAGTTTCATTCGATTCGTTGGTAGTTGTTTGTCCCTTTTTGCCGCTTTCGCTGTACGGAACAGTATTCTCAGGATAGAACAGGCAACGCTTCCCGGCAAAATATGAAGAATAGTTCATCAGCTGCGGAGCAATACTGCCATCATTATATGCGACGTTTCCTATGTTGTAGGAATATTTGGGGCTGATTTTTGCGGTCCCGACAAGACCCGCAACATCGTTATCGCCGGAAACATCGCCTGTGTTGTAGATATATCTGATGGGGTTTTCATTTCCTCCATCTCCATATCCCAGAACACCGCCGACGCTCTCTACGCCCTTAACAGTACCATCGTTATGGCAATACCAGATCTTTTCAACGTTGCGGCCTGCATAACCGACTACGCCGCCGACGTAATTCTTTCCAGTGACAGTCGCTGCGCTGGAACTGTTAAGGATAGTGCCTCTGTGTTTGCCTGCGAATTCGCCTGCGATACCGCCGACTTTGTTGCCCGTGTCGGTGCCGGTGACGGTGACGGTCACATCCGACCCGACGGTACAATTTGTTATAGTGCCTCTGCATTCGCCTGCGATACCGCCGATTTTGCTGCCCGTGCCGGTGACGGTCACATTCGGTCCGACAGTACAACTTGTTATGGTATATTTCGTTTGTTCCGTTGTAGTCTCTAAACTGCCGAACAAACCACCGACGCAATTATTTCCACGCACGATAGTATTTTCAATCTTTACATTATCGGCAGACAGGCTGTCGGTAGAATATGAGCTGTCGCCTATAAGCACGCCGACGTTATCTCCGCCCTTAACGAAGCTGTCGGTGATGGTCAGGTTTTAAAGCTGCCTACTCCCAAAGAAGCATACAAGCCTGCCTTCCCGCTCTCATTGATGTAAAGACCGCTGATCGTGTGATTTTTGCCATCAAGGTTGATGAACCAACCATCTGGTATCGGCGGCCAGCAAACGATGCTGTCTGAAGTGTCCGAGGGTTCGCCGCTTTCTTTATCAATTCTTTTCAGAAGATCCTTGTTGATGACGATGTCATCATTTAGTATTGCATAAATCGTGCGGCGAGCTTCCATGACCGCAAGCAGCTCTGCTGCAGTGGTTATCTCATAAGGAGATCCTTCACTGCCGTCGCCGCTGATGTCTGCTAAGTTATCCACTGTGATAGTGATGCGCCATGTTTCGTTTTCTGCATATGCAGTCACTCCGCGCGCGATCCCCGGAAAAGTATCCGCCGGGAAGTACGACATAGCGCCTGCTGCAACAACGAACGCCGTTATTCCGCACAGCGCACGTTTAAGTACTGTTTTCAAATCATTACCTCCATATCTGCGCCTGCCATTTTCAGACAGGCTGTCATACAATTGCTCTTTTTCTGCTTCTGCCTTGTCATAAAACGCAGCAGGAATATTACTAGTAAATTATACACCAAATCGCAGACTTTATCAACTGTTTCCTTCCAACATGGAACAAAAGTGTTATAGATTTTGATTTTGAGCAATTAAACTTGACGTTTCGTTTTTACAAGGTTTTTAGAGGCGACCAATACTTAAAATCACAATGGCTGTAAGTATCCAATGCGTGGCGGCTATTACTGGGTCAAGCATTTTCAAAAATGATTCAATAATGCCTGATCCAGCAAATGTCGTTGCTCCTATTCTGCCCTGCGCTCCCACGACAGCTACGTCTTTAGGTCACGTTTCAGAAATACTGCAAGCGACCAGTCCTCGCCTATCATCTCGCGGGGAACAGCGTTCAGCTCGGAGCATATTCTGCGGAGGATTCCGGCGTTTTCTTTTCTGGTTA
>OGGZ01003007.1_pt1 | contig 10442 bp, 6 predicted proteins | sample 1571371 | NCBI WGS metagenome assembly OGGZ01 (sample SAMEA2582025, study PRJEB24529) | metagenome | biome: Human gut stool | place: China | collected 2011
GCCCACGAGACGCAAAGCTTTTCTACGGAATTACGGAAAACAAAAAAGTGCCAACACCCACTTGACGCAAACTTACACTCTCCCGCGCTTGCATTAGCAGGCGTTTTCGTGTAAAATGTCAATGACATAACTACAGACAGGAGGCATAAAAATGTTTAAAGTAAATGATAACTATTTAAAGCTGCCGGGCAGTTATCTTTTTTCTACGATTGGAAAAAAAGTAGCCGCTTACAAGGAAGCGAATCCCGACAAAGAAGTCATTAGTTTAGGAATCGGCGATGTAACACAGCCTTTGGCACCGGCGGTAATCGATGCTCTTCATAGTGCGGTAGATGAGATGAGCAAAGCAGAAACATTCCACGGCTATGCACCGGATCTTGGATATGAATTTCTGCGCCGTGCAATTGCTGATAACGATTACAAATCCCGCGGTGTTGACATTGCACTTGATGAGATTTTTGTCAGCGATGGTGCAAAAAGTGATTCCGGAAACATTGTTGATATATTTTCTCAGGACAATGTAATTGCCGTTACAGACCCGGTTTACCCGGTTTATGTTGACAGTAATGCAATGTCCGGAAAGACCGGAGAATATCTGAAAGATAAAGAGTGCTGGTCAAATGTAATTTATATGCCATGTACGGCAGAAAATAATTTTGTGCCGGAACTTCCGGAGAAGACACCGGATATTATTTATATCTGCTGCCCAAACAACCCAACCGGTACGACGCTGACAAAAGAGCAGCTTCAGAAGTGGGTTGATTATGCAAACGAAAAGAAAGCAGTTATCATTTATGACGCTGCCTATGAAGCATACATTTCTGAAACGGATGTGCCACACAGCATTTATGAGTGTGACGGCGCAAAAACCTGTGCGATTGAGATGAGAAGTTTCTCAAAAAATGCCGGATTTACCGGAACCCGTCTTGGATTTACAATTGTGCCAAAACAGCTTGTTGACAGCAATGGAACGATGCTTAACAGCCTTTGGGCAAGACGCCATGGAACAAAATTCAATGGTGCACCATACATCATTCAGCGTGCCGGTGAAGCAGTGTACAGCGAAGCAGGCAAAGCACAGACAAAAGAGCAGATTGCTTATTATATGAATAATGCCAAAGAAATCAGAAACGCACTTTCCGGTATGGGATATACTGTATTTGGCGGTGTAAATGCCCCATATATCTGGCTTCAGACACCGGATGGCATGAAATCATGGGATTTTTTTGATATGCTGTTGGAGAAAGCAAATGTAGTAGGAACACCTGGTTCGGGATTCGGACCAAGTGGAGAAGGATATTTCAGACTGACTGCTTTTGGTTCAGCTGAAAATACGAAAAAAGCATTGGAGCGAATTAAAGCTTTGTAAAAAGCAGACCGGGGAAAGGAAGATAGGTGATACGATGAAACAATCCATTCGTTTGGCGCTGGTTAGTGCCCTTGCATTAGTTTTGTGCCTTGTGCCGGGAAAATATACGTTTGCCGATTCGGTGTCGGTAAAACCATTTCTCGCATTTGGTGCAGATTTATCAACGAAAGAAAAAGCGCAGGTAATGAAGCAGTTTGGAATTACAAATGAAGAACTCGCAGATTATCAGACAATCACAGTGACAAACAAGGAAGAGCATCAGTATCTGGATGAATATCTTGCTTCCAAAGTAATTGGAACGAGAGCGTTATCGTCGGTTATGATTGAAGAGGCAGATGCCGGCAGCGGAATCGAGGTAGAGACACATAATATTTCTTTCTGCAGCAAGGAAATGTATACGAATGCCCTTGTGACCGCCGGAATTTCGGATGCCAAAGTGACGGTTGCCGGACCATTTCCGATTTCCGGTACAGCTGCTTTGGTTGGTGCGATGAAGGCTTACGGTGAAATGACCGGCGAAGGAGTCGATGAGGCGAGTTCCGATGCAGCGACCAATGAGCTGGTAGCAACGAGTGAGCTGGCAAACGACATCGGTAAGGAAAAGGCTGCTCAGTTTGTGGCACTTTTGAAAGACAAAGTAGTCAGCGGCGATTTGACATCGGAAGATGAAATAAAAGACGCAATTAATGAAGCAGAAAAAGAATTGAATGTTTCCATTGATGATGAGATGAAAACCAAGATGGTTTCGTTGATGAAAAAGATTGGCGGACTGGATTTAGACCTTGGTAAAATTCAAAATCAAGCGCAGAATGGCTATGATAAAATTAAAGACATGGGAATTGATTTGGATGATGCCAAAGGAATCTGGGCGAAAATCTGTGATTTCTTCGTCATGATAGGAAAAGCAATTGCTGACTTCTTCTCGAACTTGTTCTAAGTATAAATCGGATGAAACTGTAATATTGACATTTAAAAACTGTTGTCTTAGTAAAAATACTAAGGCAGCAGTTTTTTTGCCGTCAGGAATAGAAACACCGGTGATTTGGGTATGCTAACAAGAAAACAAGTACTGGAGGCATAGCTTTGGAAAAGGAAAAAGAAGAGTTTAAGCCCTTTGTTCCGGCGGAAAAACAAATGAAAGAATTTAGCATAACTGCCGTGATTGTTGGTGTTTTGTTAGCCGTTGTTTTTGGTGCGGCAAATGCATACCTTGGACTCCGTGTGGGAATGACGGTGTCAGCGTCAATTCCGGCGGCGGTTGTATCAATGGGAATTCTGCGCGGTTTGTTGCGCCGCAATTCTATCTTAGAAAGTAATCTGGTGCAGACAATTGGCTCGGCAGGAGAGTCATTGGCGGCAGGTGCTATTTTTACACTGCCTGCGTTATTTTTGTGGGCAGAAGAAGGAAAGGCGGAGACGCCGGATTTGTTTACCATAACAGCACTTGCTTTGTGTGGCGGCGTTCTTGGCGTGCTTTTTATGGTTCCGCTGCGTAAGGCGTTAATTGTAAAAGAACATGGGGTGCTGCCATATCCGGAAGGAACGGCGTGTGCGGATGTGCTGCTAGCCGGTGAAGAGGGGGGGAGTGGCGCAAAAACGGTATTCTTTGGTATGAGCTTTGCCGCCTTGGTTAAGTATGTTGTGGATGGAATGAAGGTGATTCCGGGAGCGGTTATGGTGCCTGTTAATTCCTTAAAAACATTGTTTTCCGTACAGGTATATCCCGCACTTATGGGAGTGGGATATATATGCGGAATCCGAATTGCCTCATATATGTTTGCAGGAGCGGTTCTTGGCTGGTTTGTTTTGATTCCTGCAATTGTGTCTTTTGGCGGTGAAAGCATTTTGTATCCCGGTACAGTGCCAATCACCACTCTTTATAACGAGGACGGGGCAAGTGCTATCTGGAGTTCTTATATCCGATATATTGGAGCGGGAGCTGTGGCGGCAGGAGGCATTATTAGTCTGGTGAAAACTCTGCCACTTTTATTTTCCACTTTTTATGAAGCAGTGAAGGCAGCACGAAGTGGAAAAGAAAAAAGCGAAAAGCGAACGGAGAGAGATTTAGATATTCGGGTTGTCATTGGAGGAATTGTTCTGTTTGCATTACTCATTTGGCTTGTTCCGGCACTTCCGATTTCGTTTTCCGGGGCATGGCTTGTCATTTTATTTGGCTTTTTCTTTGCAACCGTATCTTCGCGCATGGTCGGACTGGTGGGCAGCAGCAACAATCCGGTTTCCGGTATGACGATTGCCACTTTATTACTCGTGACGGCATGGTTAAAGGCGACAAATACCATCGGTATGCCGGGGATGATAGCAGCAATTTCGATTGCCTCGGTAATCTGCATTGTGGCGGCACTTGCCGGTGATACTTCGCAGGATTTAAAAACAGGTTTTTTACTGGGGGTAACGCCGAGACGCCAGCAAATTGGCGAGCTGATTGGAGTGGTGGTGTCGGCAGTTACGATTGGCGGCGTGATGATGCTTTTAAATCATGCGTGGCAGTTTGGCAGTGAGGCGTTAGCGGCACCGCAGGCAACTCTTATGAAAATGATTACCGAGGGTGTCATGGAGGGAAATCTTCCGTGGACACTGATTTTTATTGGCGTTTTTATCGGCGTGGCGGTTGAATTTATGGGCGTTCCGGTTCTTCCGGTGGCAATTGGACTGTATCTGCCGTTTGAATTATCGGCTTCGATTTTGGTGGGAGGAATTTTGCGTTATGTTTCATCTGGGAAAAAGAAAGATGACGAAGGAGGAATTTTATTTTGCTCCGGTCTGATTGCGGGAGAGGGGCTGATGGGAATTGTTCTTGCTCTTTTGGCGGTCTTTGAAAAAGTGATAAAATTGATTTGTCGCATTGGATGGATACCGGAATTTTCGGTGCCGCGGCACTTGTGTTTGTGATTGCTGCCTGTATCCTGATTTCTGCAAGAGAAAAGAAAAAGCCTGCGGACTGATTACGCCCGCAGGTCAAAATTGTATCGTTTCATATCACCGATTGGTGCCTTGTTTGTTGCCAGAAAATCATTGACAATATCGACTTCTTTTTCTTTGAGCGAAAGTTCGGAGGTGCAGGCATAACCCTGTGCGTTAATGGCATCCTGCAAAAGTTCTACATTGCGCTCGAATAAATGAAGTGTATCTTTTTCAGAAACAAAAAAGTTTAACGAAACCGCAGTGTTTTCTTTGGCAATCCGGATATCCAAGGTGCCAAGGTGCTCCATGTCAAGGTGGAGCAGAACTTTTAAGTTATCCGGGTTCTTTTTCAAGGCTTCCTTGCGTGTCATCACATACAAATCTGCATGTGCATTTTGATTTTGCAGTTTAATCGGAAGCTGAATATAAGGAAATGTCTCATTTAGCGTTTTCATAAAGTTTAGGTTTTCTGTCATATCGGAGGCAGAAGATGAAAGTTTGCTAAAGACATCTTTGCCTAACACGGTTTGACTGAAATGAGAGAGCGTTTCCCACTCTTTTGCCATTTTCTCATATGTTTCCGTGAGCGCACCGGGCTCTTTTAGCTGTTTTGGCGAAATCGTCCAGTTGGAAAGAAACTGTCCCTTAACAAGTTTTCGAAAGGCGTCCGAGGATATAAGTTTTCCTGCCTGCCCATCGGTGAGGTTAGGAAGCATTTGTTTTATCTCGGTTAGAAAACGGCTGACCGAAAGTGTACCATCGGCAAGCTGTTTTTTTGCGGCTTCGGAAAAAGGAAGGTCACGTAACTGCTCGTGGACTGCTGCGCGTTCTTCCTCCAGGAGATAGGCACCTACTTCTTCTTTGGAAAAAGTGGGATTTTCCGGTTCCGGCGTGTTTTTTGATCCCACGGATTCGGTCAAATTGTTAATCAGATTTTTTACCCGCGAAAACGGGGTGGAAGTTTCTGCGCCCGCTGTGCCATTGCTGCCATCTTGAACGGGATTTCCCGTGGTGTTTGCAGCTTCTTCACCGGTTTCCGGGATAGGTGCTTCTGAATTTTCCTCGGCGGATACGGCAGCGGTCTCGTTTGCCTGCTCAGTCATTTTCGGCACGGTCACACCCTCTAACGCTAAGTCTAAGAGAGCGGAAGCAGTTTCTTTTGCCAATGCAGGAACCTGACTGCCGATTGCGTGAAGCATATCACCAATCGAATCGGTGAGCGCATCCATTTTATATAATAACTGGTGTGTCTGGTTCTGATAGTTCTCAAACTGGAGAACGGACTCGTTTGTCATCGGCAGTCCCAGACATTTCATCGTGATGACGGAGTGAACGTCGGCTTCCGGGTACTGGGCACACAATTGAATGGATGCCATAATGTTTTCACGGCTGATGGACTGGCTATTGCTAAGAAGACTGCGCACCACATCCAGATTACGTGGAGAGCGTGGAAGCAGCGCTTCCTCAAGTGCCTGGGCAATGGTATCTTCCATATTTAACAAATAGGCTCCTGTAGTCGCTTTCATGTAAATGGTGTTATTTTCAAGACCGGTAATCAGAAAAGCAGCCTTTTGTCCGATGGAATACTGATTGGCATCGGGAAGCTGGCCGGTAAAGGATGATCCGTCTTCCATGGAAAGGGTAATGTCATTTCCGTGGATATCACTAATGACACCCCGCAGTGTCTGCCCCTCACGCAGGTGCAGTGTGGAATTTCCGGAGCGGTAGGTTCTTGTTTGGGAACGGATTCCCTGCGAGGAACCACCATTGTTCTGAATGGAATTACTGATAATTGGCATAGCGTTCTCCTTTCAATTTCTTTGGTTTTTGGTGTATTACCTTTTGACCCTAATACGATTATATGCTAAAATAAATGGTAACGCAATATTTAGGAGGAAAGACCATGAAACCATTTATGGATAGCGATTTTTTACTACAAACCGATACAGCAAAAAAACTGTACCATGATTATGCCAAACAGGTGCCGGTGTTAGATTATCATTGTCATCTCGTCCCAAAGGAAATTGCAGGGGATATACATTTTAAAAATATGACGGAGCTGTGGTTAGGAGCTGACCATTATAAGTGGCGTGTCATGCGCTCAAATGGTGTTGATGAATATTTCATCACAGGGGATGCCCCGGACGAAGAAAAGTTTCACGCTTTTGCCAAAGCCCTGCCAAACTGCATTGGTAATCCGATGTATCATTGGTGTCACTTGGAACTACAAAGATAAATGAGACTTTATCTGAGAAGAATTGGAAAGAAATTTATGATAAATGTAATGAAATTTTGCAAAAACCGGAAATGTCTGCAAAAAATCTGATTCGTATGTCCGGTGTTACCCTCGTTTGTACGACAGATGACCCGATTGATGATTTACATTATCACGAGCAGATTGCAGCCGATTCTGATTTTGATGTGCAGGTTCTTCCGGCATGGCGTCCGGATCTTGCGATGAGTCCGGAAAAAGAAGGATTTGCTTCTTACATTCAGAAACTTGGTGAAGTAAGCGGTGTTACCATTATGGATTTTACAACGCTCAAAGAAGCACTTGTTAAACGTTTGGATTATTTCGCAGAGAGAGGCTGTGTAGTTTCTGACCACGGTTTGGATTATGCAGAGTTTTGTCCGCTTAGTGAGGAAGAAGAAAATGCACTGGTAAAGAAAAGTCTTGCCGGTGAGACTTTGACCGAAGAGGAATTAAAACAGTACCGCACAATGTGCATGCTGTTTTTAGGTGCTGAGTACAAAAAGAGAAACTGGGTTATGCAGCTTCACTATGGTGCAAAGCGCGAGAATAATGAACTGGTATTTAAGAGTGCCGGTGCCAACGCCGGAATCGACTGCATTAATCCAAAAGGATTTGTTGCTGAAGTTGCAGATTTTATGAATGCCTTAAACCGCGAGGGAAATCTTCCAAAAACAATTATTTACTCCTTAAATCCAACCGACAATGCATTGATTGGAACGATGATTGGATGTTTCCAGGGAGATGGCGTGCGCGGCAAAATCCAGCAGGGTGCTGCCTGGTGGTTCAATGACCACAAATACGGTATGGAAGAGCATATGAAATCATTGGCTTCTTTAAGTCTTCTTGGCAATTTTGTTGGTATGCTGACGGATTCGAGAAGTTTTATTTCTTATCCACGTCATGAGTATTTCCGTCGTATTTTATGTAATTATATCGGAAATCTTGTGGAAAATGGAGAATATCCGGAGGATTACGATCTTTTGGGAGAAATTGTGAAAAATATTTCATATTACAATGCAGTAAATTATTTTGGCTTTGACTTAAAATAAGAAAGGAAACAGTTTTATGTTTGAATTGGTAAAAGGAACACAGGCTGCGAGCCTTTACATTGCAAAAGAGGCGGATGATTTTGCGGGACTTTCCCACGTGGCAGAAAAAATCCAGAAAGATATTGAACTTGTCACGGGTGTGGCGCCGAAAATTTGTGATGCGATGCCGGAGGGATATTCGATAATTCCGGGTACCATTGGAAAAAATCCAGTGATTGATGAAATGATTGCAAATGGGAAACTGAATGTTTCTCAATTAGACGGAAAACGGGAGAGTTATGCTCTTTGTCTTGTGGACGGCGATAAACTGGTGATTGCCGGAACAGAGACTGTGGCAACTTTGCATGGTATGTATCACATTTCCGAAAAAATCGGTGTGTCACCATGGGTGTACTGGGGAGATGCTATTCCGCGCAAACAGGCAGAGATTGTCTGGGATGAGAGCATCGAATTTACCTCAAAAGAGCCTTCGGTTAAATTCCGTGGATTCTTTATGAATGATGAGTGGCCGTCTCTTGGCAACTTTGTCATGAATACGTTTGGTGATTTTAATGTGAAATTTTATGACCGGGTATTTGACCTTTTGCTCCGTTTAAAGGGCAATTATTTCTGGCCGGCGATGTGGTCTGCTTCTTTGTGCTTGGATGGAAGCAAAGAGGATCCACTGGCAAATGTAAAATTAGCGACAGACCTCGGCATCACGATTGGAAATTCTCATCATGAACCTTTGATGCGCTCCAGTGAAGAATGGGATAAAGTAAAGACTGATACGAACAATGTCGGTTATGGAAAAGACTGGAATTATTATACCAATGGTGAAGGCTTGTACCGTTACTGGGAAGATGGCGTAGAGAGAAACAAAGACTTTAAACATATGATTACGATTGGTATGCGTGGTGAGCGTGATACGACAATGCTTCCGGAAGGTTCCTCGATTCAGGAAAATGTGGAACTGCTTCGCAAGATTATTGCAGACCAGTTAGAGATTATTAAGGCAAAAGGCTGCGATGACATGCCAAAGATGCTTGCCCTTTACAAAGAGGTAGAAGATTATTATTACGGCGGCGATGGCGTAGAAGGTTTAAAAGACTGGGCTGCGCTTGATGACACGATTCTTCTTTTGTCGGACGATAACTTTGGAAATGTGCGTACACTGCCAATCAAGGAAAACCGCGACAGAAAAGCCGGTTTTGGTCTGTATTATCATTTTGATTATCATGGTTCGCCGGTTTCCTATGAATGGGTTAATTCGACACCGCTTCCAAAAGTATGGGAGCAGCTTACCATGGCATATGAGTACGGTATTAAAGATTTGTGGATTGTCAATGTCGGAGATATCCGTCCGCAGGAACTTCCTCTTTCCTACTACATGGCACTTGCTTATGATTATGAGGGAATGGGAATCAATCATCCAAATGAAACCGATGATTTCATCCGTGGCTGGGTAGAAGAGCAGTTTGGCGGCGTTGTAGAAGATGACGATGTCAAAGAAGAAATTGTTTCTGTTTTGAAAGCATATACAAGAATGCATGGTAACCGCCGTCCGGAAGTAACATATCCGGATACCTATCATGTGACACACTACGGTGAAAGCAGTAAAATGATTCATCTCTGCCACCGCATTAAAAAGATGGCAGACGACATTGATTGCAAACTTCCGGAAGAAGCAAAGGCAAGTTATTATGGACTTGTTTATTATCCGGCAGTTGCAGGGGCAAATGTTCAGTTGATGAATCTGTATGCAGCGAAGAATCAATTTTATGCGAAGTATGGTGTGGCAGCAGCAAAAGATTATGCAGAAAAAGTAAAACAATGCATTACATATGATGAAGAACTGACAAATTATTATAATAAAGAAATGGCAGATGGCAAATGGGATGGCATGATGCTTTCGGCACACATCGGTTTTACGCATTGGAATGATGAGGACTGGAAGTACCCGGAGACCGTTCAGGGAGCTGTATCGGATGAGAATAAGCTGCTTGTTCATGCAGCCGATTCCGATTGCTTTGTATCGGAAGGGGAGGTTTCTCTTCCTGAGTTTACTTCTGTTGGTGAAGAAACATATCTGCTTCAGGCTGCAAATGCCAAAGATGCTTTGCTTGATGTGACACTTACATGCGAGGATGATTTTGTTTCGATTCGTGAATTATCCTGTGGTCCACAGTCTGTCCGTAATTTTGAGGTGTCCGTTGACTTCTCAAAACTTACCGGGACAAAAGAGCCTGAAATCCTTGTTCAGGCAGCAGGCTGTGAAGTGAAAGTAAAAGTTAAAGCAGTTGTAGTAACGGAGAAGCTGCCATCGATGACATTTGTAGAGCGCGATGGTATTGTCTCGATGGAGGCAGAACATTTTGCAGCGAATGAATCAAAGGATGGCAAGGAATGGAAATGCCTGAAAGAATATGGTAAAACCCTTTCTTCTATGAAAGTGTATCCGATGGGAACAAACTTTGACAAACCGGGCGAGGGACCAAGTCTTTCGTATTCCGTTTTGATTCGTGAGGGCGGTGAGTACACACTGCGTGTGATTACAGCACCGACGAACAGCTTGGAAGATGGACGCAATATGCGGTATGCCGTTTCTTTTGATGACGGCAGTGCGAGTGAAGTTAAGACTGTTCTTGATGAGCATTATAACATTGGTGGCGGCCACAGCCGTGCCAGAGACTGGGCAGAGGGTGTTTTAAATAACTGCCACTATGGAGAAACGAAGGTAACATTGGATAAGGGCGTACATACAATTCATATCTATTGTATGGAATCCGGTCTGGTTTTGCAGAAACTTGTGCTTAGTCATGAGGGAGATGTCAAAGAATCTTACTTTGGACCGACCGAGAGTGGGGTT
>OGGZ01003015.1_pt1 | contig 10419 bp, 6 predicted proteins | sample 1571371 | NCBI WGS metagenome assembly OGGZ01 (sample SAMEA2582025, study PRJEB24529) | metagenome | biome: Human gut stool | place: China | collected 2011
ACCCTAAAAAAAGTATCTATATTTTCCCGTTTTTAAAACCTGGTGACAGTGCGTGGGAACATGAGAAGAAAAAGAAAAATCTCACAAAACTGATAAATAAAAGAATGAAAATGATAGGTGAGAAACTAAATTTGGGAAAGATAACAACCTACGTTGCAAGACATACCTATGCAACTGTATTAAGAAATGAAGGTGTTCCAATTTCAATAATATCACCAATGTTGGGACATAGCAGTGTTACAACAACAGAGATATACCTTGCAGATTTGGAATCTGAATACAGAGCCAAAAATGCAAGCCTATTGAGCTTTTAAAGGCATATATAAGCTCTATACGAGCCATATTTTGATGTTCAGCCCGATACTCCTGATTGCAGAGGAATCGGGTCTTTTCATTGTTAAATTACTGGTACGAGGGATTGAAACATATCTTGAACAGTTAAAGTCATGTTAACCTGAATAATTCATAGTCTCCACAAAAAAGAGAACGCCCTTCTTGTATATTTGCAAGAAAAGCATTAACTTTAAGGTGTTAAAAATAAACTTAATACCGGCGTTCTCATGTGCAAAGATACAACAAATAACGGAGTCAGTCAAGAGAAAAATCTTTTTTCTTTTCAAGACGTGCTTCCTGACAGGAAAATTCAGGTCGATTTCAATGCCCCGGACATCTCGTCCAATGGAGGACTGGTGCTTGTCGGTCTAATGAAAGACAGCATAGCGCGAAAGATAGCGCGCCTAATTCCGGATTATCGAAATCAACTTTTCGTACAGCATTCCTACGAAGAGATGGTCTGCCAGCGTGTCGGACAGATAATGTGCGGCTACGAGGATGCCAACGACTGCGACCGCCTGCGCCACGACAGTGCCCTTAAGATGAGCGTGGGCCGCAAGGCATCGGATCCCGGCCTGTGCTCACAACCGACGATGACACGGCTTGAGAATCATATTGACAAAAGGACCTTATGGAAAATAGCAGAACTGTTTGTCAAGGACTACATCTCATCCTTCGACAAAGCTCCGCGTAAGATTATTCTTGACGTTGACGATACAAATGCCAACACATACGGGGCGCAGCAGCTGTCGCTGTTCAATGATTACTATGACGAATACTGCTACATGCCGATGGTTATTTTCGACGGTATGAACGGCAAGCTGATACTTCCTCTACTGAGACCGGGACGACGCAACAAGTCGCTGAACATCTTCGGTATACTGCGCAGAGTCATTGAATACATCCATAAGGAATGGCCTCACACAATAATAGAACTCCGCGGGGACAGTCATTTCTGCAGCCATGAGTTTATGGACTGGGTCAAGACACATCTTTATGTGAGATTTATCACAGGGCTGTCGGGCAATCCTGCGCTTATGAAGAAAATCGACAAGCAATTGCGCCGTGCCAAGGGGGATTTCGAACTTCACCATGAGGATGTACGCCGTTACTACAGCTTTGAGTACAAAGCCAAATCATGGAAATACAGACAGAGGGTGATTGCAAAAATCGAAGTCTCCGACAAGGGTGTAAACGTCCGCTTCATAGTCACAAGCAACCGTAACAACAAGCCCGAGACAGTATATCGACGTTACTGTAAGCGCGGCACAATGGAGCTATGGATAAAAGACCTGAAGTATTTTCGAGCCGACAGGATGTCGTGCAGTTCTTTCAGAGCCAATATGTTCCGGCTGTTTCTATATGGCGCGGCATATGTGACCGCATACCGTCTCAGGTCGAAGGCTTTCTCCAATACAGAGGTCGGCGCCTTCACGATGGACAGCTTCATGAAGCGGATTATGCTGAGTGCCGTCTTCATAGTCGAAAAAAAGACTTTTATAAGGTTCAGCTTTTCCCCACACCATCGACACCTTGAAGCTTTGTCGCAAGCCTTGACGAGACTCTCTGCCTGACAAGTGGAATAATCTGAAATCAACCTGAGTCCGATTCTGTAATCGGACTTATAAGTCATATCCGCTCCATAAAAATGGACGTGATAATCAGACCTGAGCATGCCGAAATCAAGGCTTCGGACAGGATTATAACTCTACATCAAGCGGTCATTCGATGATAGACATTAGTTGGAGGCTTCAGATTGTCCCCATATCTGTTTTGATAACCTGAAATGAATCCACTATGAATAATGTAGGTTAGAGTTCAGTTATGTCGGATATGAAACCCAAGAAATAGTTGTTGGAAATCAGATTAACATCAACGTAAATTTAAAAGAAGAATCTAACAGTTTGGATGAAGTTGTCGTAGTTGGTTATGGTAACCAAAAAAAGGTGTCGGTTGTAGGTTCTATTACATCTGTACGCCCCGAAGCCTTACAACAAGGAACGACACGTGCCGTATCCAATAACTTAGCAGGACAATTAGCCGGTGTCATTGCCGTACAGCGTTCCGGTGAACCGGGAGCAGATGGTTCCAACTTTTGGATTCGCGGTATATCTTCTTTCCAAGGAGCCGGTCGTGATCCATTGGTACTGGTGGACGGTATAGAACGTACACTTGATGACTTATCCGCAGCAGAAATCGAATCCTTCTCCGTTCTCAAAGATGCCGCTGCCAGTGCTGTATATGGTGTGAGAGGAGCCAATGGAGTAATCATTGTAAAAACCAAACGAGGACAAATGGGAAAACCTCAAGTAAACTTCCATCTAGAACAAGGATTTACCCAGCCTGTGCAACTACCGGAGTATATAGGTTCGGCCGAATATTTGGACTTGATGAATGAGTTATATCTAGATGCCGGAAACCCCAACCCTCTTTACACGGCAGAAACAATTGACAAATACCGCAACAACGCTGATCCGGAATTATACCCTAACGTAACCTGGCTGGATGCTGTATCCAAGAACGTAGCCTCTAACACTAGAGGAGATTTAACCATTACCGGAGGTAGTGATATTTTAAGATATGCTTTGGTTGCATCCTATTATGGCGAACGGGGAATTATGGAATCCGACCCTAATCAAAATTGGGGTGGCATGAAGTTAAACAAATACAATGTACGCTCAAATGTAGACATCAACATCACCAAATCTACAATTGTAGGAGTGAGTATAGGTGGTTATTTACAAGAAACCAACAATCCCTCTACCTCCATCAGTGACATTTGGAATTGGGCATTTGAAACTCCTCCTTTCCAACACCCTATTCAATATTCTGATAATAGAAACGTACGAGTAACAGAACGTCATAATCCATGGACAGAATTAACCCAACACGGATACAGTAAAGGAACCGCCTCAAAGATTGAATCTCTCTTTTCTGTAGAACAGGATCTATCCTTCCTGACAAAAGGACTTAAAATCAAAGCACTGTTTTCTTTTGACCGTTATGCCAACTCATGGGTGAAACGTACTCGAACTCCGACCTACTACAACCCAGCTACCGGCCGAGATGAAAACGGAGATTTAATTCTTTCCGTAGGTACGGACGGACAAGATTTTCTTGACACTTCAAAAGAATCTGAATGGGGAAATAAAGCAACCTATTTTGAAGCCAATCTTAACTACGAACGTACTTTTGGGAAACATGCCATTGGAGCCATGTTCTTGTATAACCAGCGTGATTATAGTGATGGAGACGTAGTACCCTACCGTAGAATGGGGATTGCCGGACGTGGCTCATATACTTATGACAATCGTTATATCGCAGAAGTAAACTTTGGATATAACGGTTCCGAAAACTTCACGAAAGGACATCGCTTTGGTTTCTTCCCTTCTGTCGCTGTCGGTTACCTGTTATCGGAAGAAAAGTTTATGGAACAATTAAAAAATACATTTTCCAAAATCAAATTTCGTGCTTCATGGGGGTTGACTGGAAATGACCAACTCTCCGGACGTCGATTTGCCTTCCTTCCAACCATTGACACAGACGGTTCTTATAAATGGGGAATCAATAACGACTACAACCGCGCTTCACGGTTTGAAGGAGAATATGGAGTAGAAAACCTAACATGGGAAACAGTAGAAAAGCTCAATGTAGGATTGGAACTCGGATTATGGAATGCGTTGGAATTACAAATCGATTGGTTTAAGGAACAGCGAAGAAACATCTTTATGCAGCGAAGAAATATCCCTAGCGCTGCCGGATTCAGAAAGGCCCCATGGGCAAACTTCGGAAAAGTCAATAACGGTGGAGTAGACGTTTCATTAAACTATAATAAAAACTTTGGCAAAGATTTATATATAGGAGTAAGAGGCACCTTTACCTATGCACATAATGAAATTATCGAACAAGATGAAACTCCCGGAGTTCTAGGTACCAACAGACAGCGTACCGGTCATTCCGTAGACGAACTGTTTGGACTTGTAGCAGAAGGACTATTTACAGAAGATGACTTCATCACCAATGAACAAGGAGAATTAGTCCTGAAAGAAGACATACCTGCACATACATTCAACAATGTAAGACCAGGTGATATCCGCTACAAAGACGTAGATGGAGACGGAGCCATTACTACAAAAGATGAAGTAGCAATGGGGGGAACCGTAAATCCTGAAATTGTCTATGGATTTGGAGCCAATGCCCGCTATAAGAATTTTGATTTCAATATCTTTTTCCAAGGAAATGGACGTACGTATCGATTCATTGGAGGAGTTGCTGGAAATTTCCTACCGGGAGCTTCACAGGGTACTATTGGAAATATCCTTACTAACTACAACGATAGATGGACGCCGGAAAATCCGACCCAAGATGCATTTTACCCACGTTTGTCGTATGGTCCAAACACTAACAACAGCCAAAACTCAACATGGTGGTATCGCAATATGAGTATGTTGCGTATGAAGGATGTCGAAATCGGATATACTTTCCCTCAAACTTGGGTAAATAAAGCCGGACTAAGTAACATCCGCCTTTATGTAAAAGGATCTAACCTACTCACATTCTCAGGATTTGATTTATGGGATCCTGAACTGGATACACAAACCGGTGCAAAATACCCTATTATGAAATCTATATCTGTGGGATTCGATATAAACTTTTAATCATTTAACTAATAGAATATGAAAAAACTAATAAACAATATTGGCTTATCTTGCTTAGGACTTTGCCTAAACAGCTGTGTAGACTTCATTGACAATGCCCCTGATGATACCCTGACACTTGAGATGGTCTTTGATGATAAAGTACGAATGGAAGACTGGCTTTCCGGAGTATACAATAAAATACCAGACCCATATTGGGGAATGTTGAGAGATTATGGCTATGATTCTATGGGCGATGACCTAGACCCCTCACAACGCTGGTATCAATGGTGGGGAAACACACTGAACTTTGTCATCGGACAATGGTTTACCAATTCAACATGGGATGCCGGTCTGTGGAACGGATGCCCACAAAGAATACGTTCTGCTTATCTTTTCATCGAAAATGCCCATCCGATACCGGGGCAGCATGTCACTGAACAGGATGTGGAAACTATGAAAAATGAATGTCGTTTCTTGATTGCTTACTATTATTGGTTGATGCTGGAAGCCTATGGTGGTATTCCTTTCTTTGACGGACTGGCTGACGTAGAATCTCCCAATCTTATGCGAGGACAAAAAAGTTTTGACGAAATGGTCACATGGATAGACAACCAATTGGTGGAGCTTTCAAAAGTATTGCCGGAAACTTGGCTTAATAAATCCGCACAATATTATGGCAGAGCAACCTCTATTATGTGTTTAGCTGTTCGCGCCCGAATGTTGCTATTCGCTGCAAGTCCCCTAGTTAATGGGAATGAATGGTATAAAGGCTTCAAGAATTATGACGGACAAGAGCGTTTCAATTCAACATACGACCTAAAGAAATGGGAAAAAGCAGCTACTGCTTGTAAAGAATTGATTGACGCAGCACATGCAGCAGGACATGATTTAAACCGTGATTATAATGATGACGGTAGCCTTGATCCTTTTATGTCTTGTTACAATGTATTTTTCAAACGTGGCGATGTTAATAAAGAAGCTTTATTTGTTCGTCCGGACAGTAACTTTGGAGAATTTGAAAAACACTGTGTTCCACGAGGAGCTTCCGGAAATGGTGGAGTAGGTATTTACCAAACCTTAGTGGACGCATTTTCTATGCAAAATGGTAAACTTCCTATTACCGGATACAATGGCAATTATGGTACTCCTATTATCAACCAAGAATCTGGCTATACAGAAAAAGGGTTCTCGGCAGAAAAAGATATTCGTAAAACAAAATATAACTTATACCGCGGATGTCCCGGAGCTACTGTTGATTCCATTGGCAGTGATGGAGCAGTCTATAATCAAGTCGCAGCTTCCGGCACATATAATATGTATGTAAATCGCGAACCTCGATTTTACCTCACCGTAATGTGGAACCGTCAATGGTACCATCAAGCCTCTCGCGAAACTCAATTTATGTCTAACGAAATGGATGGAGGCCCAACTCATGATGCTCCACAAGCCGGTTATTTAAATAGGAAACGAGTATCCTTGGAAACCAACCAACGAGACGGACAGCACCCCTATCGTCCGGGTATCTTATATCGCTTAGGAGAAGCTTATTTAAACTATGCAGAAGCTCTGAATGAATCGGATCCCAGTAATCCAGATATTTTGAAATATCTGAATTTAATCCGTGAACGTGCAGGGGTTCCTCAATATTCCGGCAATGGTATTTCCGACGGCAAAGACAGCAACGGATTTGACCGGATTCCTTTAAACGGACAAGACGAAGTAAGAGAAGCAATCTACCATGAACGCCGCGTTGAATTATGCTGTGAAAACGGACTTCGTTACTTTGACTTACGCCGTTGGAAAAAAGCAGAGGAAGTGCTTGACCAACCAATGTATGGTATGAACTTCTCAGGAACTAAACTTTCTGATGACGAAAACGATGCAAGCTCATTCTACAAACGAACACAGTATATTGTAAGAAAATATGAACGTAAATTCTACTGGTATCCTATCTATCAGGATGAAATTGATAAAGATCCGACTTTAGTCCAAGCACCATTTTGGAATAATCAATAATTAAACAGCTATAACAAGTATAGTTTGGCATAATATCGTTATCAAACGATAACACTGTCCAGAATTTTGTGTAGGGATATTCAGTAAATGTCCTTAAAATATATGATGGCATATGAAGATGATATAACATAATCCTCCATATGCCATTTTTCTTGTAGTTTTTCTGTATTTTCTCTCTTGATTCTAACCGTTAAGACATGGCTCTCCGGAAGAAGTCTGATGCCCTCTTCAGATTCTGGTTATGAAAATCATGTCATGCCGTTTTAGCTGTTCTGGTCCTGATTTTGTCTATCATCAGTACGGCATTTGCCGTATGTATTCCGAAAAAAATCCACAGTAATGTAGGTTGCCGTTAAGATGTTCCACAAGATGTCTGTCAGAGAGTCCGGTATAGGCTTTTAGGACCATAATGGCAATCTTTGCGGAAGGACTGAATATGTTCCTGCGGCCGACGATTTTCAGACAGCCCCATGTTTTTTGCCATAACTTCAAAAGGAAACACTGAATGAAGCCTGCCCAGTTCACTCTCATTAAAACTCTTGCGATATTTTTCCAGAATATCAAATTCTGTAAAACCCAAGGTAGGGTGAATATCCGAAATATTTTGTATCTTAGCCATATCTTTGTTGGAGGATTTCCCCTGTTTTGGCCGTCAAACCTTATTTTCGGGGGAATACCTAAAGATACAAAAAAGCCAACTAATTCGCAACACTTTGTGTATGAATTAGTTGGCTAATTTTATACTATTTACTGAATGTCCCTTCTTATATTAAATGAGTTAGAAGTTTACTTGATTTTATCCGTTATTCCGGTAATCCAGCGGGCTCATCCCCACATATCTTTTAAAATATTTTCCGAAAAAGGACATGTTAGCAAAGTTGAGCGAGTCTGAGATCTCCTGAATCGAAAGATTTGTTGATTTTAGTTGCGACTTTGCATCCATGATAACCATGCGCGAAATAATTTCCATGCAGGTATTTCCCGTTGCCTGTTTTACCGTAGTGCAGAGGTGTGTTTGAGTTATTCCTAACTTTTCGGCATACCATGCTACATTACGTGTTTTATTGTAATTCTGCATGACCAGCTGAGTGAAGTTTTTGCATAATATTTCGCTCTTCGACAAATTACTTTTGTTTTCATTTGCCCGGTTGCTGTACATGGCTGCTATACCTATATGTATATTATTATAGAGGTGTGGAGTTATGAACTTTCGGGTATTCTCGTTAAAGAATTCATACAGCTTTATCAAAAAACAGAGATAATCTTTCAGCAGTGCAGCACCTTCCTGACGGAGGGTAATGAGCGGGCGTCCTAAAGTGATGTATAAAGTGTTCATTGTAGAACGGTTTAAGTTAGCCTGTTCTACATATTTCGATGAAAACCCTCCGAAGTATAGCTCCATTTCTCCTTTTACACTATGTATCTGAAGAATTGTTCCGGGCATGATTGTCACAAAATCGTTGGCGCGTACAATTATACGGTTCAGGTTGACCGATGCTTCTACCTCACCGCTCATACACAGAACGAAAATTTCCGATTTTATCCGGCAGGGAAAATTGGTGTATAAGCTTAAAAGTTCCTTGCTTATGCCTGTTCCTACAATCCATTCTTCCGGTAAATCTATTTTGGGTAATTCTTTTTCCATCGTTTAAAACTTTCTACAAAGTTATATGTTTTTTGAAATATAGACTATTCATAAGCAGACTAAATAATCTGTTTTACTTTATAAATTAATGATTTACATGTGAGCTATCAATGTGATATTAAAAAATAGAACAAAAATAATAAAATTAGACCTTGTCAGTTCGTCTGAAAGGTTATTACTTTGCATCGATTAATAAAAATAAAATTTTAAGGTATCAAATGAAAAAGAATTTGTTTTTTTACTTGTTTGCTGTATTGTGTACAGTGAGCTTGTTCACTTCTTGTAGTGATAATGATGAACCTGCTGTAACAGTACCGGTCAGTGCTAATGTTGCAGGTAATTATAAAGGAGCATTGAATGTTACGTTGAAAATGGAAACTGGAGATGTTCCTGCTGGTAATGTTCCTGCTCAGCTTGTTTCTGTGACTAATGCTGGAGAAAATACTGTAGATTTAAAAATCAGTAACTTTTCTTTCAGTGGAATGCAACTAGGTGATATTGAAGTAAGTGGTTGCCAGTTGACTGATGCTGGAAATGGTAAATATACTTTTACAGCAACTTCTTCGATGGACGTAACAGGGCTGCTGTCTGCTGGAATCAAAGCAAATGGAGTTTTTGAAGATAAAACTCTTACACTCGATTTGGATATAGATGATGTCAAACTGATGGGATCTCCAGTACCTTATACTGTAAAAGTAGCTTATTCTGGTACTAAACTTTCTGGTACAGAAAGCAGTGAAGCTAAGATCCTTTCTTTTGTTTTCGACAAAGAAGTTGCAGCTGTAGATTCATTGGTTGTTGGTGATGTGGTTATCAACGAAGAATCTAAGACTATTACTTTCATGGTTGCTGATACTGCAAAAGCTGAATATCTTACGGCTTTAGTTCCGACTATTGAAGTTTCTGAAAAAGCGACAGTTACTCCTGCAAGTGGTGTAGCACAGGATTTCTCAAATGGCAAGACTGTAACTTATACAGTTACTGCTGAAAATGGAACAACAGTAGAATATGTAGCTTCTATTTCTGGTAATGCTTCTTTCTATGATTTTGAAAGCTGGAGTTATGGTAGTACTATGTATCCTGAAGAACAGGATTGTCCTATATTGAATGGATGGGCTTGCTGTAACGATGCTGTCCTGTTAATTAAAAAAATGGGAGCGTTGGGTGGTATTACTTATGAAGGAGAATATCCAGTACGTCCTTCTACCGACGATGTACATGCAGGTGAAAAGGCTCTTCTGCTGGAATCTGTAGATACTAAAGGCGGAAACATTTTCGGTACTCCTGTTCCTAAGGTAACAGCAGCTACAGCATTTTTAGGAACATTTAATGCTTTTGGTGCATTAGGAGGAGATCCTATGGCTACTACAAGCTTTGGTGTTATGTATGACAAACAACCGCTTAAAGTAACAGGCTTTTATAAATATACTCCGGGTGCTGAATTTTATAATGCAAATGGTGAATTGCAGGCTGGTGTTACTGATAAATGCTCTTTAAGTGCAGTGCTTTATGAAGTTTCTAGTGAAGATGAAACTTTGAATGGTGGTAATATTTACACTTCTGATAAAATTGTAGCTAAAGCTGTATTTACAAATGATAAAGCTGTAGAATCTTATGCACCATTTGAATTGAATTTGGAATACGTAAAAGATTACGATTCTTCAAAATTGTACAAGTTTGCTGTTATTTTCTCAGCAAGTGCTGATGGAGCTAGTTACAATGCTGCAGTAGGCAGTAAATTGCTGATTGATGATGTAACAATCATAAATAAGTAATTTCTAGATC
>OGGZ01003016.1_pt1 | contig 10416 bp, 6 predicted proteins | sample 1571371 | NCBI WGS metagenome assembly OGGZ01 (sample SAMEA2582025, study PRJEB24529) | metagenome | biome: Human gut stool | place: China | collected 2011
ATGTACATACTGATTCATACGCGAATAAGAAGCCTTCAAACTGACATTCGGCGAAAGCAGCCAACGCAAGGAAACACGCGGCTCGATGCCCGTATAAGTCCTATCGTCAATATTGAACAGGCTAAACCGAAGTCCGGCATTCAAACGGAGAGCATCGGAGATCGACCAATCATCCTCTGCGTAGGCAGCAAGTTCATGCGCCCACAACCTATCATCGGAAAAAGTCTTGGCGATCTGCATGGAATCCGGCAGGCTATTGTCCAATGCCATCATCCTGTTATACTCCGGTCGAAAATAATGTATCAGATAATCGCCGCCGAAACGGATATGATGCGGCGCCACTGGCTGATAATCGAACGAAGTCCGGATACCGAAATCCGTAATTCCCGTCATATTCGTCGTCTCATCCAAAGAATGCTTATATCCGGAATCTCCGTCCTTACCTGAAATATCTTCTTCCCTGTAATTGATTTTAGAACGATAACGCGTATAAAAACCGGATAATTTTCCGAACAATTTATTACTGAACGCATAAGTCCAACCGGCAGACGCGACCAAATTTCCCCAACGCATATAAGCATCGAGCGTATTGCTAAACGAGGTTGCATATCCGTAAGACGAAAAGTCCTCACTCTCTATTTTCAACACATCGTTCCCGTTATAAAGGCTCAAGTACATCCGGCTCCGGTCGTTGAAACGATGATCGACACGGGCATTCAGATCATGGAAGGCATAGCGAATATTGACACGATCCCCATTCTTTTTATTTTTCTTATTTACAATCGCCAACACAGGAGCCGTCAGCACATCCAACCACGTACGCCTAAGCGCTATATTGAAAGAAGTCCGGTCTTTCCAAATCGGCCCTTCCAGATTCAGATTACCGGAAACCAACCCTAAAGAGGCGGATCCATGAAATTCTTTCATATTCCCCTCCTTGGTATGCACATCTACCACCGAAGAAAGGCGTCCGCCGTACCGGGCCGGGAAACCGGCTTTGAAGAAATTCATGCCTTTAATCGCCTCATTGTTGAACGCAGAGAAAAAACCGCCGATATGATTCACCTGATAGACAGGATTACCATCGACCAGAAAAAGGTTCTCATCCGAATTTCCACCCCTAACATACAAACCAGAAATACCTTCCGTCCCAGCCGACACTCCAGGTGTCAATTGCAAGGTCCGGATAATATCGGCCTCCCCCAACAAAGTCGGAGTCGCACGAATAGTAGCATGATTCACCTCCAATGTTCCCATTTGCGTACTACGGACCGTTTGGCGGGTTGTTTCCAAGGCTGTCACCAACACTTCTCCGATTGCGGCATTAGGCTGCAAATCGATTACCAAGACTGTGTCTTGCTTCAACACTGGAATTGTGAACAGATGGCTCTCATAACCGATATAAGACGCTTGCAAACGAACGGGAGCACCATCACTGCCCGACGGTACAGGCAACGAAAGACTAAAGAATCCATAGGTATTGGCAGCCACACCGCTCAGGCTGTTCACTTCATACACAGAAGCCCCGACCAGGGATTCTGCGGAAGTTTTATCCCGCACAAAACCGCTGATCGTGACCTGTCTGGGTTTACGTTTCAGAACGACAATATTTCCTGTCCTCTTGTACACGAACGGATAGTCGGCAAAAAGTCGTGCCAGACAATCGTCCAATGCAGCATCGTTCACTTTGAAACTCGTTTTCTGAAACTCTTTCAACAAAGATGATTCATACGAAAAAGTCACTCCTGCCTGCTTCTCGATCTCTGTCAGAATCTCCTTCAAAGAAACGTTCCACATGTTCAATGTAACCGTTCGAACCTCATCTCCACCATTTACCTCTGCCGACAACTTCTCCGATATCAAAAAACAACTCAAACACACAAAAACACAGGTAAACCATCCTCTCGACATAAACTTCTTCATCTTATCTTTATTGACTTTTCATCCATAAGACAGGAAAACAGGAAAAACCCCTACTCGATCCGGAAATTTTTTTAAATCAATCATAAACGGCAAACGGATTCCAAGAGGGTTCTTTATCACCGAAAGGCATTGTAAAACGGCGATGGGCCAGTTGGCAACCGGCAACAATTCCAAAACCACCTTCGACATTCGTATAAGTGGCGGTGGGTTCCACCAAACCATCTAAGTAAGCATCACCCAACGAGATAGAGAAATTACGGATTACAACCAGATACCGATAGTATTCTTCCGAAATAGCCATCAGACGAATATCATAATGCACCGTTGTCGTTACAGAATCGCCCTTAAAGGAACTATCGACAGGCCAGAAAGAAGAGCGGACCGTATAGTCTTTGCCATCGAACATATCGTCCGTAAACGTGCCCCGGCAAGTCGTCCCATCTAACTGTTCAATAACCGGATTCGTCACTGTCGAACGAAATACCGGATCTTCATAAACTACACCCAACCAATCCGTATAATTAAGTTCTGACCGGTACATCGAACTACAGGTTATCACACTGTCTCCCTTCTGGAACTCTGTCTGTTTTTCAATTATCAAGCGATAATAGTTTCGTTTATCCGGCTTGTCACGGAACCGGACATACAGCCGTATGGAAGGATATTCATATCCCCCATAACCAAAGCGGGTAAAACGGACCGTATCGACAGACAACACCTCCACCGGATCCGGGATAACTGTCTCTCCCCCTACCGGATCGAAACCACCCGCCTCTGCTTCCAGCCGCAAGCGATCGCCGGCCTTCACACGACATCCGGGCAATATATATCGACCTGTTAACCGGCTATCGGGGACAAGCTGCATATGCCCTTGCAAACGGTCATTTATAAACACTTGTATATTACTGCCCCCGACCCCGTCATCCGTGACCGTGTCCAAGACAAACCAACTTTTGGACAAGAAAGCCGTCACATCCGTATCCGGCGAAACGGAAGCATTCAGCACCAGGCGTGGAGAAACGGGCGGAAGGACCAGCACCACGTCGCGGGTACAAGAGGCAAACAAAAGCAGGCACAAGGCAAACAGTATCTTCTTCATCGCCATCAGAATTTATATGTATAAGAAACGGAAGGGACGAAAAGAAACAACAAGGTCTGCTCCAACACGACCTCCCGCCCTTTTTCCGTTTGATAATAAATAGGCCGGACTGAGAAAGGATTCGCCTTAAAATAGGCATTGCAAAGACTCAGGTTCCAGATTCCCATACGCCCGTTCTTCTTATACCGGTAGAAATTAGCACCTAAATCAAGCCGGTGGTAAGCCGGAAGCTGGTAATTGTTGCGCGAACTTGCGTTCTCGCCATATCCCCACCTAAGCTCCTCCTGATAGCCGCGCTCCGTCAGCTCCGGTAACGGGCGGTATTGCACATCCTGAATCGTCAGGTGATTACCGGACTTATACATCCAGGCTGCCGTCAGCTCCACTTTCCTAGAAAGTTTGTAGGAAGCGACGATATCGACTTTATGCCGGTTGTCGTATTTGGAGGGGAAACGATGTCCTTTGTTGACCGTCCCATCCGGAAACCAGCGATCGGACCAGGAGAGCGTATACCCGATCCATCCGTTAAACCGCCCGGTCTTTTTCTGCACCATCAGTTCCAAGCCGTAAGAACGTCCCTTCCCCACTCCGACCCGGTCTTCCCACCCCGTAAAAGAGGGAAGAACCGGTCCGTTATCCTTATATTCCACCAGATTATTCATTCGTTTGTAATAGCCTTCAACCGAGAAATCCAATTCTTTATAATGCCAAAATAGGCCACCCGTTACCTGATGCGCATGCATCGGACGGATATTCCCGGTAACCGGAACCCAGATATCCGTCGGCTGGCTGATATAGCTGTTGGACAATAAATGGATATATTGGTTCATCTTCGTATAGGACACTTTTGCCGACAGGTTCCGCCCTAACAGATAGCGGGCGGAAAAACGGGGCTGGAATGACTGGTATGTCTCTCCTTGCACATGGAAAAGGGTAAAGCGCAACCCGGCATTCACCCGCAACCGGTCGGTCAGCAACATTTCGTCTTCCGCATACAGGGAAACTTCGTGGCCATGAATCAAGGAATGCGAAAAGACCGTATTATTCATTTGCGAAACAACCGAATCCTTATACCAGGAACTCATATTGCTCTGTTCGGGACGAAAAAGATAGAACAGGTAATCGCCTCCCATCCGGACCCGGTGGTCGACATTCGGGCGATAGTCAAAAGAGGCTCTCAGACTCACATCTTCCATAGCCGAACGATAATGCCCTTCCTGAAAATAGACCTGTCCGCTCTTATCCGGCGATGAGACAAAAGCATTCTGCTTCTGGATTATATGCGAACGATAGCGGGTATATCCTCCGGTGAAAGTGGCAAACAGTTTCCGGTTAATCAGGTAGTTCCACCCGGCAGACCCGATCAGATTTCCCCAGCGCCAACGGAAGTCCCGATCTTCACCATGTATATCTTTCGAATCCTCACCGTTACGATAACTGTCACTTCCCATGTAAAAACTCAGATAAGCACGGCTACGGTCCGTAAAAGAATAATCGACTTTAGCATTCATATCGTAGAAATGGTATCCCCCCTTCCATTCAGTATCGGCCTTCTTGTTCACTGCCGTCATGAGTGGCCAGGTAATCAATTCCATCCAAGTACGCCGTACCGACACGTTGAACGAAGACCGATCCTTGATGATCGGCCCTTCGAGATTGGCACGCGCCGCCAGCAAGCCGATCGAGATATTCCCGTGATATTCTTTCCGGTTTCCCTCGTTCGTACGCACATCTATAACAGAAGAAAGTCTCCCGCCGTATTCTGCCGGAAAACTTCCTTTATAAAAAGTGGCATTCTTCACAGCATCCGGATTGAAAGCCGAAAAGAAGCCTAACACATGGTCTGTATGATAGACCGGATTTCCATCAAGCAAAAACAGGTTATCGTCGCCATCACCTCCCCGCACGAACAAGCCACTCATGCCTTCTGTTCCTCCGGTCACACCCGGTAGCCGTTGCAAAGTCTTGACAACATCCGTTTCGCCCAACAGGGCCGGCAACGATTTCACCCGGCTTGCCGGGACATCCGACACCCCTACCCGACTGTTCAAAACATCCGACCGGGGAGAAATTCCTTTTATCACGACTTCCCCCAGTACCCCGGCAGGCGATAGGGAGAGATCGATCATCGTGTCGCAGGTCAACTCGAACGTAACGAAACAGGGCTCGTAGCCGACATAAGAAGAAGACAGCACTACTTTCCCCGGAGACAAGGTAATACTGTAAAAACCGTAATTATTGGAAACCGATCCTTTTCCGGAAGAACGTTCCACTACGGTCGCCGCAATCAGACTCTCGTAGGATACGGAATCCCGCACAAACCCACTGATGGTATATTGCCGGGGTTTCCGTTTCAATATAACATAACGTCCCGTAATCCGGTAAACAAGAGGTAAAGGCTCGAACAACCGTTTCAGGCAATAAGAAAGAGACTCGTCGCGCGCCGTCAACGAAACATGGCGGAATTCTTTCAACATCGACGATTCATAGGAAAAAAACAGGCCGGTCTGCTTTTCGATCTCCAGCAAAATATCCTGTAAGGGCACCCGCTTCATATCCAGCGTGACAGTAGGAGTCGGGTCCGCCAACAGGTGCAAAGGTTCTTTCGCTCCGATCAGCGGGCAACATATACAAATCCCGATGACAAATAGGTAAACACGATACATATTTTTTATTTATCTTTCCGGGGAACCAATCGGATATCCAACGTCTGATTGATAACCATCAGGACTTCGTCAAGAGGCAGATCGTTGAATGTTGCGGTCAGTCGGGAATCCGGCGAATCCACTTTGTTGATGATCTCCACCTGGTAATACTCGTTCAGGTCCCTGATCACCTTCTCCAAAGGCGTATCGTTAAACCTCAACTGCTTCGTTTTCCAGGAAAGATTATTCGGATTCTCTTCCTTCAGGATATCTATTTCTTTCTTTTCATTCGAATAAGAGGCCGACATTCCCGCTGTCAGGATAACCGGTTCAGGCTCCTTTCCGGCAGCAAAACGCACTTTTCCCGTAACGACATCGACTTCCGTCATGTCCGGTTGTTCACTAACTTGGAAGCTGGTACCTAAAACCGTCACCTCCGTCATGGCAGTATGAACGGAAAAGGGGCGCGCCTCGTTCCTCTTCACCTGGAAAAAAGCTTTTCCCGTCATCTCCACCACACGTCTTTCCTTTCCATATTTCTTCACATCATACCGGAGTGTCGAATTTCCGGCCATCGAAATCAGCGTACTATCCGGCAAATAAACATCTTTTAATTGTCCCGATGCAGTAACGACAGATACCCATTCGGGATTATTACGCTCTTTCACATAAAAAGTGCCGAATCCAATAAGCAAAAGCACAACAGAAGCGGCCGCCATCCAATAACGGCGAAAAGCGACCTGGCGGCAGATTCCCTGCCGAAAGGCAAACCGTTTCCAAGCCTTATCCTCATCCAAGCTCCCCTCTTTGTAGTGCCGGACTACAAAACGAAGGCGTTTTTCAAATCTATCATCTCGCTCGTTGTTCTTCATTTCAATTGACAATTGATAATGGACAATGGACAATTGCCACAACCCTTTCCATTGTTTATTTTCCTAATTTAAATTTATACCCGACAGATAAACTGAAAGTATGGTATTTCAAGTCGACCGAATCATATTCGTATTCCTTGCCCAAAGAGGCATCGTAACCGACATTCATCACACAGGAGCCTATTTCCAATCCTGCCTGAAACGAAAGTCCCCAGTCGAAAGAGTTATCGTGCGTCCAACTTTCATGACTAAAACCTTTCTCTACCCATCCGCCACCATACAAATAACCTCCATTACCTCCATAATAGATAGAGCCATAACTTTCATGACTGCTACTATTACCCGGTGTATATTCATTATACACAGCTATATTTTTATCTCCCATCGAATAAGCGATATAAGGACCGGCAGCCAGATTCAACCGTACATTATCCGCTAAACGGAATGACAAATTCGCCATCAACGGGACTTGCAAGAAATGACGCCTCGTCTTATAATAGCTTTTACTAAAAGTAGACTCCGACTGATCGTCTATTGTCGGGTAAATGTTCCCGAACGAAGTCGATTGTCTCGAATATCCCCGTTGAGCATAATACAACCCCGATTTCAATGAAAAACGGTCCGGTTTAACAACATACTCCACTCCAACTCCGATTTTCCAACGGGCATTCCAAGTGTATCCCGGTTCATCGATATAAGAAGAGCCGCCTCTCTTGACGGCCGTCATCCCGACTTCCGGCGTCAACGACCACCGTTGTGCGCTCACCGATACCACACTCATCATCAACATCACAAATAACACGAATTTCTTCATTTTTCTTTTTTGTATTAGTGATACATAAACATTTAACCTTTCTATCACTAAGACCGGAAATCTGAAAAAACCCCTATTCATTCAAGAAAAAAAGAAACAATAAATCCGTATGGCAGTTTCCCGCAAAGTCTTTAATGCTTTTCCCATCTGGTTTTCAACTGTTTTAATGGAAATATGCAACTCCTCCGCAATCTCCTGATATTTCAATCCGTCCCGCTTGGAAAGCAGAAATATTTTCTTCCGTTCAGCAGGCAATCCGTCGATAGCCGCCCAAAGACGCGCATCCCGTTCCGATTGATATATCTGTTCCTCTTCCGACAGGTCTTCTATATCAGCAATACATTCCGTTGTCTGTAACATATCGGAAGACTGGGCGATAAGCGTAAGGGAACGGTTCCGTACCGCCTGATAGAGATAGGATTTAAAGTTAGCAATTACCATATCATGGCTGTTCTTATCCCAAACATCGGCAAAAACCTGCTGCACGACGTCCTCGGCATCTTCCGTTTTTTCTGTAAAACGGAGTGCAAACAGGCACAAGGGCTTATAAAACTCCTTGAAAATACGTTCAAATTCACCCGCAGATATTGCCGCCATACATTTGTTACTTGTCTCTATTCACTGCAAAGTAAAGTAGTTTTCCATTTAATAATCCGATTTTCAGGTTCTTTATTATGATTTTAATAAATTATACCGCACAAAATCACCTGCCTTGCAAACATAAACAAAACACGGACTACACAGACTACACGGTTTTAATTCATCCGTGAGGTCGGTGCAATCCGTGCCTCAAATATAGTAAGCCTGAATATGCTTATCCTCTGAATCCGATAATCTCACGCACTTCACGCAACGTTTTCGCAGCGCTCTCGCTTGCTTTTTCGGCTCCCATGCGGGCTACTTTTGCCAAATAGTCTTCGTTGGAACGAATGTCCAAGATACGTTCACGAATCGGAGCACAGAAATTATTGATATCTTCAGCCAACTGCTTTTTCAAATCTCCGTAACGGATCTCGCAATTGTTATATTTCTCATTGAAGAAATCGAAAGTATCTTTTGTCGATACGATCTCCATCATCGTAAACAGATTGGCAATCGGTTCGGGTTTCACACTGTTCGGTTCCGTCGGACCTGCATCTGTCACAGCTTTCATCACCTTCTTCTTGATTGTCTTTTCATCGTCGATCAGGTAGATAGCATTACCTTCGCTCTTCCCCATCTTGCCGGATCCGTCCAGTCCGGGAACTTTGATCGCCTTATTGGAATAATAGAAAGAGGCGGGTTCCGGGAAACATTCGACTCCGTAAGTTGCATTGAAACGACGGGCAAAACGGCGCGCCATTTCCATATTTTGTTCCTGGTCTTTCCCTACCGGTACTTTCACCGCCTTATGAATAATGATATCGGCAGCCATCAGAGTCGGGTAGGTCAGCAAACCGGCGCTTACGCTATGTTTATTGCCTTCGTTGAAAATTTCCTTTTCCACATCCCCTTCCGTGGTGTTGACACGGTCGATGTGCAACTGCTGGCGTGCCTTATCCTTGAAAGAAGTAGTACGCATCAACTCGCCGATCCCTGCATTCATATTCAGATACAGATACAATTCAGGAATTTCGCGCACATCGCTCTGAAGATAGATGGTCGCTTTTTCCGGATCGATGCCACAAGCCAGATATTCGGCCAGGATCGTCTTTACACTGTTACGGATATTATCAGGATGCGGATGTGTAGTCAACGAGTGCCAGTCTGCAATAAAGAAAAAGCAATTATACTCATTTTGCATTTGCAAAAATCCTTTTACTGCTCCGAAGTAATTCCCCAGATGCAAATTACCCGTTGGGCGAATGCCACTTACTACTGTTTCCATTTTCTTTCTTAAATTATTAATATCAAATGGCGACAAAGATAGCAATTATTTTGACAGATTCCGAATCTTTATGCCTCCGGCTGATCCAATATCTCATCATGAAGATATGAAAAACAAAAATATAGTTCATGTCTATCAATAATTCGGACAAAGCCGTTACGATCATATCGTAATTAAATAATATTCGTATATTTGTATCGTGACAACATATTAAAAGCAAATAAAGTCATGAATAAATTGTTATACCTTTTATTGATCGCTGTCTGTTGGAGTTGCAGTCAGGATTCTGAAACAGAAAAACACCAGAGTAAACGGGATCAGGTGGTCGACGTACGGGACAAAATGAAAGAGTTTTCAACACAAGATGTGCTGATAGGCCGGATATCGAGGACTTATCTAATCGACAATTATTTAATTGTCACCGATTATAATTCACCGGACAAACTCATTCATCTGTTTGACAAAAACACATTCGAACATCTTGCCAGCAGTACATATCAGGGACAAGGTCCGGATGAGATTACAATTATAGGCCATGTCGGAATCGACGAGACGAACCGCCGCTTCTTTGTATCGGATCACGGCAAACTGAAAATATTCGCTTACGACCTGGACAGTGTTTTAACGACTCCGGAATATCAGCCAAGTGTAAAAATAGATATGAAGAAAAAACTGTTTCCGGATGATTATTTATATTTGAATGACACACTTTGCATTGCCAAAATCATCGAACCGATAGGTAACAACGATTATAAACCTTCGGTTGCCAGATGGAATATGGCAACCGAGGAAATAAATCCTATGCCATACGAATATCCCGATTTGAAAAAAGTCCGCTTCATATACGCTGCATCCGCAGAGCACCAATTATATGTCCAATGTTATACTCAATACGACCTGATGACCATCTGTGATTTTAACGGGAATTTAAAATGCAATATCTACGGCCCGAAATGGGTAAACGAAAAAACACAAACCCAGCACTATTCTCTCGGAGTTGAATTTTGTGGAGATAAGATTCTGGCCCTTTATTCCGGTGGCGATCACCGCACAGACGCCTACTATCCAACAAAGTTCCTGGTCTTCGATTTAAATGGCAATTACCTCAAAACCCTGGAAACCGGATACATGATAACCGATTTCTGTTATGACAAAGAAAATAACCGGCTTATCATAAACTTAAACGATGAAATACA
>OGGZ01003018.1_pt1 | contig 10411 bp, 9 predicted proteins | sample 1571371 | NCBI WGS metagenome assembly OGGZ01 (sample SAMEA2582025, study PRJEB24529) | metagenome | biome: Human gut stool | place: China | collected 2011
AATATAACTGATAATAGATGTAAGCGGTGTTTTAATATCATGGGATACATTTGCCACAAATTTCTTCTGGTAATCTTCCATATCACGAAGCTGTGCAGTCAACACCTTTTGCGATACCGTGCCGATGGATTTTTTCAACTCGCCAAAACGCTTTGTTCCGGGCATTAAATCCCTTAATATCAAAACCTTCCATTTGTCGCCAATCAATGTCAAGGTGGTTTCCACAGGACAAGCCGGAAGCTCTTTTGTTTTCTCGTTCATATGCTACCTCCGCAATGGTATCTTTTGGTTACTTACAGACTTAATATACCATACAGAAATTATTTTCGTCAAGTGAAAAAAATTTTTTCAAATCATAACAACTCCGAAAACTCTTGTGTTTACGCATTAGTTTCTGTTCGGTAACTGTCCAATAGTATCTTTTTGGTAACTACGGCACAATATTGTGCTTACTTTACAAGTGATACCATACCAAATATAATGAAGTCAAGAGCTACGAAGAACAGACGATTCGTAACTCAAAGCAAAAATACTACTTTAGGAGGCTTATACTTATGAACAAGAACACATTTTCAACCGTAAAACTCGAAAAAGGAGAGATGAATATTTACGATTTCGGTAAAATTAAGTTGCACGCATATAAGACCAATGATTTCATCAGCGACGAGGTATTTATCGTTGAGAAAAACGGCAAAGCCGTTATCATCGAATCCCCTTGCTTTTTCGACAACATTAAAGAACTTACGGAATATCTGAACGATGTTCAAGTCGAGGGTGTGCTCATCGCTTATCACGGTGCGGGCGCTACTTTCTTGCCTGAAGCTCCGAAATATGCGACACAAAACGCAAAGGACTATTCTGAAAACGGTGGCGGTAAAGCGTTGATTACCAACTTTACAAATACTTTCGGAGAGATTTTCGATGCTTCTGTTCATCAAATTACCAATGTACTCGATGAAGGTAGAGTGAACATCGGTGGCATTGATTTTGTAATCAAGCAAACCGCAGAAGCGTTTGATGGTTAAATACCCCAAGTATTTCCATAGAATACCCAACCAGAGAGTACCTGTTCTGCAGTCAATCCCTGATAGCTCCTGGCTCCATATATCTTCTTGCAGAAATCGAGGGCAAAGGTCTGTACCGGACAGAAGCGGCAGCAGCAGGAAAATCAGCGGACAGGCAAAGAGAATCATAAGTTTTCTCCAATCCAGTTTTGGCAGAAACGGTAAAGGTCGGCCACGTCTTGGTCGTCATACGCTTTGGAATCGGCGCTGATATAAGGCGCGTCAAGCAGCAGACGGGCGGTTTTGCCGGAAATTTTTTCTTTTGCGTGGCGGTTCAGGAACTCAATCCATTCCATGCCGAAAAGCGCCGCCGCCGTCTTATATTTGTACACGCAGATGCGCCTTAATATTTCCGACATTCTGACCGCCGACCCCAGATCCGGCCGGCGGGCCGCGGCAAGCAGCTTCAGGGCATAGCGCTTTTTGCTTCTTTGCAACAGGAAACGCGTCAGCCACGCCAGCAAAACGGCCGCCGCCAAAACACCGGCCAGCACCCACCAGCCATAAGCCAACGGGAAAAACGATATGTCGCCGGAAGGCAGATGAATGTCGCGCAATTCAGGTAAATTATCCTGCATAATCCAAGCCTTTCTTTTTTTCTTCCCTTAAATTTAAGTTTTAATCGCGCAAATATCAAGACTTGATTATATGTAAAGAAAAACCCGGCGGATCCGCCGGGCAAAAAGTCAGGCCGCGCTTTTGGCGATCTGTTCGATCAAAACGGTAATATTGGTAATGAAAATCTTAACCGAAATGGCCAGCAGAATAATGCCGAAAAACTTTTGCAGCATATAAATAAAGCTCGGTCCCAGCTTTCGCTCGATCAGCTTGGCCAGGCGGATCACCACGAAAACGACGCCCATGTTGGCGGCGATCGCCAGCAAAACGTTGATGTCGGCAAACTGCGCGCGAATCGACAACAGGGTGGTCAGCGCGCCGGCGCCGGCTATCAGCGGAAACACCAGCGGCACGAAGACGGAATCTTTCGGTGTGTCGGGGCCTTCGCGGAAAATTTCAATGTCGAGGATCATTTCCATGGCCATCACGAAGATAATAAGCGAACCGGCAATCGCAAACGACGACATGTCCAGCTTGAACAAATGAAGAAAAAATTCTCCGATGTAGAAAAAACCGATAAACATCAGAAAAGACCACAAGGCAATTTTGCCCGCACGGATTTTTTTGCCCTTTCTTTTCAGCTTCAAAATGATCGGCACCGACCCCAAAACGTCGATAACCGCAAACAAGACGACAAAAGCGCTGACAAACTGGCGCATGCTGAATTCCGAAAACATGTTCAAAGCCCCCCGAAAAAAAATTTAAAGATGCTTTTTCTTAACACATAAAATCGTGTCGTCAATCTTTTTCAGTCGTAGAAGGCAGAATTTTTGTTAATCGTGTAAACATCTGAATTTTCCGGCAGATTGTACCAGACATACATCAGGTTGCGGTCGGGACAGCCGCGGCGGCACCAGCCGTCAAACGAACCGATCACCTGCCGCCCGAGCGGGAACGGGAAAACCCGGCGAATCGTGTTGTCGATTTTTTGCGACAGCGGAGAGGAAAAAGACGGCGAACCGACGATATTCATCACTACCGCGCCGTCCGGGGCGCTTCTTGCCTTCACCCGGGCAAAATATTCGACGGTAACCAGGTCAAGCGGAATGATATGGCGGCTGGAATAGGTGTCGAGCACGATCAGGTCAAACAATTCTCCGCTTTCCTTCAGGAACTGGTTGGCGTCCTGGACGACAAACTTTTTATTGTCCCCCAGTTTTTCCGGCAGGAAATGTTTTTCCGAAACGTCTTTCAGCGAGGCGTCGACGTCAACATAGGTATAACGGTTGAAGTCATCATTAAGCCCCATGGTAAAGCCGCCGGCGCCGATAATGAGTATCTTCTTCGGCGTACCGGTTTGCGGCAGCCGGGAGATGAAATTGTCCTCAACAAAGCGCACGTAACCGAAACGAAATTCCGGATCTTCCGACACTTTCGAAGCGCCGCCGCCGTTCATCATCATTATTTTCGAACGGCCGTCGTCGGCTTCTTCCACCGAAATCGTCGACACCGCGTTGTTTTCGACGATATGGTACACCTCAAACAGCAGGCGGTCGCGGTTAAGCGAAAACGCCGTCAGCATGATGAAAAGCATCAGGACGATTTGCCGGCTGCCCAGCAGCCACGCGGTCAGAAGCGCCGCCGCGGCAATCAGCATCACCGTGTGGTTGACGCCGACAAAAGGCATCAAGACCAACGTGGTCAAAATCGACCCCAGCACCGAGCCGACGGTATCCACCGCCATGATCCGTCCGGTGTTGTTGCGGTCAAAACGGTGCAGATAGCGGCTTAAAACCGCGGTAACCTTGCCGAACAAATAAGGCGCCGCCGACAACAGCAGCAGCGAATAAACAAAAGTCTGCGCCACGTTTGAGCGAATCCCCAGCCCGTTCATCGCCCAAAAATAAAGATCAATCAGAATATAAGAGGAAGCCAGCACCGACATCAGCGCGATAACGATAAAATCCGGCGCCAGAACCTGCCGGATGCGGTTGCGGCGAATCGACACCGTCGAGCCGCGGTAATAGCCGAGCGACATAAACGCCAGCAGCACCCCGATGATGATTGAGGCGGTGACTGCGGTGGAACCGACAAAACCGCTCAACTGGCGCATAACCGCCAGTTCCAGCGACAAACTGGCAAAACCGCCGGCAAACACCGCGCCGAACAAAACGTATTTTAACTTGGCCTTTGCGGACATCTCCGCCCTCCCGTCAGTACAGTTCCGATTATCAAGCTATAGCGGCAACCGCCCTTTTTAGCAAGAAATTTCCGCCGGCGGACGGATTTATGCGCTTGACCTTAAGAGATAAAGATTATAACTTGGGTTTGTGGGCATTTGCCAATGAGGGAAGTCATGCGAACGGAAACCAGACTAGCAAAATATCAGGAACGGCTGAAAACCGCCCCTCGGCCGCGTCGTTTTTCGCCCGGCGCATTCGTTTTCAACTCCTTTTACTATCTTTTTGCCGGCATGCCCGGGTGGTTTGCCCTGTATTTTTTCGGCGGGCTGTTTCTGATGACCGCCGGTTTTGTCCTCATCCGCAGTCTGTGGGTTGTGCCGGCAGTGATGGCGGCGTCAAGAATCGTCGGCGCCCTGACCGCCGACCGGCTGTATTACCGCCACATGCGCGCATTCATTGAAAGAAACCAGGACGTCAATTACAGCAAACCGGTAATCTTTTATCTGCTGCCCGTTCGCCGGCTGGTTGCCGCCTCGGTTTTGAGCGGCGGCCTGTTTGAGCTTTACTGGCTGTACAAAAACTGGAAAGCCGTCCGCGAAGACGCCAAAGACAACGAAATCCGTCCGGCCGTTTACGGCTGGCTGCTGGGACCGTTTTTTGTCTGGCCGCTGTTTAAAATTATCAGAATCAACCTCAAACGCAGCAAAACCGAAGGCAAAAGGTTTGTGCCGCCGGCCGTCGGCTATACGGCATGTTTCTGGCTGCAGATCGCATCTGCCGCGGCGGCTTCCGTTTTCGTTCTGCCGGCGGCGGGAACGTTTGCCGTCTGGGGCATTTATCTCGGCGCCTGGGCGGCCGGACTGACGTTTCTGTCATCCATACAGAAACGCATCAACTTTCACGACCGCAAAAGCAACCACAAACTGGAGCTCCCTGCCCGCTGGCAAAAAACGGAAATCGCCGTGGTCATCGTCGGCCTGCTGCTTAACTGCGGCTTGTTTTTCATCCGCCTGCCGGCCGGGCAAAACGACGAAAATCTCGGGCTGGCGCTCGGCAGCACTTATCGGATGATGGAAGGCTATGCCGGATTTTGCCGCAAACAGGGTTACGAGATGACCCGTTTTCCGCAGGTTTATGCCGAATATTTCCGCCCCGAACTGGAAACAATCAACGCCAAACTGAAACCTTACGGCCTGACCATGGAACAAGCCTGGGAATTTTTCCGGGTCAGGCTGAACAATGTGATGGACGACAGCATCATGAGCGAATTCATGACCTTAAAGCCGGCCATCATCGAACTTATCGTCAAACAATACAAAGCGGAAAAGATCGACAACTTTGACGAAAACGTCGCCCGCGAATATTTGGAAAAGGAAATCACCCTGCCGGTGCTTTGTTCGGAAACCGACAACAACGCCCGCGTTATCATCGACAACAACGAAACCTATAAAAAATTTTTCCGCGAAACAGTTCAAAAAATAAAGTAGAAAACCTGCACCTCTGCAAGGAACATCAGTAAAAAAAGGACTCTCCCGGCCGCACGGCCGGGGGGTTTCGACACACGAAACACACCGCGAAACGAAACTCCCCTTATCCGGGACTCTTCCGCACGCGTTTTCTGCCGACGTCAAACAGACGGACGAACCCGAACAACAGCCAAAGCTCCCGGCTTCGGCTTCTCTTTATCGTCAGCAGCGGCAGCAGGCCGAACAGCCTGATCTTTACCGTTTCCTGCATCTTCGCTTCCGCCGCCGCCCAGAGTTCAGGATTGTCCCGACGGACAAAATTCTGAATGCGGATACTGGCATCCCTCATTTTTTCCCTTTGCAAATGGGAGGTGTTGCCTTCGTGGTTACGGTAGGCAAAAAGGACTTCCGGAAGATTGGCAAAACGGGTTTTGGAAAGCAGACGGCACCACAAGGCATAATCTTCCGCCGGCGTATAGTCGTTTTCATAACCGATGTTATGTTCGACCAAAACCGACCTGCGGATCATCGACGCCGGATGGCAGATACAGCAACTGTTGACCATGATTTCTTTAATTTCCGCATCTTCCGCAGGAAAACGGCTGACTTTATTTTCCGTGCCGAGAATCCGGTACCAGCAGCCGACCACTCCGACTTCCGGATGGGCGTCCAAAAAAGCCGCCTGTTTTTCAAGCCGTTCGGGCAGAGAAACGTCATCATGGTCAAAAACCGCCAAATATTCGCCCCGGGAAAGCCCGATCAATTTGTTTCTCGACAACGAAATTCCCAGATTCCTGTCATTTTGCCAATAGCGAATACGCTTGTCATCGTAAGATTTAATCACCTTTTCCACGTTATCGTCCGTTGACGCATCATTTAAAATGAGAAATTCAAAATCCGCGCAGGTTTGGGCAAGAATGCTTTCCACCGCCTCACGCAAATAGTTCTCCGGCGTATTGTAAACCGGCATAAGAACAGAAATTTTGGTCATAAAAATTCTCCCGGCAAAATTCAAATTATCAAAAGTTTAAACAAAAAAAAGCGAGATGACAAGAGACATACGCATTGGCGGTGCAGAATCAGAAAAGGCCCCGGAAACTTTCCGGAGCCTTTTCTGATTGGTGGGTGTGACAGGGATCGAACCTGTGACCCCTACGATGTCAACGTAGTGCTCATACCGCTGAGCTACACACCCGTTTGGCAAATCATGTGTACTGTTTAGCTTATCCGATTTAATTTGGCAAGAGTTTTTTTTATCGTTCGGACGTTTTTTTCAATTTTCCCCGCTTAGGCGCCGCCGTTTTTGTTATCAAAAAGTTAATCTTTTCTTAGTATTATGATTTTCCAACAGGATCCAGGAGCAGTCATGACAGAGAAGAAAATTGATTTTAAGGTTGATTATTCCAAACTGAACATCATCAGCGAGCACAACACCAAAGAACCGCGCTATCCGATGGTGCTTTCGGTGCCGCACAGCGGACGCGTCTTTCCGCAGGAGTTCCTCGACCGTGTCGACGTCAGCTTAAACGAACTGCGCAGCAACGAAGACCCCTTTGTCGACGAACTGGTAATGGAAGCCTCCAACCTCGGCATTCCGATGGTGGCGCTCAACATCGGCCGGGCCTTCATCGACGTCAACCGGGACGCGATCGAAATCGACCCGGCAATGTTTTATAACTACCCCGAACAGGAAATGATGATCGGCAACAAACGCTGCCGGGTCGGACTCGGACTGTTTCACCGCATTACCGCGGGCCGCAAAAACATTTACGACGGGCTGCTTAACTACCACGACCGCACCGCCAAAAAATTCGGCTTCTGTCTGGTGCTCGACTGCCACTCGATGCCGTCAAAAATCTGCAACATCATGCAGGACAACCGGCAGATCGAGTTCTGCCTCGGCACTTTGTTTGAACAAAGCTGCCCGAGCGAGATGTACGAGTTCTTCATGCAGCATTTGAAACAAAAATACAATGTCAGCCTCGACTGCCCCTATTCCGGCGCGCATATCAGCTTCAACTATTGCCAACCGCGCAAAAACATTTACACTTTGCAAATGGAAATCAACCGCAGCCTTTACGAAGACGAGGCTGTGTATAAAAAGAACCAGAACTTTCAATACGTTAGTTCCGACATTTGCGCCGCAATCATAGACCTGGCCAATTTTTTGCTGGATTTTAAAAAATAATTATGTTATAAACCCTTCTGTTTTTAATGCTTTATGGCTTTGGGCCGTTATGTATAAACTGCCCCCGGTTTTTTGTTTTTAGACCAACCGCTGCCTTAAGCGGACTGAAATCGGCCGCCGGCCTGAGGGATGTTCGTGGCAGCCCGGGGAAACAGAGGGATACTGCTGGAAGTATCAATTTTTTATGTATTTTCTCACATTGCTGATGTTGCTTCTGCCGATTTCGGCAAATGCGCAGGAGATTGCGCCTGTCGACGAAGGTTTTATCTGTATGGACGCAACCACCAGAGCGGAAGAAAAACATCAGATCCAAAAATATCTGCTGACGTCAATCTCTACGGTGGAAACCGGCAAATGGAACAAAACCGCTCAGCAGAAAATGGCTTGGCCGTGGACCATCAACGTACGCGGAAAAGGTCATTATTACAAAACCAAAGAAGCTGCCGTGGCCGCGGCAAAAGCGTTGCGCAAACGCGGCATCAACAATTTTGACGTCGGCTGCATGCAGATCAACATGCGCTTTCACGGCAAGGAGTTTGCCAGTCTGGAAGACGCTTTCGACCCGGAGAAAAACGTCGAATATGCCGCCCGCTTCCTGAAAAGGCTGTATGACCGCCGTCAGGACTGGATGAAAGCGGCAACGGATTATCATTCGAGAAGGCCGGCCAAGGCGCAGGCTTACAAAAAAAGACTGCTGGCATCGCTTGAGACCGTCAAAAAAGGCCACCAGACTTATCTGGCCATGTATGCGGCCGAAAAACAGGCGACGGAAGAAAAACTGTTTGCCGCGCGTGCCGAAGAACCGAAAACCAAGCGCAGCTGGCTGAGCCGTCTGCTGTGGGGCGACGATGACGAAGGCAAACAAGACGTCAAACTTTCCTGGCGGGGATAACAGGCAATGCAGGTCGACAAAATTTCACGCGAATATCATGTCAAAAGTTACGAATGCGACCGCAACGGAACTTTGCGCCTGCTGACGCTGATGAACATTTTTCAGGACACGGCCGACACTCATGCTTCGCTTCTCGGCGTGGGAATCGAACATTGTCTGGCCCACGGTCTGGCTTGGGTCGGTTCCAATTACCAGATAGAAATCGAACGCATGCCCGCCTGGCATGAAAAGATTACGGTCGAATCGTGGCCGGCGGCGGAAAAGAAACTCGGCGCCGTCCGCGACTTTGTCATCAGGGACGAAAAGGGAATGCCGATTATCCGCGCTTCCAGTCAGTGGGTTTTGATAGACTTTGTCAAAAAAAGACCGGTCTCGCTGCGCGACAACCTGCCGCAATACCGGGTTATCGACGAACGCGCGCTGGAAACCGATTTTGCCCGGCTGCCGGAACCGGCAAGAGAAGACCATCGTGAAATTTTTAAAGTGCGTTATGACGACATCGACGTCAACCATCATGTCAACAACGCCGTTTATCCGTTGTGGGCGACGGAGGCGGTGCCGGCCGATTTCCGCCTGAAGCATACGCCGGCAGCATTGGAGATCGCTTTTAAGAAAGAAGGACTGTTCGGAGAGGAAGTTGTTATCCGCACCGAAATTGACGGGCTTGTCACCCTGCACGGCATTTACGCCGACGATGACAACAGGGAACTGGCAAAAATCCGTATCCGCTGGAAATAAGGACTTAGTCCGGAGAAAACCGGCAAAAACCCGCATCCGCCGAAAATAAGGACTTAATTCGGGAAAACATTTTCGGAAACAAAAAACACCGCTTTTGAAAGCGGTGTTTTTTTAATCTCAGCGACTGCCTGAACAGCCGCTATTTCCGGACGTAAACGGAAATGTCTTCGTCAAAAGCGCTTTCGACGTCGCCGAATTTGAAAGCTATTTCCGAATAGAAGACATATCCCCAGGCCGGTTTTCCGTCAACAACGTCGTCTGCAGGCGCCGACAAGCGAAAACTGTCGCGAAATTCCTCAAAACGGTAATGCGGCATTTCGTGTCTGGTTACGTTGTCGTCATAAACCGGGACCATATCCCTGAACTCGTATGTCAGCGTAAAATAGTTATACGTAATGACATAAGACTGATGATAAACCCGGCTGCGGATATATTCCGTCGGCGAACCTTCGGCCGTCTCTTCCGTTTCTCCCAAAACAACGGCAGCCTTTTCCCTGACGATATTCGCATCCGGCAGAACCTTATATTTCTTGGACTCGCTGTTCAGTTCAACCCGAACAGCACAATCGTTGACATAAGTTTCTTCCGTCACTTTTCCGTCTGACCAGCTCTGTCTGACTTTGATCCAGGACTGATAATACACTTCCGACAAAGCGCCGAAAATTCCGGATTGCAAAACGTTTTTTCCCTCGTCAAGTACTTCCGATTCAACAATGCAGGGTGCCGTCCCCAAATTGCGCCGCAGTTCGATTTTGGCGGTCAGGGTATAGGTCTTGCCGTTGAAATCAAGCGAAATCGAATGGTCAAACCGCTTGCGCAGGTAGACGACCTGTTCTCCTTCCCCGTTGTCTTCGATTATGAAATCAAGGTCGGTCAGAGTGTAACCGTTGTCGCGGACGTTCCTGATCGGATGATAGGGCATCGTCTGCCGCGTGATCCCGTCATCGTATATTCCTATCTCATGATAAAGGTCGTACGAGAACGAGAAGACGTCAAACGTCACCTTGTACATCAAAAGCGAATCGGTTACCGTCACGAAATCCTGACGACGGCTGTTTGCCGCCTCATAAACCAGTTCGGTACGGCATTCGCCGAGGTTGAAACTGCCCACTTCAATCACGCTGTCGACGTTGTTGAAGGCGTTGTTGAGAGTAACCGAAACTTTGTTGTCGAAGCTGGCGCGGGTAATGCCCCGGACCATAATCCAGCTCTCGTAGCTCAGTTGAGTGCCTTCCGTTCCGACTTCAGCCTTGACCTCTTCGGCACAGCCTTCGTCGTAAACTTCGCTTTCAATCACTTCCGGCAGCTCGTAATCGTCCTTG
>OGGZ01003022.1_pt1 | contig 10401 bp, 8 predicted proteins | sample 1571371 | NCBI WGS metagenome assembly OGGZ01 (sample SAMEA2582025, study PRJEB24529) | metagenome | biome: Human gut stool | place: China | collected 2011
GAGATGCCTCATTTTTTCGTGTATTTTTCAACCCATACCGTTATGGTGTGCTTACAATGATCAGACTTATAGCTGCTGATTGAGCGACTAGTCATGATGAATCAAGCGGACGCGGGTGATGGCATCGACTTGGCTTAACCGGTCAATTACTTTTTGTGCGGTTGCCGGCGTGAGGTTTGAAACGTCTAGCATCGTATAGGCATAGCCGCCGCGCGAACGGTTGACCAGATTTTCAATGTTGATGCCTTCATCGGCCATAAACGTCGAAATCTGCCCCAGCATGTTAGGGATGTTTTGGTGAATCAAGGTAAAACGATCTGGGCTGGCAAACGGTGCGGCTACATCTGGCAGGTTGACCGAGTTTTTGATGTTGCCGGTTTCCAGATAGGTCATGATTTCATGAGCCGCAATCTGCGCGCACTTGACCTCAGCTTCAATCGTCGAGCCCCCGATATGCGGCATGATGACGATATCAGGATTATTCAGAATCTGAGCCTCGCTAAAGTCGGTGTAGTACTTTTTCAGCGTACCGTCAGCCAGGGCTTTTACGGCAGCGGCATTGTCAACGATTCCCAGCCGCGAGTAGTTGAGCAAAACGGCGCCGTGCTTGAAATGCTTTAATTCTGCCGTGCCGATCAGTCCAGTGGTTTCTTCATTTTTAGGAACGTGAACCGTTACGAAATCAGCATCCTTAATGGCATCAGTGATCGTTTGCGCGCGCTTGACCTGACTATCCAGCTGCCAAGCCGATTCAACGGAAAGGTATGGATCATAGCCGATGACGTCCATGCCCAGATCAACGGCGGCATTGGCAACCAGCGAGCCCACATGTCCCATGCCAATAACGGCGATGCGCTTGCCCAAGAGTTCAGTGCCGTTGAAGCTGGTCTTTTGTTTTTCGGTCCGCAGCGTAATATCAGCACCGGGCTTGGCGTTGGCACTCCATTGTACGGCTGCGATGATGTTCCGGCTCGCCATGATCATCGAGGCGACGACCAGTTCCTTAACGGCGTTGGAATTGCCACCAGGTGTATTGAAGACGACCGTGCCGTTTTCAAGGGCTTTGTCCAATGGGATGTTGTTGAAACCAGCCCCACAGCGCGCGATGACTTTCAGGCTCTTGGGAAACTCATGATCATGCAGATCCACGCTGCGAATCATGTAGGCATCGGGCTGGGCTTCAGGATTATTGATCTGGTAGTCAGCCGTAAATTCATCAAGTCCGGCTTGGGCAATAGCGTTATAGGTTTTGATCTGGTACATGAAAGATTCCTCCTAGCGATTTTCTTTTTCGAATTGCTGTATAAAGTCACACAAAGCAACAACACCATCATATGGCATGGCGTTATAGATACTTGCCCGCATGCCGCCAACGAGTCGGTGACCTTTTAGATTCAATAGACCATGTTCCTGGGCCTCTTGGACGAATTTAGCATCCAGCTGCGCGTCGCCAGTTACGAATGGCACGTTCATCAACGAGCGATAGTGTGGGTCAACGTTGTTTTTAAACAGCTTGGAGTTATCCAGGCAGTCGTACAGCAATTGGGCCTTCTTGCGGTTGCGAGCGTCCATGGCCTTAACGCCGCCTTGTTCATCGATCCATTTCAAAACGAGCCCGGCAACATAGATTTGGAAGACAGGCGGCGTGTTGAGCGCGGACTTTTTAGCGGCCTGCTTGGTGTAGTCGAGCATGCTTGGCAGTCCCTTGACATGACCCAGCAGCGATTTTTTCAAGATTACGATCGTTACGCCAGCGGGAGCCAGATTCTTTTGCGCCCCGGCATACATCAGATCGAGTTTTTCAAACGGGTAGTCTTGGCCTAAGAAGTTGGAAGAAAGGTCGCCAACCAACGGCGTACCGTCAGTTTCTGGCAGTTTTTGCCAAGCCGTACCCATGATGGTGTTGTTGGTCGTGATGTGTACGTAGTCATAGGTATCTTGGGGAATGGCTGGTACTTTTGGCAGCGTGGTGTAGTGCTGGTCTTTAGAAGAGGCCAGAACGTCAGCTTGAACGCCTTTGATCAAGCGTGCTTCTTCAACGGCGCGTTCAGACCAGTGACCAGTGTCGATATAGGCGGCGCGATGATATTGATAGGCAAGGTTTAATGGTACGGCCGTAAACTGCGTGGTACCACCGCCCTGCATGAACAAAACGTCGTATTCCTGATCATCCAGGTTCATTAATTTATAGATTTGTGCCTTAGCATTTTCATAAACATCAACGAACAGCTGAGAGCGGTGCGAGATTTCCAGAACGCTCATGCCAGAATTGTTGAAATCTAATAATTCAGCCTGGACTTTTTTCAAGACTTCTTTGGGCAGCACAGCGGGACCAGCAGCAAAATTGTAGACAGTCATTGTCATTCCTCCAAATCATAAACTAAAAAAGCACCCACTTGATTAAGTGAGTGCCCTTCAAATTCGGTTCAGGATTTGAATTGACCTCACTTATCGCGAAGGCCAACGCAAAATATGGCCTTCTAAATCAAGGAAGACCATGATGAGGAAACCATCAATGCAAATTCAAAATTATTCAACAGCATGTTCAGTTCCCTCCTCATCAAATTATTATTTATCGTTAACAAAATTATAATCTGATTACAAAAAAACGTCAATAATAAATTTGATTCTGGTATAATGACCAAAAACCAAAGTCGAAAGGAAAAGAATATGACCGAATTTTATATCATTCGCCATGGTCGCACCTTTGCCAATGCGGCCGGGCTTAAGCAGGGAATCATTAATACGCCGCAGACCTATCTCACTGATGAGGGACGGGCGCAGGCGCAGCTTTTGGCCCAGAATTTTGATTTGCGTGATTTTGACGCGCTTTATGTTTCGCCTTTGGAACGCACCAAGCAGACCGCGGCAATTCTAAATGAGGAGGCACAGCTGCCAGTCATCGAAGACGGGCGGTTGCTGGAGATTTCTTATGGCGACTGGGATGGCCAGCCCAATGATGAGCTGATGAATCAATATCCAGAATTGTTTTCGACGTTTGTTAAAGATGTGCGTCCTGAATATGCTGCCGTTGCCCATGGCGAGACGTTTACACATGTTGAAAAACGGGTCCAGGACTTTATTAAAGACGTTACGGCTCAGCATCCAGACGAGCGAGTCGTAGTCGTTACGCATGGCTTTACGGTCCGCTCGTTTGCGGCCAGTGCCACGCATGCGCCAGGCTTGACGATTCTGGAACCAGAAAACTGCAGCGTTACTAAACTGATTGTTGAACCCACCACGCTTGAGCAGCATCTGATCTATTACAACCGTTCCACTCAAGGATTCTAAGTTATCAAAAAGACGGATCACGCGTTATGCGGGACCCGTCTTTAATTGTTTGCTGACGTTTAAGAACAGCCGTGAAAATGGTTGGCTGAACTGTTGGAAACGCTGCTAGGCTTGTTTTTGCATGGCGTGTTTAGGCTTTTGACCAAGATTGGCGAAAAAGTGTTCGTAAATCAGGTCCGTCCAACGCGTCAGATGTGTCAGACTTGAATCGCCCGTCAAAGAGAGCACGAAGGCAAAACCCAGGGCGACTGCCGAGACGTGGTCGATGCCAAACAGACTGCCAAACAGCAATGCGCAGACCAAAAGCCCCATGATGCAGCCATAAAAGATGATGCTGCGGAACTTATTGAGCGGATGACAGATCTGGTAGAGCACCATGAAGCCAACTGCGGCCAGAATCATGGTTGAGGCCGTTGAGATGTCTTGGCGGCTGAGGCCAAACAGAGCTCCACAGACTACGATGACGCCAACGGTAAACATATCGGTAATCCCACCAGGCAAGGCACGCCGCATAACGTTGGGCAGAAATTTGCCATGAATGCGCTGATGATTGGTTTCCAACGCCAGCAGGAATGAAGGCGTCCCAATCGTAAACAGACTGATCAGCGTGATGTGGGAAGGATCGAGCGGGTAGTTGAAGGCAAAGATCAGCGTAAAGATGGACAAGAGCAGTGAGAAGATGTTCTTGACCAAAAACAGACTGGCTGATCGTTCGATGTTATTGACAACCGGCCGTCCCTGGGCTACGACCTGTGGCATTTTGGCAAAGTCAGAATCAAGCAGCACCATCTGAGCGGCATTCATGGTGGCCTCATTGCCTGAAGCCATGGCAATACTGGTATCCGCTCGTTTCATGGCTAAAATGTCATTAACGCCATCACCGGTCATGGCAACGACTTCACCTTGCTTTTGCAGAGCGGTGACGAATTTTTGCTTTTGATCTGGCGTGACCCGACCAAAAACGGTATAGCGCTGCAAGGCCCCTTCATATTCGTCATCGGCCAAGGTAGCAGCACTGACGCAGTTTTGCGCGCCTTCGATCTGTGCCTGCTTAGCAACGCTGGCAACCGTTAATGGATCATCGCCTGAGATAACCTTGATCTTGACGCCTTGTTCGGCAAAATAGCGGAAGGTGGCTGGGGCAGTCTTGCGAACGGGATTTCTCAGCAAAATGAATCCTAATGGGGTAACCGGCGCACTGAGACTGGCTTTGGTCAGCTGCCCTTGATACTGTCCGAATACCAGGACCCGGAAGCCTTGCTTGGCGTAGGGCTCGAACTCGCTGCTAAACATGGCGGCACTTTCTCTTAATACCATTTCCGGCGCGCCTAAGACATAGCTTTCATTGCCAAAGCCCACGCCCGAATACTTCCAGGCTGAGCTGAACGGCACGATCTGATCCGCCTGGCGTCCGCTGCCTTGCGTAAAGTATTCTTTCATGGCTTTCATCGTTGAGTTGTCACCAGGCATGGCCGCGCAAAAATCACTGATCAGACTGCGCAGCCGATTTTCGTCAACCTGTGCCTGCTGAGCAGAAAAGAAGCGCTGGACCTGCATTTGATTTTCGGTGATCGTCCCGGTTTTATCAACGCAAAGTACCGTAACGCGGGCCAGGGTCTCAATGCTTTTCATGCTGTGCAATAAGACCCGCTGCTGCGCCAGTTTCATGGCACTTAAAGCCAGCGCAACGGTTGCCAATAAATAGAGCCCTTCTGGAATCATACCGATCAAAGCTGCTTCCATAGAAACGATGCTTTGTTTGAGCGTATTGCCATTATGCACGTATGATTCATAAAATAGCGCGGCACCAATTGGAATGATGATAATGCCGACGAATTTGATCAGCCGATTGAGTGATTTGATCATGGCTGATTCTTCGGTCGTATCCATTTTTTGCGCCTTGGCTGTCAGCTTAGCCGCATATGAATCAGCGCCGACATGCGTCAAGCGTACGCGCGCCAAACCGGAAACGACAAAGCTGCCTGACATCAGACTGTCGCCGGGATGCTTGGCAATCTCATCAGCCTCTCCGGTCAGCAGCGACTCATTGACGTTAAGCGAGCCGGTTAAAAGCTGGGCGTCAGCTGGAATCTGCTGGCCGGTTTTCAGTTCGATGATGTCATCTAAAACCAGTTGATCAGTCGGCAGCTGTACTGATTTGCCATCACGAATTGCCGTTGCTTTGGCAGCATTTAGCACCGTCAGTTTTTCCAGCACTTTTTTGGACCGTAATTCCTGGATAATGCCAATGACGGTGTTGGCGATGATGACTGGCAGAAAAGTCATGTCCTTAAATGAGCGAACCATGACCAATAAAACGGCTAAAACGACGAAAATCAGGTTAAAAAAAGTAAACGTGTTGCTGTAGATGATCTGCCGCGTGGTTTTAAAGGTTGTATTGATCGCGGTGTTGGTCAAGCCTGCCTGGGTCCGCTGCGCCACCTGATCTTTGGTTAAGCCGGTATCAGGAGCGGCATTGAAGTGCTCGACCCGTTCATCTTTAGCGGCTGCTGATTGTTGATGATGTCTGCGCATACAATCATCCCTTTCTGCTTTAATTCTAATTTTATTTTAGCATTCTTTGCGATTTGGTACGGTTACCTTTAAGATAAATTAAGAACGATTTTGAGAGGATGGTTGATATGAGCACAGAACCGACTTTTGAACGCGGCGCAATCACGTTTTTTAGCGGCCGGCTGACGCTAAAAGAAGCCGCGGCAATTTTTGCCCAGGAATACAGAGCTGACTCTGTTTTTGCCGCAAAGGCTGTATTCCTTACAGATATATTTTGTTTTGCCCACATGCCATATGAATTGGATTACGTTAACAAAAATGATGAATATGTCTGGTATTCGCCCAACCCGTGGCGCGACAACGACCGACTGCAGAAACGCCTGACGCATTCGGTGCTGGGTTGTCACCCTAAGCCTGTACAGCCACTGGTCAAGCAGGTTTTAAAAGCTTTGCATACTGGCACAAAAGACGTGGTTGAATCGCCACAGGTCATGGACGGGCATCGTGTTTTGATTCGCTATTATGCAATTCGTGATGCTCAAAATCAGTACCTGGGTGCGCTACAGGTTACCGAGGACGTTGAGCGGATCTGCGAGCTTTGCGAAGCCCATGATTTTGAACATGGGATAGTTGATGGTAAAATAATTGATGGCGTATCGGCGGCTTCAATCCATGCTAATCGTTTACAAAAAGGCGAGCAGCTTGCGGACATCCAGACGCCGGACAAGACGCAGGACGCGGTTTCTGGCGCTTCAGTAGAACAATAGCAGGGGGAATTGATTTGGCTTCAAAAAAGTTTTATGCCGTGCGCCGTGGCAAAAAGCCCGGCATCTACACCAGCTGGCCGGAATGCCAAAAACAGGTTGCTGGCTTTGCTAATGCGCGCTTCAAGGGATTTATGACCAGAGAAGAGGCTTTGGCATGGCTGCAGCAGCCGGAAAAGAGCAAGCCGCGGGCCGTCAAGCATGCAACACAGACCAGTCTGGATCTATTCGGCGAAGAACAGGGCCCCCGATTTATTCCGACGATTGTTTTTTATACAGATGGCGGTTCACGCAATCGCGGCAATCGACGGGGCGATCACGTTCACCAAGACGATCTGGCAGCCTGGGCCTATCTGATTCGGTTTGAGGATGGCCTAAAAATCACCGATACGGCTGGTGAATTGGGTGCTACCAACAATCGCATGGAGGTCATGGGACTTTTAAAGTGTCTGCAGCGTCTGCTTGAGTTAAACCTGCAAAACGAGCCGATTGAGGGCATTCTCGACTCGCAATACGTTTTAAATGCGATCAATAAAGGGTGGCTGTATGGCTGGATACGGCGCGGCTGGAAGACTTCTGGCGGCAAGCCGGTTGCCAATCAAGAACTTTGGGCCGAGGTGAGCGTGCTGCTGCCTAAATTCAAGCAGCTGCGCTTTAAATGGACCAAGGGACATGCCAACAGTCACGGCAACGTTACGGTCGATCAGCTGCTGAATTCAACGATGGACAATCTTAAAGCTTAAATTTTATTAAAATAAAACTCGTTTGGTCGCGCGTTATGGCGGATCAAACGAGTTTTTTGCAGTTTTAATGACGAAATGCGGCGATCAAAGAGACTTAAACCAGATCGTGACCGCCAGTGCTTTTTAAGTAGCCAGTCTGAACTTAACGCAGTCTTGGACAGGAACGTTAAGCTGCTCAATGTTCTGTGCAGTCTTGCTTACGGTTTTATTCACGAAAATCGGTATAAAACATATGATGAGAAAATCATTGCCTACTTTTTTCAAAAAAATGATGCATAGTAGGTAAATCACAAAATTGGTCAATTCCAATCATCGCCAAAATATGCATTTTTACCTACGATTCGGCAAAAAAGGCGTAAAGTAGGTAAAATTTCAGTCTTTACAACCGTTGCCGAGTTGATTTTCTTCACAATTCTAGCCGTATTATGCTCATGATGATTCTATTGACTGAACTTTTTGGCAGGTTGGCACTCATTAAGGTTGATCAGTAATTGATATGTATAAAAAAAGCTATCAGATAACGATCCCCCGCAGTTTAAAGAAACGGAACCGCATCAAATAGCTGGTAGTCAAGAAAGAAGTGAATGTCGGCACTCCTTACGATTATTTATATTACTATACTGCCGTGTAAAAGAAAACCCCTAAATTGAAATTTTATAAGAAAAAACGTGAATATTTTTTACATTTCAGTTTAAAGTTGCAATTACAACCGACAACCGATATAATATTGCTCGTGAAAGGAGGCGAGACGGTGATTGATGTATTGCGCGAGATGGGAATGGCATCGCGAGCTCTAGATGCCATGGCTAACGCGGAATTTAAGAAGCTGGATCTGGCACGCGGTCAATTCGTATATTTGGTTCGAATCTATGAGCACCCTGGCATTATTGCACGCGATTTGGCAAAATTAATCTTGATGGATAAAACAACGATTGCCAGAGCAGTTGCCAAACTGGAAAAAAACGGCTTGATCGTGCGACGGTCCGATCCGGCAAATCATCGTATCAAGCGAATGTACGTCACGGAAAAAGGAGCGGAATTATACCCGTTTATCATTCGTGAAAACGAGCATTCAAATGACGTTGCTTTACAAGGCTTTTCACCTCAAGAAGCGCAGCAGGCTCACGACTACTTGCAGCGGATGCGCCAAAATCTCGAAAAAGACTGGGATTTTGTTAAAGCAGGCGGTCAAAGAAATTATTAACGATATTTAAGAGATAATAAAGACATTAAATGAGTAAAGGAGTTTTATTATGAAACGTGTTGTAGTAGATGAAAGTTTTTGGGAAGTCTTTCCAGATGCAGAGATTGCAATTATGTACGTTGATGGGATTGATAACCATGATACGGATGAAAACAAGGCCGAACGTGCTGAATTATTAAAACAGGCAACCGCGGAATCAGCCAAGTTCACCAAAGAAGAAACTTTCCGTGATAATCCAGTCGTTGCACAGTGGCGTGAAGCCTATGCCAAGTTCCCTAAGCGTAAGGGTGCCCGAGCATCAATTGAGGCACTGCTGAAACGAGCCAGCCAAGGACACGTGTTTGAGCCGATTGAGCCATTGGTTGACGTCTACAACAGCATCTCGCTGCGCTATGGCGTTCCGGTTGGCATTGAAGACCGTGACAAGATTGCCGGTGACATGCATCTGGGCAAGGCTAAAGGCGGCGAAAGCTTCCAACCGGTGGGTGCCGACAAGGATGATCCGGCTCGGGAAGGCGAGATTCTCTATTATGACGATGAGGGTGCTGTTTGCCGCAGTCTAAACTGGCGTGATGCTCAACGCACGATGCTGACCAGCGATTCTAAAAACGTGGTTATCGTTATGGAAGCAGTTAATGAGGATCAGATTCTGCGGACGCATGAGGCGATGGATGAGCTGCAAAAGCTGATTGAACACTACTTTGGTCAAAAGCCGAGCGCACCACACTACTTGACTAAAGAAAATCCGATTGCCGATGTAGACTAGGTGAGTGCAGATGAAGATCGGAATCGATAAGATGGCGTTTGCGACAACGTCAGAATATATTGACCTGGCAGAATTAGCAAAAGTGCGCGGTGTCGATCCCAATAAATATCTAATTGGCATTGGTCAAAGCGAGCAGGCAGTTTTACCGCCTACGCAGGATATCGTGACACTGGGAGCTGCTGCTGCCGACAAAATGCTGAATGAACGTGATCGAGAGCGCATTGCCACGGTGATCGTTGCTACCGAATCAGGAATCGACAACTCCAAAGCCAGCGCCATCTATGTTAAGCGGCTGCTGAATCTGGATGACTATGTACGGATCGTTGAAGTTAAGGAAGCCTGTTATTCAGCAACGGCTGCGATTCAGTTTGCCAGAGGACAGGTGGCACTGGAGTCAGAAAAGGCGGTTTTGGTAATTGCAGCTGACGTGGCGCGTTATGGCTTAAAGACGGCTGGCGAGGTTACGCAGGGTGCTGGAGCGGTTGCCATGCTGATTACGGCTGAACCGCGGATTTTAGCAATTGAACGGACCAGCGTTGCTTATTCGCAAGACGTGATGGACTTTTGGCGGCCGCTTTATGCTACTGAAGCCATGGTCGATGGCAAGTATTCGACCAACGTCTACATTGACTTTTTCAAGCATACGCTGAGTCGCTATGAAAAATTAACGGATCGCAAGCTGGATGATTTTGCGGCAATCGCTTTTCATCTGCCATTCACTAAAATGGGCAAAAAAGCTTTGGAAGCTGTCTTGGATGAACGGGATGATCAAACGGCCTGGCGTCTGCGCAAGGCATTGTTAGCCAGCCAAAACTACAGCCGCCGGGTCGGCAATCTCTATACCGGTTCGCTTTACTTAAGCTTGATGTCGCTTTTGCAAAATGACCCTGATCTAAAGGCAGGTGAGCGCATCGGCTTGTTTAGCTATGGATCCGGAGCGGAAGGCGAGTTTTACAGCGGGATTCTGCAGCCTGGCTATCAAGAACAGCTGAGCAACGTGGCTGGAGATCTCAGTGAACGCCAGCTGATTTCGATTGCGGCCTATGAGCAGCAGTTCAATGACCAGCTAGGAATGAATAAAGCAGATGTTGAGTACGACATCAGTGCGGATCCGGCTCG
>OGGZ01003027.1_pt1 | contig 10393 bp, 10 predicted proteins | sample 1571371 | NCBI WGS metagenome assembly OGGZ01 (sample SAMEA2582025, study PRJEB24529) | metagenome | biome: Human gut stool | place: China | collected 2011
GAGTTGTTACTCATTTCTCGTCAACAGATGCATTCTCAAATGGAGCATAATTTATTCCCTATTAATCAGCTTTGGGATGATGTGATCAAAGATGCCTTATTTGAAGCTGAGCAACGAAAAATAACTTGTGATGTGAATATCTCTATCTTACATCCTGAAAAGCACATGATTTATGGCAACCTTAGTTTACTTACCAGTGCAATTGAAAACATTGTTCGCAATGCGTTGAAATACACGAAAGATCGTATTTTCTTAACCATTGATTTACATAAAAATGAACAGGATGATAATTATCTGCAAATTCGAGTAGATGATAATGGCTTAGGCTTACCACCAGAAGAATTTGATAAAATCTTTAAACCATTCTATCGAGTTGATGAAACCAGAACACGAGCCACTGGCGGAACAGGACTAGGTTTAACCATTGTCTATAATGTTGTGAACGAACACAATGGAAAAGTATGGGCTGAATCCAGCAATTTAGGCGGGCTTGCCATCACGATTCAACTCCCACTATGGAAGCAACATTAATCCCAAAATAAAAGGCGATATTTTCATATCGCCTTTTTCTTATTTAATTTTCACTCGTTTTAATCTCAATGCATTGGATAACACAGAAAGCGAACTCATTGCCATAGCTGCCCCAGCCAAAACAGGACTTAAGTAGCCTAATGCCGCAAGTGGAATACCTAGCACGTTATAAATCAAGGCAAAGAATAAATTTTGTTTTATATTCTTTAATGTTGCTCGAGAAATCATTAATCCATCAACTAACTGATCAACTGAATGTTGCATAAGTGTCGCCGATGCGGTTTGCTCTGCAACATCAGAACCCGATTTCATAGCAAAGCTTACATTAGCCATCGCTAACGCTGGTGCATCATTCACACCATCACCAACCATTGCCACTACTTTGCCTTTCTGACGTAATGCCTCAATATAAGCGGCTTTGTCACGTGGACTGCAATTACCTTTCGCGGTTTTCACACTGACTTGTTGGGCGACATAATCAACGACAGATTGCTGATCGCCACTCATCATCACCACATCAATATTATGTTGATGTAAGCGTTGAATCGCTTGCAAACTATCCTCTTTTAGACTGTCTGCTAATGCAAAGGCACCGATTGGACTATTATCTACAGATACCGCAACAATACTCGCGATTTGCCAAATTTGAGGCATATTATCTGGTAAGGTTAAGTCACAATAAGTCGGTTTACCGACTTTAACCAAACCTATTCCGTCAATGTGAGCTGAGATGCCCATACCCACTTCTGAATGAACTGATAGTGCGGTCGGAATTTCAAGTGATTTTTCCTGTGCAGCCAGGACTATCGCTTTAGCTAAAGGATGATTGGCATTTTGCTCAACGGAAGCCGCAATGCGATATAAATCTTCCTCAGAATAGACCGCACTTTGTGGTTGCCAAACAGCGGAAATTTTGAGTTCTCCTTGAGTTATCGTTCCTGTTTTATCTAATACCACCGTATCCACATGCGCTGCCTCTTCCATAGATGCCGCATCTTTAAACCAAATCCCTGCATTGACTGCTTTCCCCATTCCCACCATTATGGCAGCAGGTGTAGCAAGCCCTAACGCACAAGGACAAGCGATAACTAACACGGCAACCGCATGAATTAAAGCGGTAACCCAATCACCTTTTATCCACCAGGTTGCTCCAAATGTTATCGCGGAAATCAATAACACGGCTGGCACAAATACAGCAGCAACTTTATCGGCAAAACGAGCAATCGGTGCTTTTGTACCTTGCGCCTCGGAAAGTGCTTTCATCATATCGCCCAATAGGGTTTGCTGACCGAGTTGATTGGCTCGATAAATAAGGCTACCTTGTGTCACCATTGCCCCCGCAAGCACAGGACTTTGAGACATTTTTTCTAATGGTTGAGATTCACCGGTTAAATGACTCTCATCGCACCAACCACTCCCCTGTTCAACTACGCCATCAGCTGCAATACGTTCACCTTGATTAGCTCGTAAAATATCGCCTATTTTTACTTGATCGAGAGGAATCGTTTCCCAACGATTTTCACGTTGAACACTGACTTGTTTTGGGGTGAGTTGTAATAATAGCCCTAAACTGTTTAAGCTTTGTTTCTTCGTTCTTTCCTCAAGAAATTTCCCTAGGCTGACAAAACCAATGACCATCACCGATACTTCAAAATAGACATGAGATGCGCCATCATGTCCCATTGACTGATGATAAAACAGCATAAAGACCGAATAGAGATAAATCACCAACGTACCAGTACTTACCAGTACATCCATATTGGCCAAACCACCTCGAATACTACCAATTGCACCTTTATAAAAAGGAATGGCTAACCAAAGTTGCACAATACTCGCAAGAACAAATTGCCACATTGGTGGAATCATCCAAGAATGATGATTAAACATCATCCCGCTCATTCCGATTAAAAAAGGAATGTTAATGAACAAAAGCAACCATAAACGAGGACTAATCTTCGTTTCATTGGGTGCGCTAGGCAGCACATTTTGCTTTAGAATGCCCTTATATCCCGCTTTTTGAATAATTGTCAAAATATCTTGTTCTGAAGCCTGAGATGAATCAAATACTACGTGCGCTTCCTCTGCCGCAAAATTCACGCCCGCGTCAGAGACAAAATCATTTCGATTCAATACTTTCTCAATCCGATTAGCACAGGATTGGCAGGTCATCCCCTCGATTTGAATGGCTATTTTTTTATTTTGTTGCATCAAAACCTGCCTCTTCAATTGTTTCAATTAATTGTGCAATACTAACCGCACTTTCATCAAAGGTAATCACCGCTTTACCGTCATCAAGTGTTACAACAGCTTTTTCTACGCCATTAAGCTCTTCCAACACTCTTGTAACGCTTTTCACACAACCACCACAAGTCATCCCTGTTACATGTAATGTAATTGATTTCATATTTACTCCTTAATTATTGATATAGATTGAAATTGAGCTTACTATAAACCTTAACATAAGGTTAAGGTCAAGGATTTTTTATGAACATTAGTGAAGTGGCAAAATTAGTCGGTTTATCAAGTAAACAAATTCGAGATTATGAAAAGTCCGGCTTATTAAAACCAGCGCAGAGAAGCCTTTCTGGTTATCGCCACTATGAAGAAAAGGATTTAGAACGACTACGTTTTATTCGTCACTCTCGAGATGTAGGGTTTTCACTCCAACAAATTCACCAACTTTTGCAATTACAGGATAATCCAAATCGTAGTAGCCGAGAAGTTAAAGCACTTACGACGCAGCATATTAAAACATTGAATGAGCAAATTCATCACTTACAAAAAATGGTAGAGGAATTGGAACGATGGCATAACGCTTGTCAGGGCAATGATTGCCCTGAATGCAGTATTTTGGAAGGATTAAAAGGATAAAATTAATATTCCCAGCTTTCAGGATCAATGCCTAAATCACGCATGATCTCTTTGGCATTTTCAGGAATCTCATCATGGCGTTCTTTCATTAAATCTGCATCAGTCGGTAATGGCTGCCCCGTAAAAGCATGCAAGAATGCCTCACAAAGCAATTCACTATTTGTTGCATGGCGCAAACTTTTCAGCTGACGACGCGTACGCTCATTCGTCAAAATTTCCAATACTTTAATCGGAATAGAAACGGTAATTTTTTTAACTTGTTCGCTCTTTTTGCCATGTTCCGCATAAGGGCTAATATATTTGCCATCCCAGTTTGCCATAATGCACCTTAAATAACCTGATAATTTATCCGTATTTTAATGAAAAATAAGCAAAATGACAATCTAGACGGCTAAAAGTATAGCATGCTATTTCCCTTACATTCACTTACAAACATTTACAATAATTTGCAGAACTAAAAACCATTACCTTTGACTAAATGCCTATTGCATTCGCAATACATTATTGTTATTTGAAGATAACGACATGTTTAATATTGAGGTCTATTATGTCAAAAAAACTTTTTGCTGAATTCTTCGGCACATTTTGGTTAGTGTTTGGTGGTTGTGGTAGTGCAATCTTTGCCGCTTCTGTCAACCTAGGTATCGGTTATGTAGGCGTTGCATTTGCGTTTGGTTTAACCGTATTAACCATGGCTTACGCTGTAGGTCACATTTCTGGTGGTCACTTTAACCCAGCTGTAACACTTGGTTTAGTGGCTGGCGGTCGTTTCTCTGCGAAAGATGCCCTTCCATACATCGTTTCTCAAGTAGTTGGTGGTTTAGTCGCGGGTGCTGCACTTTATCTTATCGCATCAGGTAAAGCGGGCTTTGATGTGACTGCTGGTTTCGCATCTAACGGTTACGGTGAACATTCTCCTGAAGGTTATTCTTTAGAAGCGGTATTTGTAGCAGAAGTATTATTGACTGCATTCTTCTTATTAATCATCATGGGTTCAACTCATAAAAATGCAGCTGCAGGTTTTGCGCCAATCGCAATTGGTTTAGGTTTAACTTTAATCCACTTAATCAGCATTCCTGTATCAAATACCTCTGTAAACCCAGCGCGTAGTACTGCTGTTGCGCTATTCCAAGGTTCTTGGGCAATCGACCAATTATGGTTATTCTGGGTTGCGCCGATTATCGGTGGTATTTTAGGTGGTATTATCTACCGCACTTTATTAGCGAAAAATAACTAAGATTTCGTTTCATAGAAAAAGAAGAAGGCATCACCACAATGCCTTCTTTTTCATCTTTTATATTGTGTAATCCAAATATATAAATAAAAACCACCTTTCGGTGGTTTCAGTCAATTATAAGGTTTTTGCAAGATCTTTTAGGAAAGCTTTAAACTCTTTCCCTAATTTATCATGACGAAGACCATATTCTACAAAAGCTTCCATATAGCCAATCTTATCACCACAGTCAAAGCTTCTGCCTGTCATATGGAACGCTTCAACGGTCTCTTTCTCAATAAGCATATCGATCGCATCCGTTAATTGGATTTCATCACCCACGCCAACAGGTGTTTTTTCTAATAAATCCCAAATCGCAGCAGAGAACACATAACGACCTACAACGGCAAGATTTGATGGAGCCTCTTCCACAGATGGTTTTTCAACAATGCTGTTAATTTTAACGCTATCGCCACCTTTCAATTCTATGCCACCACAATCCGCAATACCATAACTACTCACTTCATCAGCAGCAACAGGCGCTACCATAATTTGGCTTGCTTGTGTTTCTTTAAAACGTTTGATCATCGCGGAAAGATTTTCTTTCTTTTGATTTGCCGTAAAATCCGCTAAAAGCACATCAGGCAACACCACTGCAAACGGCTCGTTTCCAACGACAGGACGACCACATAACACCGCATGCCCCAAGCCTTTCGCATTCCCTTGACGAACATGCATGATCGTTACATCTTTAGGACAAATAGAACGAACCTCTTCCAAAAGTTGACGTTTAACACGTTTCTCAAGCATTGTTTCCAACTCAAAAGACGTATCAAAGTGGTTTTCAATCGCATTTTTAGAAGAATGTGTAACTAACACGATTTCTTTAATTCCTGCTGCAACACACTCATTCACAACATATTGAATAAGTGGTTTATCCACAAGCGTTAACATTTCTTTTGGAATCGCTTTTGTTGCTGGCAACATACGGGTGCCTAGACCAGCTACGGGAATAATTGCTTTCATTGATTTTCCTTTTTGTTTAAATATCCAATGACCACACTTCTGTAACACAAAAGTGCGGTCATTATTTATTAAATTTTGATAGATTTAAGTTGGAAAAGTTCCTTCTCTACCTTTATAACTCAAATTCCGTTATTTTTAAAATCTTGCAAACCAATGGGTTTAATTTTTTGAAAAACGTTAATTAAATTATAAATAGAATGTAAAACATTCATAAAACTCGTTGGTCTAAGATGCCCCATCTATATGTTCATCTTTTGACTGCAGAATTCGTTGGTAAATTTCCTCTCGGTGACGGATACTTCTTTAGGCGCTTGCACACCGAGTTTGACTTGGTTTCCACGTACACTCAAAACCGTGATAGAAATATCGTCTCCAATGAGAACACTTTCGCCAACTTTTCGAGTTAAGATTAACATCTTTTATCTCCTTAGTTTGCATTTATTAGATATCCCTATCAATCAAGTAAAGATCGGCATCCCACCGACCTGCTTGTACTACAGATTATTGCTTAACCAGTTTTGTGCGACAGTTAATGCTAGATTCACATTTTCTGGTTGGGAGCCTCCTGCCATTGCCATATCAGGGCGACCACCGCCTTTCCCACCAACTTGCTGAGCCATTAAATTCACTAGCTCACCAGCCTTCACTTTAGTAGTTAAATCGCTTGTTACGCCAACGACGAGGTTGACTTTATCATCTAAAATAGATGCAAATACAATTACGCCTGAGCCAAGTTGATTTTTTAAATCATCAACCATCACACGTAACGATTTAGTTTCAATTCCGTCTAGTTGATGTACGATTACAGAAACATTATTAATTTTAACCGCACTTTTCACTAAATCGGACCCTGCTTGCATTGCGGCTTTTTCTTTTAATCCTTGTAATTCTTTTTCCGCTTTCTTCGCTTTATCTTGAAGTTGCTGAATTTTCTCAACAAGGGTATTAACGTCAGATTTAAATAAATCTGCACTTTGAGTAAGAATACGTTGTTGGTTATGTAACCAATTAATTGCATTTTCACCCGTTACCGCTTCAATACGACGAATACCTGCTGCAACTGCAGTTTCCGCCACAATTTTAAATAAACCGATATCACCGGTACGTTTAGCATGAATGCCACCACAAAGTTCAACAGAGAAATCTCCCATTGTTAAAACACGTACCACATCAGCATATTTTTCACCGAATAACGCCATTGCACCTTTCGCTTTTGCCGCTTCGATATCCATTACGTCCGTTTGAACTACAAAATTCTCACGCACTTTTTGGTTTACCAACGTTTCAATTTCATTAAGCTGTGCTTTGGTAATCGCTTCCGGATGAGCAAAGTCAAAACGTAATGCAGTATCAGACACTAACGATCCTTTTTGCACTACATGGTGACCTAAAACTTGACGCAATGCGGCGTGTAATAAGTGTGTTGCAGAATGGTTAAGTGACGTTTGATGACGTCTTGCTGCATCCACAACCGCATTGACTGTTTGTCCGACTTTTAAACTGCCTTGTTCTAACTCACCAATATGACCGAATACTTGACCATATTTTTGAGTATCTTTTACATTAAACTGAATACCTGGAGAGGTTAAATAACCACTGTCACCAATTTGGCCACCCGATTCCGCATAGAATGGCGTGTTTTCTAAAATGACGACAGCACTCTGGCCTACAGTAATACTGTCTACTGATTTCCCATCATGGAAAAGTGCGGTCACTTTGGATAAAGATTCTGATTCAGTATAACCTTCAAATTTCGTTTCACCTTCTACACGAATAACATTGTTGTAATCCATGCCGAATTGGCTTGCAGATTGTGCGCGTAAACGTTGTGCTTCCATTTCACGCTCAAAACCTGCTTCATCAATTGCGATATCACGCTCACGACATACGTCTGCAGTTAAATCAAGTGGGAAGCCATAAGTATCATAAAGTTTAAAGGCAACTTCACCTGATAACACACCATCTTTCACTTGAGCAAGCGCATCGTCTAATAAGCTTAATCCGCGCTCTAATGTGCGAGCAAATTGTTCTTCTTCTAAACGAAGTAATTTTTCAACATTGGCTTGTTTTTCTTTAACTTCTTTGCCTGCTTCCGCCATAACTTCAATTAAAGTCGGCACAAGTTTATAGAAGAAGGCTTCTTTTGCCCCTAACAAGTGGCCATGACGTACTGCACGACGAATAATACGACGCAATACATAACCGCGACCTTCATTTGATGGAATCACGCCATCTGCAATTAAATATGCACAAGAACGAATGTGGTCTGCAATTACGCGTAATGATTTATTGGTTAAATCTGTTGTTCCTACGATTTCTGCTGTTTTTGCAATTAATTTTTGGAAAATATCGATCTCATAGTTAGAGTTTACATGCTGTAATACAGCAGAAATACGCTCTAAACCCATCCCCGTATCAACCGATGGACGTGGTAATTTTTCCATTGTGCCGTCTGCTTGACGGTTAAATTGCATGAACACCACGTTCCAAATTTCGATATAGCGATCGCCATCTTCTTCTGGAGAGCCTGGAGGACCTCCCCAAATGTGATCACCGTGATCGTAGAAAATTTCAGTACATGGGCCACAAGGACCGGTATCACCCATTGCCCAGAAGTTATCTGATGCATAAGGCGCACCTTTGTTATCACCGATACGAATAATACGCTCTGCTGGCACACCAACTTCTTTATGCCAAATATCATAAGCTTCATTATCGGTTTCATATACGGTTACCCATAATTTTTCTTTTGGTAAACCGAGCCATTGTGGAGATGTTAAGAACTCCCACGCAAAATTAATCGCATCATGTTTGAAATAGTCACCAAAGCTGAAGTTACCGAGCATTTCAAAGAAAGTATGGTGACGCGCCGTATAACCGACATTTTCTAAGTCATTATGCTTACCACCTGCGCGCACACAACGTTGTGCAGTTGTCGCACGTGAGTAAGGACGTTTGTCCATACCAAGGAACACGTCTTTAAATTGGTTCATACCGGCATTGGTAAAAAGCAATGTCGGATCATTTTCAGGTACAAGTGAACTACTTGCGACAACCTGATGCCCCTTGCTATGGAAAAAATCAAGGAATGACTGTCTAATTTCTGCTGTTGTTTTCATTGATAAAACCTTGTGTCTCTATCTCGATCACGATTTGTAAAATAAGCTCACTATTCTTGCATATTTTGACCTAGAGAAAAAGGCTTTTTCACTGATCTTAAAAAAGAAAACCGCACTCTACTGCATTGATTGAGAAGTGCGGTTAAAATTTACGTTATTTTAATAGGACTAAAATAATTTTTGCTCACTATTCGTCGCGAAGTGGCACAACCAACATATCAATTTTAATGGTATTCATCACTTGACGTGTTGAAGACATTAATTTACTCCAAAAATCTTGGTGATGACCTGTCACTAGTAGATCTACATCATACTGATCAATAGCATCTGTCAAAACTTGACCTAAATCACCGCTACCGCTCAATTTTTCTTTTATTGGATAACCCGCATGTTCCGCTAAATTAATTAGCGCTTTTTGGGTTTCGCTCGAGATTCTATCTTGCATTGATGACATATTGACATCAATTAAACCAGTATAGAGATCCGAGAAGTTTACATCTACATGAATAATGGAAAGTTGCGCATCATTACGTTTTGCAATTCCCACGGCTTTTTTGAGTAGAAATTCACTTTCGTCAGAAAGATCTACCGCAACTAAAACGTGTTTGTACATAATCGACTCCTTACTGATTTGATCGGCCTTTTTTATCTAACAGTATATTAGCACCTTAACTGCACAAAAAACTTGCACTAGATCACAATTTTGAGAATTCTTCTCAATTTTTCATTAAATTTTCAATATCATCGATTTCTTTTGGAGCCGCCGCTGTCAGATCTTTGTTGCCATATTCAGTCATCAACAAGTTATCTTCAATACGCACACCAATGCCTTTATATTGAGCTGGCACATCCGCCTCTTCTGAAATATAAATACCTGGCTCAACAGTAATGATCATTCCCACTTCAAGCGTGCGACTACGATCATCGTCATAGCGACCAACATCGTGCACATCTAAACCAAGCCAATGACCTAAACCATGCATATAAAATTGGCGATAAGCTTTTTCTTCGATCAACTTATCCACATCCCCTTTCAGAATGCCTAAATCCACCAAGCCTTGAGTTTTAATACGAATTACTTCGTCATTTGCCAGTTTAATTGAATTACCAGGCACTAATAGCTCAATCGCACGTTTTTGTGCTTTTAAAACTAATTCATAAATCTCACGTTGTGGCTGAGTAAATTTACCATTTACAGGGAACGTACGCGTGATATCGCCTGCATACATAGCAAACTCACAGCCTGCATCAATTAATACAAGATCGCCATCTTTTAATGGTTGATCATTTTCGGTGTAATGCAAAATACAGGCATTATCGCCCCCGGCAATAATGGAATTGTAAGACGGGAATCTTGCTCCGTGACGATTAAATTCATGCAGAATTTCGCTTTCAATTTCATATTCAAAACGATTTGGACGAGTCACTTGCATCGCTTTAATATGCCCGAACGCAGTAATCTGTCCCGCTTGCTGCATTAAGCGAATTTCATTCGGTGATTTGATTAAGCGCATTTCACTTAACATCGGCTGCCAATCAAAAACAGCGTAAAATTTCACTGCACTTTCGGCTAATAATTTATCCCCCCAAGGATGGCGATCTGCCACATGATAAAGTGCGGTCAATTTTTCCG
>OGGZ01003031.1_pt1 | contig 10377 bp, 9 predicted proteins | sample 1571371 | NCBI WGS metagenome assembly OGGZ01 (sample SAMEA2582025, study PRJEB24529) | metagenome | biome: Human gut stool | place: China | collected 2011
ACATCAAGACCATGTGGTGCGGCGACCTGGCCTGCGAGATGAAGATGAAGGAAGAGGCTGGCCTGTCCAGCCGCTGCATGCCCTTTGAGCAGGAGCACCTCAGCGATGTCTGCCCCTGCTGCGGCAAGCCCGCCAGCAAGATGGTCTACTGGGGCGTGGCCTACTAAGCCGCTCCACAGTCAGAGCCTGATCAGATGAAAAAAGCAGCTTTCCCGTCCAACGGGAAAGCTGTTTTTTTTTGTATCTGCCTATTGACAACTGTGTTTCTACTGTATATACTGTAAATATACAGATGCAACGGAGGCGGCAGACATGAATCTTTTCATCGATAACAAGAGCGGTGCACCCATCTACGAGCAGCTCTACACCCAGATCAAGAACCAGATTTTGAGCGGGGAACTGCAGCCGGAGGAAGCTATGCCGTCCATCCGGGGGCTGGCGCGGGACCTGCGCATCAGCGTTATCACCACAAAGCGGGCCTACGATGAGCTGGAACAGGAGGGCTTTTTGTACGCTGTGCCTGCCAAAGGCTTTTTCGTGGCGGCGAAGAACACCGAGCTGCTCCGGGAAGAGAACCTGAAAAAAATCGAAGCACACCTGACGGAAGCCGTCCGGCTGGCGGCACCCTGCGGGCTGACCAAACAGGAACTGACCGAAATGTTGGAATTACTGTGGGAGGAATGAACCATGAACGCATTGGAACTGCACGGCCTTGAAAAGCACTACCCGGATTTTGCGCTGGGGCCCATTGATCTGGAACTGCCCGGCGGCACAGTCTGCGGGCTGATCGGTGAGAACGGCGCGGGCAAGAGCACCACCATTAAGCTGATCCTGGACATGATCGACCGGGACGCTGGCACTGTGAAGCTGTTCGGGCAGGAGGGGATCACCACGCTTGCCAAAGCCGATATCGGCGTGGTGCTGGGCGGCGAGGGCATCCCCACCTGCCTGACTGCGCCGCAGGTGGGGAAAGTGATGGCGGGCATCTATCCCAATTGGGATGCCGCCGCCTACGCCGACTGGTGCAGCCGTTTTGACCTTCCGGAGAACAAGAAGTACGGCGACTACTCCACCGGCATGAAGATGAAGCAGTGCCTTGCCGTGGCACTTTCTCATCACCCCAAGCTGCTGCTGTTGGACGAAGCCACCAGCGGCCTGGACCCGGTGGTGCGGGATGAGCTCATCGATCTTCTGCTGGACTTTGTACGGGATGAGAACCATGCAATTTTGATCTCGTCTCACATTGTCAGCGACCTGGAAAAGCTCTGTGACACCATTGCCTTTCTGCACAAGGGGAAGCTCCTGCTCTGTGAGGACAAGGACACCCTGCGGGATGAGTACGCTCTTTGGCACGGCACTGCCGGGCAATTGGAGGAGCTGGACAGGAACGCCGTCGTCAGCCATCGGGTGACAGCCTATGGGGCCGAGGCACTGGTGAAAAGGGAACTTGTCCCGTTGGGCAGCACCCTGACACCGGTGAGTATCGAAGAACTGTTCGTTTTGATGGTGAAAGGGGAGAATGTGCGATGAAAGGTTTGCTGTTGAAGGATTGGTATCAGGTCAGAACCAGTATGAAAGCCATGTACCTGACGGTTGCATTTGTGCTGGTGATCTGGGTGTTCAGCACATCGAGCGCCTATGTGTTCCCGGTGAGTTATGCGGCCGTTTTTCTGGGCATCCTGCCGATAAACCTGCTTGCCTACGACCAGAGTGTCGGTTGGGTGGAGTATGGCCGGACGTTTCCGGTGAGCAAAAAGACGCTGGTAGCGGAAAAGTACCTCATCGGTCTGTTCTGTGCTGCGGCGGCTGTTGTGATCGGAGGACTGTTCGTAACGGTGATCCCGCTGCGTACCGGAACGGCCCCGGACAAGGATGTGCTGTCCCTGCTGGCGGGCAGTGTGTGTGCCATCCTGCTGATCAACGGTATTTCTCTGCCGCTGCTGTACCGCTTTGGGGCAGAAAAAGCCAGCATGATCTATATCCTGACCTTTGTCGGACTGGGTGCCCTGCTGGGCGGCGGCGGTGCCGTGATGGATGAACTGCAGCAGAACGGCACGGGAAGTGGGCCGTTGCCTGTGCCCCTTTGGCTGGCCGCAGTGCTTCTGCTGGCGGTACTGGCCCTGTATGCCGTGTCCTGGCGGGTGTCGGTGGCATGGTATGGAAAGTATAAGAAGTAAGCTCTTCTTTGTGCAATAGAGCAATAATCCGGTAAAAAAACTGTAAAAGGGGTTGAAAAATCCGGCCCGGCGTAGTATGATAACGGGGCTGAAAGAAAAATCTTACACCAAGGAGGAGTTTGTTTCCATGTCCAGTGACCATACGGATCACCCCAAACAACGCTTCTCCTGCGATGCGGGCCGTGCAAACGTGTTGGCCGCATCCTGAACTGCATGCCCTTTGTACACCGCAGGAGTTGTAACCAGACCGATGCGGTGTATTTTTTATGCCCGGAAACGGGAAACGGAGGGACCAAACCATGCAGAAGAAAAATTATGTGCAGGAGATTCTGGACATCATCCGCAGCGGTCTGCCCCAGGCAGAGCTGGCTGAAAAGCTGTCCGATTACCATGAAAATGACCTGGCCGATGCCCTGACGGCCCTGACACCGGCAGAGCGCCAGAAGGTGTACACCGCACTGGGCGTGGATACGGTGGCAGAGATCTTCTCCTATCTGGACGATGCAGAGCCTTACCTGAAGGAGCTGGACCCCGAGCGGGCCGCCCGGGTCATCTCCCACATGGATTCGGACGATGCCGTGGATGCTCTGGATGACCTGGAAGAGGACGATAAGGCAAAGATCGTCCACCAGCTGGACAAGGATGCCGCCGATGATGTGAAGCTGCTGCTCTCCTATCACGAGGACGAGATCGGCAGCTGCATGACCACCAACTACATCTGCATCCGCAGGGATATGACCATCCGGCAGGCCATGAGTGAGCTGGTGAAGCAGGCAGGCGAGAACGATAACATCTCCACCCTGTATGTGGTGGATGAAAATGAGCACTTTTATGGTGCCATCGACCTGAAAGACCTCATCGTGGCCCGTGCGGAGGAGCGCCTGGAAAAGCTGATCGCACGCTCCTACCCCTACGTCACCGACCACGAGAAGATCAGCGACTGCATCGACCGCATCGTGGACTACGCCGAGCGCTCGCTCCCTGTCCTGAACGACAGCGGGAAGCTGCTGGGCATCATCACCTCGGCGGATGTGGTCGAGCTGGTGGACGACGAGATGGGCGATGATTACGCAAAACTCGGCGGCTTGACCAGCGAGGAGGATCTGAACGAGGGTGTGTTCCAGAGTGTGAAAAAGCGCCTGCCCTGGCTGATCGCCCTGCTGTTCCTCGGGATGCTGGTGTCCTCGGTGGTGGGTGCGTTTGAATCGGTGGTGGCGGTGCTGCCCATCGTCATCTGCTTCCAGTCCATGGTGCTGGATATGGCCGGCAATGTGGGCACCCAGTCGCTGGCTGTGACCATCCGTGTGCTGGTGGACGAGAACCTGACCACTGCCAAAAAACTCCAGCTGCTCTGGAAGGAAATGCGGGTGGGCCTGACCAACGGCGCATTGCTGGCCGTGCTGGCGCTGGGCTTCCTGGGCTGCTACATCCACTTCTTCAAGGCCTATGCCTGGGGCGAAGCCTTCCTGCTCTCGGGCTGTGTGGGCGTATCTCTGGTCGTGGCCATGGTGATCTCCAGCCTGGTGGGCACGGTCATCCCCATGCTGTTTCATAAGATCCACATCGATCCCGCCGTGGCTTCCGGCCCGCTCATCACCACCATCAATGATCTGGTGGCGGTGGTGGTCTACTATGGCCTGGCCGCCGTGGTGCTGATCGATATGTTCCATCTGGGCTGAAATAGAGAAAGGCTGCTGCCGACAACTCCCTCAGTCACGGCTTCGCCGCGCCAGCTCCCTCTTGGAGGGAGCCTTGACGTAATGGCAATCTGTGAAAGCCTCCCTCATTGAGGGAGGTGGCATCGCGTGAGCGATGACGGAAGGAGTTTGGCAACAGCCTCTTTTTACTTATTCTGTATCCAATACCGCTGTGTCAGCGTTCCATCGGAGGAATCGAACTGCTCGTCCTCCAGCACGCCGCCGTTGGCGCGGATGGTCTTTGCTGAGGCAACGTTGTAATGGTCGCAGCAGATGCGCACCTTTTCGATGCCTCGTTCTTTTGCCTTTTCCAGCGTCAGGCGAAGCATCTGGGTGGCGTAGCCGTTCTGCCGCTCCGAGGGGCGGACGCTGTACCCGATGTGCCCGCCGTAGGTCAGCAGGTAATCGTTGAGCCGGTGGCGCAGGTTGGTCATGCCCACCAGATGCTCATGCTCATCCAGAGCCAGATACTCCGTGGCGGGCACGAGACCGGCGGGGGTTGTGGCCGGGTCTTTCAGCTTGCGGAGTTGGGCCAGCCAGGCATCGAAGTTGGCATATTTGTCCAGAGCCGAGGTGCCGTCCATCCGGGAGCCGATGGCCAAAAATTCTTCCCGGTAGGCCATTACCTGTTCCCGGTCGCCCTCATCCGGCTCCCGCAGGTGGATCTTCTGGGGTGAGGTGCGCCGGGTGGCGGTGCGGAAATCCGGAGCCTTCATCAGGCCGTGGCAGTTGCAGTAGAAGTAAAGCACACCCGCGCCCCGCAGGGAGAAGCGGGCAGAGGCATCTCCCTCGGGGTAGAGCTTGACCAGCTGCAGCTTATCCCCGGTGAGGTAGGCAAGAAACGAGATGTAATGATTTTTCTCCATGGGGTGGTGCAGGGTGACGAAGAGCTCGTCCTCCACCCGCTCCACGGTCAGCTGATGATGCTCGTCGGCATCCTCGGCTTCGGCGATGTCCAGCGCAGGCAGGGCGATGCCGCAACAGCTCACCACAGCCTGCCCGGTGGCGTGAAGCACATTGCCGCAGAAAGGGCAGACGTAGAGCTTGCTCCGCAGCAGGTTGGCTGCCCGATTCCGGTTGATGATGGGTTCTCCCTGCATCAGCTCCAGGACGCTGACCCCCAGAGCCGCAGCCAGCGGTTCCAGCAGGGAGATATCGGGCAGACCCTTGGCGGTCTCCCACTTGGAAATGGTCTTGGCGCTGACAGAGAGCATTCCGGCAAGCTCTGCCTGGGTCAGGCCCTTGGCTTCCCGCAGCTGCCGGATGGTGCTGCCGGTGACGTATGTGTTCATGTGTTGTCCTCCTGAAGTAACCCCCAGTCATTGCGGTGGGGTTGGTGTTACAAAGTATAACCCAACAAAAAACTCCACGCAACCTACGCTGCGTGGAGTTCGTGCTTTCAGGAATTATTCGGCCTCGGTCTCGTCTTCCTCGTCCGGGTCCAGCTCCATGGTGAACACGGCTTTTTTCAGCTTGCCGCAGCCCTGGGCCTTCAAGCCGGATTTGTACGGCTCCCCGGCCAGATAGAGGGCAAAGCGGCCCTCGCAGAGCATTCCGGCAATGCTGGTGCCGGCGGTGCCCACGGTGGTATCAGCGGCTTCGTCAGCGGGTCGGGTGGGGCTGAACTCGCCCAGGGACACTTCAAACAGCTCGCTGCCTTCGAGGTCGGTCTCAAGGGTCAGGTGGTTGTCGTGCCGGACAAAGGGGGCCTTGTCGCTGGCCTGCGGGGTCACGGTGCTCACCGTGACCACAGCCTTGTCACCATCGATGCGGGTGCGCCCGGCGGGCAGGTTGTTGATATCCCGCGCCATGATGAACTCGATGACGCTGTCCAGACTGCTGCACAGGCCCAGATAGTTGGGGAGATTGTTCAGGGTATCGTAGATCATGGATCAGTCCTCTTTCGGGTCGGTCAGAAGCTCCTTGATGCTGGGCACAACGCCGCCCAGATTTTGCAGCTCCGACGGGATGATGATCTTGGTGGCCTTGCCGTTGGCGACCTTGGCCAGTGCCTCCAGGCTGCGCAGAGCCAGCACCTTGTCGTTGGGCATGGCCTCGTTCAGCAGGCGGATGGCATCGGCGTTGGCCTTCTGCACCGCGAGAATGGCCTGCGCCTCACCTTCAGCCTCGAGAATGCGCTGCTGTTTGACGGCATCGGCGCGGAGGATGGCGGCTTCTTTTTCGCCCTCGGCAGCGGTGATGGCAGCCTGCTTCTCACCATCGGCCTTCAGGATGACGGCGCGCTTTTCGCGCTCTGCCTTCATCTGCTTCTCCATAGCTTCCTGGATTTCGCGCGGCGGGATGATGTTCTTGACCTCCACGCGGTTGACCTTGATGCCCCACTTGTCGGTGGCTTCATCGAGGATGGCCGTGATCTTGCCGTTGATGACATCGCGGCTGGTCAGGGTGTGATCCAGCTCCATCTCGCCGATGATGTTGCGCAGGGTGGTGGCGGAAAGGCTCTCGATGGCTGCGATGGGCTGGTTGACACCGTAGGTGTAGAGTTTGGCATCCATGACCTGGAAGAACACCACGGTGTCGATCTGCATGGTAACGTTATCGCGGGTGATCACAGGCTGGGGAGGAAAGTCCGCGACCTGCTCCTTCAGACTGACCTTTTTGGCGATCCGCTCAATGAACGGGATCTTGACATGCAGGCCGGCCGACCAGGTGTCGGAGTAGCTGCCCAGACGCTCCACAACGTACACCATGGACTGGGGTACGATGACGATGTTGGTGACGACGATGAGCAGGATAACAAAGATGAGCGCGAGGATTACAAACAGCATGATAGGCATAGAGACGCTCCTTTTTTCAGTGGTTGATGGATTCGGTCAGAATGGGTTCCACGATGAGCAGGGTGCTGTGGATCTCGGTGACCCGGCAGGCCTGCCCGGGGGTCAGGGTATCGCCGGGGGTGGCGCAGCGGGCGCTCCAGTCCACGCCGTCCAGCCGCACCCGGCCCGTCTGCTGGGCGGAAACGGGGGTCAGCACCCGGGCTTCCCGGCCAAGGGCGCGGTCACCGTTGGTGGGGGTGGGCTGCTTGTGCAGCCGTTTGGCCAGCGGCTTGAATGCCAGCAGGCAGACCGCGCTGACCGCAATGAACACCACCGCCTGCACCCGGAACGAGTGGGTGAACAGGCAGCAGAGCAGGGCTGCCGCGCTGCCTGCCGCAAACCAGACGGATACCATGCTGAAGGTCATACCCTCCAGCGCAAGGAACCCGACGGCGGCAAGGAGCCAGAAAATGGGGTCAATGGACATCGAACATCCCTCCTTATGATCCTATTATAGAGCATCCGGTTGGGGGAAGGTCAAGAGATTTTTGCTGAATTGTTGCGCAGAAAACAAAATGCGGTCATACATAGTCATAGTAGCTGTGGTTCGGGTTATGCCCCACCTCTTCCACCACGATGGTGAAGCCCATGGGGTTCACCTCGGTGCTCTTGCCGCTGGCAAGGGTCTCCACGATGATATGTTCGGTGCGGTTGACGATGATCTCCGCAGTCTCCACCTTGCCCACCCGCTGGTAGTGCAGGATGCCGTCCTCGGCACGCAGGACCCGCAGCTGGCCGGTGCGGAAGGCCTCGCAGGTGTGGCGGAGCTGTGCCAGCTGTGCCAGCACGGGGCGCAGGCGCTGTTCGTGGGCATCCCACCGGAAGAAAGCCCGGTTGAAGGGGTCCCGGTAGCCCTGCATGGCGATCTCATCGCCGTAGTACAGGCAGGGCACGCCCGGCAGGGTGTAGATGATGGCGTAGGCCATCCGCAGGCGGAGCAGGCCTTCCTCGTAGGCATCGCCGGTCACACAGCGGCCGCTCTGCCACGCGCGGCCCCGGCCATTGGCGGGCTCGTCAGCGATCACGGTCAGGGCACGCTCGGTGTCGTGGGTGGAGAGGAAGTTCAGGGCGGTATCCATGGCCGGGGCAGGGTAGTGTTCGCAGATGGTCAGGATCTCTGTCATGGCCTGCTCGGCGGGCTTGCCCTTGACGAAATCCAGCACGGCGTTCTTGAAGGGGTAGTTCATCACGCTGTCCAGACCCTTGCCCAGCAGGTAGGTGCGGCGCTTGTTGAAGCCGAACTTGGTGGTGGCATCCTCCCACACCTCGCCCAGCAGGAACTTTTCGGGGCTGACCCGCTTGACGGCGGCGCGCACCTTCTCAATGAATTCGTCGGGCAGCTCATCGGCTACATCCAGCCGGAAGCCTGCCGCGCCGCGCCGCAGCCAGGTGTCGATGACACCGCCCGGGCCGGTGATGAACTCCACATAGGAGGGGGTCTCCTCGTTGACCTCGGGCAGGGTCTCAAAGCCCCACCAGCTGCGGTAGCCGCCCTTGTACTGGGGGCCGAAATCGTACCAGCAGCGGTAAGGGGAGTTGGGGTCCCGGTACGCGCCGCCCTCGCCATAGCGGCCCTCGCGGTTGAAGTAGCGGCTGTCGGAGCCGGTGTGGCTGAACACGCCATCCAGCACGATGCCGATGCCGTATTTTTTGGCAGCGGTGCACAGTGCCTCAAAATCCTCATTGGTGCCCAGCAGGGGGTCCACGTTCAGGTAGTCGGCGGTGTTGTAGCGGTGGTTGGAGTGGGCCTCAAAGATGGGGTTGAGGTAGATGAAATCCACCCCCATCTCGTGCAGGTAGGGGAGCTTTTGCTGGATGCCCTTGAGGTCGCCGCCGAAATAATCCTCATTCAGGTGGCCGCCCACCTCGTTGGGCTGCCAGAAGGGCTCGGCGTGCTTGTCGGCCTGATAGATGCGGTCGGCAAAGGGCATGGGCTTGTTCTCCACACCTTCGCAGAAGCGGTCCGGGAAGATCTGATAGAACACCTTACCCTTGATGCTTTCGGGGGTCTCAAAGTCCTGCTCATAGACCGTGATCTGCCAGCTTTCGCCATCCTGCCAGCTGATCACACCGCAGTTGTCGGGGCCGCGCACGATGCGGCGGAAGTCGGTGTAGAGGTCGAAGTAATAGAAGTAGAGGCCCGGGTCATTCAGAGGCACTTCCACAGAAAAGTGGTTCTGCCTGGGGGTCTGGCCATCGAAGTTCATCCGGTAGTAGACGGGAACATCGAACTTACCCTCTTTTTTCAGGACAAGGTGCGGGTCTACATAGCCCAGCTCTTCGGGGATGCAGAGCGACAGCCGGACAGTCTGCCCGGCGCGCACCGCACCAAAGGGCTGCTTGAAATAGGGGTCAAAACTGTTGAACAGACAAGACAAGTGGGGTCGTTCCTTTCTCAAAAAAAGCCCCGGTTCCGTAATGGCTCCGGGGCAGAGATATATTTATGCTGAACCCTTCCGTCAATGCTTCGCATTGCCGCCTCCCCTAGTAGGGGAGGCCTTGGCAGAACGGTGAAGTCTGTGCGTAAAGGAAAAGCTGTAAAACTTCCCGTAACGCCAGAGGCCCCACTACTAGGGGGGGCTGTCACCGTAGGTGACTGGGGGGTTAACCTTTCCAATTACTTCACAGCAGAAGCGTGCCAGATATCGCGGGCGTAATCCAGCACAGAGCGGTCTGCGCTGAAGATGCCGCTGTTGGCGGTGTTCTTCAGGCTCATCTGTGCCCACTTCTCGCGGTCAGCATACAGGCGCTGCAGGTCGGCCTGAGCACGGCGGTAATCCTTGAAGTCGGCCATGACCATATAAGGATCGCTGGTGCGCAGGTTCTCGGTGACCTCGTGGAAGTCTTCGCCGTTCCAGCCGCGCTCCAGGAAGTTCAGAGCGGCATTTGCCACGTCATCGCCCATGATGAAGGCGCTGGGGTGGTAGCCCACCTGCTTGAGGTTGTTGACCTCGGGGGTCAGCATACCGAAGATCAGCTCGTTCTCCTTGCCGGCGGCATCGGCGATCTCAACGTTTGCGCCGTCCAGCGTGCCCAGCGTGATGGCACCGTTCAGCATGAACTTCATGTTGCCGGTACCAGAAGCCTCGGTGCCAGCCAGAGAGATCTGCTCAGAGACCTCGGCGGCGGGCATCAGGTGCTCGCTCAGGGAGACGCAGTACTCTTCCAGATAGACCACGCGCAGCTTGTCGCGCACAGCGGGGTCATTGTTGATCAGGTCGCCCAGCTTGCAGATCATCCGGATCATCTGCTTGGCCATGTAGTAGCCGGGGGCAGCCTTTGCGCCGAAGATATAGGTCTTGGGGATGAAGTCAGCGTTGGGGTTCTCCTTCAGATACAGGTACTGAGCGGCGATGTTCAGGGCGTTCAGGTGCTGACGCTTGTACTCGTGCATCCGCTTGACCTGGCAGTCGAAGATGGAGTTGGGGTCGATGACCTGGCCGGTGCTCTTCTCCAGATAGGCGGCAAAGTTCTTCTTGTTGTCCAGCTTGATCTCGTTGATGCGCTTCAGCACGGTCTTGTCATCCGCATACTTGTTCAGCTTGGAGAGGGTGGAAGCATCGTGCTTGTACTCCTCGCCGATGGTCTCGTCCAGCAGCTTGCACAGCTCAGGGTTGGAGGCCAGCAGCCAGCGGCGGTAAGCGATGCCGTTGGTCACGTTCTTGA
>OGGZ01003032.1_pt1 | contig 10377 bp, 10 predicted proteins | sample 1571371 | NCBI WGS metagenome assembly OGGZ01 (sample SAMEA2582025, study PRJEB24529) | metagenome | biome: Human gut stool | place: China | collected 2011
GCAGATGAGCATTTTGGTTATCTGCGGCGTCATGATCGGCTACATCTGCTCGGCCGTCACCGATATTGTCGTCGCCTTCGCGCAGGATTCCAACATCGTCAACCTGCACAACTGGTCGATGGGCAGCTTCTCCGGCATGACTTGGGGCAATGTCGCCACGGCGGCGGCCATCGTTCTGCCCTGCCTGGCCGCCGCGTTTTTGCTCTCCAAGCCGATGGCCGCCTACCAGCTGGGCGAAAGCTACGCCGCCAGCGTCGGCGTGCCGGTGCGGGCGTTTTCCGTGGTGCTTGTGCTGCTGTCAAGCCTGCTGGCGGCCTGCGTCACGGCGTTTGCCGGACCGATCTCCTTCGTCGGCATTGCGGTGCCGCATCTGGTAAAACATACGCTGGGCAGTGCAAAACCGCTGCGGGTGCTGCCGGGCTGCGCACTGGGCGGCGCGGCATTCTGCCTGCTGTGCGACCTCATCGCCCGCAGCCTGTTTGCACCCACCGAGCTGTCCATCAGCTCGGTCACAGCGGTGTTCGGTGCGCCGGTGGTCATCTGGCTGCTTGTGCGCCGCCACAGCGGGGAGGGCACGGTATGAGCTGTTGTGAAACGCAAAATCTCGCCGTCGGCTACGGTGCGCCGCTGCTGCGGGACATTGCCCTGCACGCCGAGCGCGGCAAAATTCTGGCGCTCATCGGTCCGAACGGCGCGGGCAAATCCACCCTTTTAAAAACGCTGGCCGGGCAGCTGGCGGCGCAGGGCGGCGCGGTGCTGCTGGACGGGCAAGACCTGACGGGCTACACCCCCAACGCCCGGGCGCGCAAGCTGGCGCTGATGCTGCCCCACACGGCCCGCACCGAGCTGACGTCCTGCTTTGAGGTCGCCGCCGCCGGGCGCTACCCCTACACCGGGCGGCTGGGCATTTTGTCCGATGCCGACAGGCAGCAGGTGCATGACGCCCTGTGCCTTGTCCGGGCGGAGGAGCTGGAGGACCGCGATTTTGCCAGGATCAGCGACGGCCAGCGCCAGCGCGTGCTGCTGGCCCGCGCGGTCTGCCAGCAGCCGGAGATTTTGCTTCTGGACGAGCCAACGTCGTTTTTAGACGTAAAGGGCAAGGCGGAGCTCATGGACATCCTGCAAGTGCTGGCACATGAGAAGAATGTGGCCGTCATCGTGACGCTGCATGAACTGGAGCTGGCCCAAAGGCTGGCCGACGCCGTAGTCTGCGTTGCGCCGTCTGGTGTGTCCGCTGTGCTGGCACCGCAGGACGCCTTTGCACAGGACAATATCTGTGCGCTGTTTGGACTGAGCACCGATCAATACGCGGTGCTGTTTGCTGGGAGCGGCGCAAAGCCGAAGCCCCAATTTGAGCACTACATCCGCAGCGGGCAGCGTTTACTGCGCTGCGGCTACACCACCGGCACCTGTGCGGCGCTGGGGGCGGCGGGCGCGGCGCGGCTGCTGCTGACCGGCCACGCGCCGGAAAGCGTTGGTCTGCGCACGCCCAAGGGCATCGTCGTGGAGGTCGCACCGCAGTTCTGCCGCCTGACGGCAGACGGGGCCGCGTGCGCCATCGTCAAGGACGGCGGCGACGACATCGACGCCACGACGGGTCTGCCGGTCATTGCCGCGGTCACGCTGCTGCCCGACGCGCCGCGCACCGTTACGATTGACGGCGGGGCGGGGGTGGGCCGTGTGACAAAGCCCGGCCTCGACCAGCCCGTCGGCGCGGCAGCCATCAACCGTGTGCCGCGGCAGATGATAACCGAGGCGCTTTTGCGGGAGGCGGACGCCGTCGGCTACGGCGGCGGGTTCGCGGTGGTCATCTCCATCGAAGGCGGCGAGGCTGCGGCCAAGCGCACCTTCAACCCGCATCTGGGGGTCGAGGGCGGCCTGTCGGTGCTGGGCACCAGCGGCATTGTGGAGCCGATGAGCCAGCAGGCGCTTCTGGATACGCTGCAAATCGAAATCCACCAGGCAGCGTTGAAAAGCCGCCGCCTGATTTTAGCCCCCGGCAACTACGGGCTGGACTACCTGGCCGCCAACTACCCCGCGCTGCACGAGATCCCTGTCGTCAAAATCTCAAATTTCATCGGCGAGGCGCTGGATATGGCAGCGGCGGAGCACTTCGCGGAGGTGCTGCTCGTCGGGCATGTGGGCAAGCTCGTCAAGCTGGCGGGCGGCATTATGAACACCCACTCCCGCTGTGCCGACTGCCGCACTGAGCTGTTCTGCGCCCATGCGGCGCTCTGCGGCGCGGACGCGGCGACCTGCCGCGCCCTGATGGACGCCGCCACGACAGACGCCTGTCTGGACATTCTGGACGCCGCGCAGCTGCGGGAGCCGGTCATGGCCAGCCTGTTCACAGCGATCCAGCTGCATCTGGACCGCCGCGCGGCGGGGGCGTTCAAGGTCGGCGCGGTGCTGTTCTCAAACCGGAACGGCCCGCTGGGCCAGACAAAAACTGCCGATACACTGTTGAAATTGTGGAAGGGAGCCTGACATGGTACATTTTGTGGGGGCCGGTCCCGGCGCACCGGACCTGATTACCCGGCGCGGCGCGGCCCTGCTGCAAACGGCGGACTGCATCATCTACGCGGGCAGCCTGGTCAACCCGGCGCTGCTGGGGCTGGCGGGGCCGGACTGCACCATCTGTAACAGCGCCGAGATGACGCTGGAGCAGGTGCTTGCCGTCATAAAAGAAAACGAAGCAGCGCACAAAACCACCGTGCGCCTGCACACGGGCGACCCCTGCCTGTATGGCGCGATCCGGGAACAGATGGACGCGCTGGACGCCATGGGCATCGCCTACGACGATACGCCCGGCGTGTCGAGCTTCTGCGGTGCGGCGGCGGCGCTGAACGCCGAGTACACGCTGCCCGGCGTCAGCCAGACCGTCATCATCACCCGCATGGAGGGCCGTACCCCTGTGCCCGAAGGTGAGCGGTTGGCCGCGCTGGCCGCACACGGGGCGACGATGGTCATTTTCCTCTCCATCGGCCTGATCGACAGGGTGCAGGACGCGCTTCTGCAGGGCGCGTACACCGCCGCGACCCCTGCCGCCGTTGTCTACAAGGCGACGTGGCCGGAACAGAAAATTGTACATTGCACCGTCGGAACGCTGGCCGAAAGCACCCGCGCGGCGGGCATCACCAAGACGGCGCTCATCGTTGTCGGGGACTTTTTGGCCGCACAATATGACCGCAGCAAGCTGTATGACCCGGCGTTCACAACGGAGTTCCGAAGGGGGACGGACCGATGACCTGCGCGTACATTGCGTTCACGGCGCGGGGACTGGCGCTGGCGCAGCAGCTGGCGGCAGCCTGCCCCGGCAGCGTGGCCCGCGGCGGTGCGGACGGCGTCCGCCTGACCGATTGGACCGCTGCGCAGTTTGCACAAAACGACGCACTGATTTTTGTAGGAGCTGCCGGGATCGCGGTGCGGGCCATCGCGCCACACTGCCGCAGCAAGGCTGCAGACCCCGCCGTCGTTGTGCTGGATGAGGGTGGGCAGTTCGCCATTCCGCTGCTGTCGGGGCATCTGGGCGGCGCAAACGAGCTGGCGCAGCGGCTGGCGGCAGTCTGCCATGCCGTGCCGGTCATCACGACGGCCACCGACGGACGCGGTGTTTTTGCCGTGGACGAGCGGGCCAAGCGCCAGAATGAGGACGAAACAAGACACCCTTATTTTTTTAGGGAGGATTCTTTCTATTTTTATGTCGATAGCAAAGGTGTTTTTATCGAGTTTCGAGCAAATTGGCGTTTTAGGGGATTTAGGCACGCCGCCCGCGGGCGTGGAGCCTGCAGCCGCCGCTGACCGCGCAGATTTTGCGCTGACGCTGACCCCGACGGGTGAGGCGCTGCACCTGATCCCCCACATTGCGGTGTTGGGTGTCGGCTGCAAGCGCGGCACGACGGCGGAAAAGTTGGAAACAGCCTTTGCGGCCTTCTGCGCGGAGCACCATTTTGCCCCGCAGGGCATTGTCCGTGCAGCCAGCATTGACTTGAAAAAGGATGAGCCGGGTCTGGCGGCGTTCTGCCGGGCACACGGATGGGAGATGGACTTTTATACCGCCGCTGCCCTGCGCACGGCTAAAGGCCGCTTTACGTCCTCCGGCTTTGTGCAGAGCATCACGGGCGTGGACAATGTCTGCGAACGCGCGGCGGTGCTGGCTGCAGACGGGGTGCTGTTCATCCCGAAGTGGGCGCGGGACGGCGTGACCCTTGCCGTGGCGCTGGCCCCCTTTGCCCCGGATTGGAGATGGAAAAATGATGAACCGTAGTCTTGTGTATGTGGTGGGCCTCGGCCCGGGCAGTGCGCAGTATTTGACCGCCCAGGCGCAGACTGCCCTGCAGGCCGCCGACGTGCTGTGCGGCTACACGGTCTACATCGACCTTGTGCGTCCGCTTTACCCGGATAAAGAGGTCTACGCTACCGGCATGACGCGGGAGCTTGACCGCTGCCGTTGGGCGCTGGAAACGGCAAAGGGCGGCAAGACGGTGGCGCTCGTCTGCTCCGGTGACGCCGGGGTCTACGGCATGGCCAGCCCGCTGTTGGAGCTGGCGGAGCACTGCCCGGAGGTAGAGGTCGAGATTGTGCCCGGCCTGACCGCCGCTTTGAGCGGGGCCGCGGTGCTGGGTGCGCCGTTGGCACACGATTTTTGCGTGATTTCGTTGTCGGACCGGCTGACGCCGTGGGCCGTCATAGAAAAGCGGCTGGTCTGCGCCGCGGCGGGGGATTTCTGTCTGGCGCTCTACAACCCGTCGTCCAAAGGCCGCGCCGACTACCTGCAAAAGGCCGTTCGCATTCTGCGGGACAACGGCAAGGGCCCGGACACGGTCTGCGGGCTGGTGCGCTGCATTGGCCGGGACGGCCAGACCGCACGGCTGCTGACGCTGGCCGAGCTGGAGGACACCGCCGTGGATATGTTCACAACGGTCTTTGTCGGCAACGCTGCAACGCAGATTTTACATGGCAGAATGGTTACGCCAAGGGGGTATCGCGGCGTATGAATGTGGTGGTTTTCAGCGGTACAACGGAGGGGCGCAGTTTCTCCCGCGCGCTGGCGGCGCTCGGCGCGGCGGTCACGGTCTGTGTGGCGACAGAGCTGGGGGCCGAGGAACAGGGCTGCGCCGACGGCATCACGGTGCGCACCGGGCGGCTGGACGCCGAAGGGATGACGGCACTGCTGCGCAGTGCGGCGCTCTGCGTTGACGCGACCCACCCGTATGCCGCCGAGGCAACGCGCAATATCCGTGCGGCGGCAGCGGCGGCGGGAGTTGAATATCACCGTCTGCTGCGCCCCGCCAGCCCCCTGCCCGCGGGCAGTGTGGTGCTGGCCGATGCCGCCCGGGCCGCCGCGTATCTGGCAGACAGACCGGGGCACGTCCTGCTGGCGACAGGTGCCAAGGAGCTACCCGCCTTCGCAGCGCTCGACCCGGCGCGGCTCTACCCGCGCGTTCTGCCGACGCTGGCAGGTATCGCAGCATGCGAGGCAGCGGGCGTTCCGCACCGCAATATCCTTGCGATGCAGGGGCCTTTTACGAAAGAATTAAATGCGGCGCTGCTGCACCAGTTCCATATCGACTATATGGTCACGAAGGACGGCGGCGCGGCGGGCGGCTTTGCCGAAAAGGCCGAGGCCGCCGCCCGGTGCGGCGTGCAGCTCATTGTGCTGCGCCGCCCGGACGACGAGGGCGAGACCTCCGACACAATTTTACAGCGATGCAGGGAGCTTTTATGAAGATCACATTGGTGGGCATGGGCAGCGGAGCGCCCGGCAGCCTGACAGCGGCAGGACTGGAGACGCTGCGCGGAGCGGAGCTGATCATCGGCGCGCGCCGCCTGCTGGAAAACCTGCCCGAGGGCTGCACGGCAAACCGCGCAGCCCTCTATAAAACGGACGAAATTTGCGCATTGCTGCGGCAAACAGATTGCGCGGAGACCGCGGTGGTTTTCAGCGGCGACACGGGCTTCTACTCCGGCGCGGCGGCGCTCTGCCGCGCATTGGACGACGGGGGTCTGCCGTACACGGTGCTGCCCGGCGTTTCCAGCGTGCAATTATTGGCCGCGGCGCTGGGCCGCTCGTGGCAGGGCTGGCGGCTCGGCTCCGCCCACGGCTGTGCCTGTGACCCGGTGACCGCCTGCCGCGCAGGCGGGACAACTTTTTTCCTGACCGGCGGCAGCGAGACCCCCGCGACGCTCTGCCAACAGCTGGCGGATGCCGGGCTGGGCGACGCTGCGGCCACGGTGGGGGAGAACCTCGGCACACCGTCCCAGCGGCTTGTGACCGGCACGGCGCAGGAGCTGGCCGCACAGCGCTTTGCACCGCTCAGTGTCCTGCTTGTGGAAAATGTGCCCGCGCCCCTGCGCCGCACGCCCGGCCTGCCCGATGCAGCGTTCATCCGCGGCAAAACGCCGATGACCAAGCAGGAGGTCCGCGCTGCCGTGCTGGCCAAGCTGGCTGTGCGCCCCACAGATACCCTCTGGGATGTGGGCGCGGGCACCGGCAGCGTCAGTGTGGAGCTGGCGCTGGCCGCCCCTGCCGGCCGGGTCTGCGCCGTGGAGTGCGACGCGGAAGCCTGTGACCTTATCCGTCAGAACCGCGCAAAATTTGCGGTGCAAAATCTGCACCTTACCGAGGGCCTTGCCCCTGCCGCACTGGCAGGCTGGCCCACTCCGGACGCTGTTTTTATCGGCGGCAGCAAGGGCAGTCTGCGGGCTGTCGTCGATGCCGCGCTGGCCGCGAACCCCGATGCACGGCTCTGTATCAGCGCCATTGCGCTGGAAACCTTACAGGAGGCCGTTGCGGCCCTGACGGCCCACGGCCTGACCGCCCAGGTCACACAAATCGCAGTCAGCCGCAGCCGGGCGGCGGGCAGCCTGCACCTGCTCATGGCGAACAACCCGGTTTTCTTGATCGCGAGGGAGTAAAAATGCTGCAATTGGTTCTGGCTGCACCCCGCTCCGGCAGCGGAAAAACAACGGCAACCTGCGCTTTATTGGCGGCGCTGACTGCCCGCGGGCTGACCCCCTGCGCGTTCAAGTCGGGGCCGGACTACATCGACCCGATGTTCCACCGCGCGGTGCTGGGCGTCGAAAGCCACAATCTCGACCTGTTTTTCTCTGCACCGCAGATCGCCCGCGCACTCTACGCCCGGCACGCGGCGGGGCACGGCGCGGCAGTCGTCGAGGGGGCCATGGGCTACTACGACGGCCTTGGCGGCGTGACCGACACGGCCAGCGCGTGGCAGCTGGCCGATACGCTGGACCTGCCCGCACTGCTCGTTGTGCGGCCCAAGGGGGCAAGCCTGACGCTGGCGGCGGAGCTGCGCGGGCTGACAGCGTTCAGAACACCGCACCATATCGCGGGAATTTTGCTCAATGATTGTACGCAAGGATTGTGCGCTCTGCTGAAGCCGATGCTCGAAAAAGAGACCGGTCTGCCCGTGGTCGGCTGCCTGCCGCCGCTGCCCGAGGCCGCGATAGAAAGCCGCCACCTCGGTCTGAAAACCGCCGCCGAGATCGACGATCTGCAGCACAAGATACAGCTCTTATCCGATGCCGCGCAGCAAACCATCGACTGGCCGCTGCTGCACACCCTGTTTGACCGCCCCGCGCCCGCCACTGTGCCGTGCACGGTGCCCCCGCCGCGGGTGCGCCTTGCCGTGGCAAGAGATGCCGCGTTCTGCTTTACCTACGCCGAAACGTTGGAAGCACTGCGGGAAAACGGCGCGGAGCTGTGCTTTTTCAGCCCGCTGGCCGACACGGCTCTGCCGGATAACATCGGCGGGCTTTACCTGCCGGGCGGCTACCCCGAGCTGCACGCCGCCCGGCTGGCCGCGAACGCCCCCCTGCGCGCCGCCGTAAAAAGCGCCGTGCAGGGCGGCCTGCCCACCGTGGCCGAGTGCGGCGGCTTTTTGTACCTGGGCCGGACATTACAGGACGCCGACGGCACGCCCCACCCGATGGCGGGCGTGCTGCCCGGGCAGGGCTTCAAGGTCGGGCGGCTTGTGCGGTTCGGCTACGCCCGCCTGACCGCCCGCGCCGACAGTATGCTGTTCCGCGCGGGGGAGACCCTGCCCGTCCACGAGTTCCATCACTGGGACTCCACCGAAAACGGCGATGCGTTCACCGCTGCCAAGGCAAACGGGCGGCAGTGGGCGTGCGGCTTTGCCAATGCACGTCTCTACGCGGGTTTTCCGCATCTCTACTGGGCAGGTACGCCGCTGCCGAAGCGCTTTGCGGCTGCAGCCGAACATTATATAAAGGAAACATCATGACCGAAAACGAACTGAAAAACCTGCTTGCAGCCGTTACCCCGCCGGACGAGGCCGCCCGCGCCGCAGCCCACGCCCACTGGGCTGCGCTGGCAAAGCCTTTGGGCGGACTGGGCCGGCTGGAAGCCATGGTCGAGGACGCCGCCGCGCTGACCGGCGACCCCGTGCCGGATGTCAGCTGCCGCGCGGTGCTGGTGCTCTGCGCGGACAACGGCGTTGTGGCGCAGGGCGTCAGCCAGACCGATGCCTCCGTGACCCGCGCCGTGCTCGAAAACCTGACCGCCCGCCGCACCAGCGTCTGCCGTATGGCCGCTGCGGCCCACTGCGACGTCGTGCCCGTCGATATGGGCATTGCGGGCGCACCCGTACCCGGCGCGGCGGACTGCCGCATTGCTGCGGGCACGGCTGACTTTACCACCGGCCCGGCTATGACCCGCGCACAGGCCGTGCAGGCCATCGCCGCGGGCATCGCGCTGGTGCGCGCGCAGAAGCAGAACGGCGCACAGCTGCTGGCGACGGGGGAAATGGGCATCGGCAACACAACGACGTCCAGCGCCGTGGCCAGCGTGCTGCTGGGCCGCCCTGTGACCGAGATGACCGGGCGCGGCGCGGGACTTTCCGATGCAGGACTGCAGCGCAAAATAGATGCGATAGAACGCGGCATTGCCCGCAACCACCCAGACGCCGCGGATCCGCTGGGGGTGCTGGCGGCGCTGGGCGGCTTTGATATTGCCGGGCTGTGCGGCGTGTTTCTGGGCGGTGCGCTCGAAAGGCTGCCCATCGTGATGGACGGGTTCATCAGCGGCGTGGCGGCGCTGTGTGCGGTGCGGCTCTGCCCCGCGGCGGAAAAGGCCGTTTTCGCCAGCCATGTGTCCAGCGAGCCAGCCGCACATATTGTGCTGGATGCGCTGTGCAAAAAACCGCTTATCACCGCAGAGCTGCATCTGGGCGAGGGCACGGGCGCGGTGGCCAGCCTGCCGCTGTGGGATATGGCGCTGGCCGTCTACAACGGCTGCTACTCGTTTGCGGAGGGCGGCATCACGCCGTACACCCCGCAGTGCTGACGCTGGTCATCGGCGGCGCGGCCAGCGGCAAAAGCGCCTATGCTGAGTCGCTCTGCCTGCGTGCACCGCTGCCGCGCACCTATCTGGCGACGATGCAGGTATGGGACGCCGAGTGCGCCGCCCGCGTGGCGAAACACCGCGCCATGCGGGCCGAAAAGCAGTTCACCACGGTAGAGTGCCCGCTGCACCTGGACTGCGTGGCCCTGCCCCGGCGCGGCACCGTGCTGCTGGAGGACCTGGGCAACCTGGCCGCCAATGAGTTGTATGACCCCGACGGTGCAGGGGCGGAAACCGCGGCGGCGATCCTGCGGGGCATTGACAAGATGCTGCTGCAATGTGATAATCTGATTGTGGTTTCCAACGAGGTGTTCAGCGGTGGGGCAGACTATGCGGGCGATACGGACCGCTATCTGCGCGCGCTGGCTGCCGTCAACAACGCTGCGGCGGCGCGGGCAGACCGCGTGGTGCGCGTTGTCTGCGGCATCCCCGTCTATTACAAAGGAAGTGAAGGTCCGTGACAGCTTTACAGACGATTGCGGTGGCGTTCGCCATGTTCTCGGCCCTGCCGATGCCGCAGTTCGACTGGAACGAAAAAAATATGCGGTACGCGCTCTGCGCCTTCCCGCTGGTGGGGGTGGTGTGCGGCGCACTGTGGTGCGTCTGCGGCGTGCTGCCGCTGCCTGCGGCGGCCCGCGCGGCGGGGTTCTGCCTTGTGCCGGTCTGGGTCACGGGCGGCATCCATCTGGACGGCTACGCCGACACCTGCGACGCACTTTCAAGCTACGGCGATACCGCGAAGAAGCTGGAAATTTTAAAGGACTCCCACTGCGGCGCGTTCGCGGTCATCCGGCTGTGCAGCTACTTTGCGGCGTATTTTGCGCTGTGCGGCTGTGTGGCGTTCACCCCGCGGGTCGGCGTGCTCTGGACGCTGGCGCTGGTGGGGGAGCGGGCGCTGTCCGGGCTGGCCGTGGCGGCGTTCCCGCTGGCGAAAAACACTGGCCTTGCCCACACCTTTGCCACGGCGGCGGACCGCGTCCGCGTGCGGCAGG
>OGGZ01003033.1_pt1 | contig 10376 bp, 8 predicted proteins | sample 1571371 | NCBI WGS metagenome assembly OGGZ01 (sample SAMEA2582025, study PRJEB24529) | metagenome | biome: Human gut stool | place: China | collected 2011
TCGGTGGCGGCGGCACAGTTGGTGTGGCGGCCTCAGTCCGGAACAATTTGAAAACAAGAACCTCGCTTAGGCCTGTGTCCATATTACGTGGGTAGGATCAATCTTCTGCGCTCACCCTTTTTTGTTACGCAGCTACGGCTAACGCTGCCAGTAATTCATTCATCGATAAATATCTTGCACTCGCCGCATTAAAGCAGGTTTGTTGGGCATCTTCTGATACCACAATGGTGTTTATTCCTGCCGCCTGTGCTGCCTGAAAACCACTCACGCTGTCCTCTATAACCAAACAATCTGCAGCAGACAGTTGCAATTCTCGCAGTGCAGAAAGATAAACTGCCGGATGGGGTTTCCCATGCTTTTCGTCATCAGCACTACAAATCACCGAAAAATAATGCTGAATATTGAGTTTTGTCAGTACAGCATCGATCACCTGGTAAGATGAAGAGGTTGCCAGCGCCAGTTGATAGCCACTCCGGCGCAAAAAAAATAACACGTCCTGAACGCCTGGCATCGCTTCGCCCGTCCCGGCAATCAACGTAGTGATCAGGCGGCGAATCTCACTTTCCAACAGTGCGGGTTCAATGTGTAAATGACAATATTCACACCAGGTTTGGGCAATCTCATCCAGCCTTTTACCTTTAGTCAGTCTTATACACTCTTCGTCACTGACACATGCGCCCCACCTTGCCAGTGCTCCCTTTTGTGCCTCACGCCATAACCCTTCCGAATCAATGATGACGCCGTCCATATCAAAAATGACTGCTTTACAATTAAACATTGTTCCTCGCAATAAAGCCTGGCACCACACCAGGCTTGTCGTCATCAGGAAATGGTGGCGGTCTTCCCTTCACACACTTGCTGATTTGAGAATCCCGGTTGTTCGACGCGAATAAACGGGCAAATAATAAACGCTATCACATACAGGGTGGTGTAAGCGATAACCACACCAATAGTACTGAAATAAGGCAGAAGTACCACGGCGATTGCCGGAGCAAGGAAGTTGGACAACCCGGCTGAAAGGTTATAAACCGAAATAGCTGCTCCTTTATGTTTCGGTTCCAGTGCCGGGAAAACGGCTGCCATCGGTACGAATGCAGCAACAAAGATCCCCAGTGCCACCGCAGGTATCAGCGCCATAGCAAAGTTATGACCGAAATGTTGCGGCATGTAGTAGAACGCCAGGCTTGAAAGCGCCATTCCCACGCAACCAAACCAGCGAACAACTTTCATCCAGCCCATTTTCTCTGCCAGCACGCCCCAGAATACGTTAGAGAAGATGGTGGTAAAGAAGAAGACTGCCCAGACCTGCAACCACTCAGAGGTGGTAAAGCCCAGCTCATCAACAAACATCATCGGCATAATTACGGCGAATCCGAATAAAGATAAGGTGTTGATAATGCGAACAATACTGGAAAGCAAAATATTGCGGTTGGTATAAAGCAAAGTCACCGCACGGCCCAGTTCGCTAAACTTCTCTTTTGTGGTTAGGTTTTGCATATGGCGTGGTGTTTCTACTTTGCGCATAGAAATTAACGCAACAGCGCCACCAACCCCACAGAAGGCCAGCGCCAGCCATAATGTTCCCATTTCGCCAATAAGCGGAATGGTAAAACTGGGGATGTAGCTGCCGAATACGCCGATACCAATAGAGTAAACTGCCCAGAACCAGCCCAGAGCAGCACTGGTGCTGTCACTGCGTACGTTATGGACAATCGCCACAATAAAGGCGTAGAGGAACAGCGGATAGGCTAGGCCACGAATACCATAAAACAGCAGGATTAACCCATAGTTCGCCTGCCCCAGACCAAAGACCAGAAACAGCACGTGAAATACGCACCACAGCACAAAGCCGATAAACATGGTTTTTTGTGGCGTAATAATTTCGGCAACTACGCCGGAAACCCAGGCGGAAAGCGCTGCCGCCAGGCCATAGAGCGTAAAGGCAAAGGAGGCTTCTGCAGGCGTGAAACCCAGTGCTTTAATGTAATGCGACAGGAATGCCAGTTCAAAACCGTCTCCGGTCATAAAGATGGCAATGGCAATATATCCCCACACCAGATTTAAGGGTAATCCCAGCCATTGTTTATTTGTTAACGACATAGTGACCTCGTTTGTAGGATACAAAACGCCGCTCCGGTGCAAACACCGGAGGGCATTTGTGACAGATGTTATTGATTGCGATAGTTCAGGTCGTTGTGATACAGCGCAGTAAACTGCTGATATCGTTGCATCAGCGCATTATGACGTTCAGGATCGCTGCGCCAGGTTTTGAAGATTTCAGGTTTTTCACACACTGCCGCCAGTGGTTTTCCCGCAGCAAGACAGGCCAGACGCGCGGCTCCCAGCGCCCCACCCGTTTCACCGCCTTTATGCGTCACCACTGGCATATCGAGAATATCGGCCAGTAACTGCGCCCAGAATGGACTTCTCGCCCCCCCACCTACCAGCGAGCATTGCTCAATTGCCGTACCGCTTTCTTGCAGGACTCGCAGCCCATCGGCAATACCAAAGCTGACGCCTTCCAGCACTGCATATCCCATTAGCGCACGCTGACTGGAGTGTGTCAGCGCCCAGAACAATCCCCGGGCATGAGGATCGTTATGTGGCGTACGTTCACCAGAAAGATACGGGAGGAACATCGGTGCACTGGCTTTGTCTGCATCAGAAAGTTGGGCAATCTCTTCCAGTAACTCTGTTTCCGTTACCCCCACCAGACGGCAGAACCATTGCAGACAACTGGCGGCACTGAGCATTACACTCATCTGGTGCCATAAATTCGGTAGTACGTGACAGAAAGCATGGACTGCTGATTGCGGCGCAGGACGATAGGCATCTGTCACTACAAACAACACCCCGGAAGTTCCCAAAGAAATAAACGCATCTCCGGGAGAAACGGCCCCCACACCAATTGCGCTCACGGCGTTATCGCCACCGCCACCAGCAACTACAACCGAAGATGTCAGCCCCCAACGGCTGGCAACTTCAGGGGAAAGAGTGGCAGAAACGTCACAACCTTCCACCAGTTCCGGCATATTCGCCCGTGTCAGGCCACATTTTTCCAGCAACGAATCTGACCAGTCGCGTTTTTCCACGTCGAGCCACAACGTGCCAGCAGAATCCGACATATCGGAAATCTTTTGGCCGGTCATTTTGAAACGCAAATAGTCTTTCGGCAGTAAAACGGTGGAAATGCGCGCAAAGTGCTGCGGCTCATGGCGCCGTACCCATAGCAATTTGGGGGCGGTAAATCCAGGCATCGCCAGGTTTCCCGCTACCTGATGCAACTCTGGTGCGATCTCTTCCAGCTCCGCACACTCCTGCGCACTGCGGGTGTCGTTCCATAAAATCGCCGGACGAATCGCCTCTCCTTTTTCATCCAACAGGACGGCACCATGCATTTGACCAGAAAGGCCAATGGCTTTGATCGCCTGCCAGTGGTGACCGCATTTTTCCCGCAGGGTCGACATTAAATATTCCGTCGCTTCCCACCAGGCTTGCGGCGATTGTTCTGACCAGTGTGGATGGGGCCGCTGAATGGTCAGCGGCGCACTATGGGTGGCAACAATTTCATTGTTTTCATCAATGACCAGCGCCTTAACTTCCGATGTGCCCAGATCGATACCCAGATACATAACCGCCTCCTGGTTAGTTAATTAACGCGTAGACGTCAGCGATTTTTTCGCGCAACAACGCGGCAAAATCTTCACGTTCGGTTAAATCGCCAAACAGCGCTTTATCACTGGCATAAACAGCGACGGGATCGGCAGACTGGAACATTGCATGGACAGCTGGTGCATCAAGGATGCCATCCTGATATTCATAGGGCAGTTTGCCGTGATGCCACTGCTCCATGAATACGTAAAACAGTGCAGGTAACATGGCGGTGGCATTCGGGCGAACGCCTCGCTGGTAGCACTCTCGCAGTGTGGGGGCAATCATCGCCGGAATTTTCGAGAAACCATCCGCAGCGACGCGTTGGTTGGTGTCCTGAATATGTGGATTGGTAAAACGCTTGAGTACAACATCACGGTAGGTTGGCAAATCGATACCGTTATCGCCCAAGCAAGGAATGACATCTTCCGTCACGTAGCGGTCGGCAATCTGATAGATAAAATCGGTCATTGTGCTTTCGTGGATATATTTTTGACCGATTAACGTACCTGCCCAGGCGATGCAACTGTGTGAAGAGTTAAGAATGCGAATCTTCGCCTCTTCATAGGGGATTACCGACGCCACCAGTTCGACACCGACCTTCTCCAGTGCCGGACGGACATCACGGAAATTATCTTCCACGACCCACTGGATAAAGGTTTCGCCCATTACCGGCGCTTTATCGGCAATACCCGTTTGAGCCTTGATCCGTGCCGGAAGTTCTGCTGCCGGACGAGGCGTAATGCGGTCAACCATGGTATTCGGGCAAGTGGTATTTGTACTCAGCCAGTCGATGACATCCTGTTTGCCAGTTAGCTGGAGAAACTCAACCAGGCCATCATGGAAACGTTCACCATTATGGCGCACGTTATCGCAATTCAGCAGGGTTAGTGGTCCGGCGTTATTTGCCATACGTGCTTCGAGGATACGGGTAATAACACCGTAAATTGTTTTGCATCCCCCTTTAAGATCTGCCGCTAAATCAGGATTGTTAACTTCCAGTTTGTGACTGGTATTCAGGTAGTACCCGCCTTCGGTGACGGTGAAAGCAATCACTTTTGTCTTCGGATCTGCCCCTTCAGCAATCAGCGGTTGTAAATCTGCCTGCCACGGTATCAACTTCTGAATTGAGGTGATCTCTTCATATTCGCTTACCCCTTCCGGGCTGACGGTTTCCAGCACATAGCGACCTTTCTGTGCACTGAGTGCCTGTACGACATGTTCAGCATCATTACGAATATTGCCCGCAGCAATGCTCCAGCGTTTATCGCCCATCACCTGCAAACGGTGTAGATACCACGCCTGATGTGCGCGATGAAAAGAACCTAACCCGATGTGCAGCCATGTAAATTGTTCGTTCATTGTTTCGTTCTCCATTGACGTTATGGCTGAACTGTAATCGAACATTTGAGTTAATTAAGAGCGTTAGATCACAAAAGAACAATTGACCAAAAAAATTACAAATGACCAAATCAAAGCAATAAACTTGCCTCGCGGTAAAGCTATGGCCAAAATGACGCTAATCAGTTGCGGGATTTTCACGATTCCGCACGCCACTTTTGAGGTAGGGAAACGTGAACAAAGAAGATGACATCAGGCTCGATCAAAAAGTACGGGCGGCATGGATGTACTACATTGCCGGACTTAATCAGAGTGAAATCGCAAGTCAGTTAGGTACTTCACGGCCAGTGGTTCAACGCCTGATAGCAGCAGCGAAAGACGAAGGGATTGTGTCGATTGGATTGCATCATCCGGTTGCCAACTGTCTCGATTATGCCCAACTGTTAAAGGAAAAGTACCAATTAACCGACTGCAATATTATGCCGGTTTACAGTATTGAAAGTACGCTCGACAGCGTGACATTTGGCTGTTATCAACTGATGGCGCGTTACTTACAGGGTGACAAACCGACCATCGTTGGTATTGGTTCTGGCTTAACGTTGAAGAAAACCATTAAACGTATCGATTTTGATAGTCAGAATACCCGCTGTGTGGCGCTGATTAGCGCCATGAATGAACACGGGCAATGTAACTATTACGACGACGTACCGCTGCTTTTGGCGAGAAAAATTCAGGGAAAATATTACCAGTGGCCAGCTCCACGCTATGCTCAGTCCCGCGAAGAGTACCAAATGTGGTCAACCAATCGATTGTTCCGCAACGTCTCTACCGTAGCGCGTGACTCTGATGTTATTTTCGTGGGTATTGGTGCTTTAGGTCGTCAAAGCCCTATTTTCAAAGATGGCTTTATTGATGAGCAGCAACTGGAAGAGTTAACAGCACGCGGAGGCGTTGGTGAAATCCTCGGACGCTTTATTGATGCTGAAGGCAATGTTGTGGAAAGCCAGATCAACCAGATGATCACCAGCCATGATATCCGCGAAAGCAACTGCCCACGTATCGCAGCTGCCTGTGGTGAGGATAAACGTCCGGCGATCCTCGCAGCATTAAAAGGTGGGTGGATCAACGGTCTGGTCACCGATGAACACACCGCACGCTGGTTGCTGACACGTTAATCTCAGCTGACAACATTCAGGCTCGGAATGAGTTGTGGCGGTATCTCAATGCGACGCAGGGTGGTATCGCCAGAATCCACAATTTCAAACACTTTTTCGAGCATGGCGGGTACATCCTGACGAACCATATCGATATCGTGCCCGAGCAGAGAAACAAAAGGATCCCAGTCAAAACACCCCATTGGCGGTTGATTGGCTCCCGTCTGCCCGGTTTGCGCCAGCCAGCGAACCACCCCTTCAAGAGAGATTGTCGAGTTGACGAATAACCCGTGAAGCGATACTGCAGAGCTTTGGAAGACCTCTTTCAGTAATCCCTCTACGCGAGCAGAAGAGTAGCCGGTAACCAGTTTATGTTCATCCGGTACGGTTATCCCCAAAGCCTGATGGGCATCGACAAAACCACATAAACGTTCAGCAGTATTGTTATCGCTTATACGTCCACCGACAAAAGTCAAAGGTGCCAGCTTGCCATAGCGTTTCTGGCTGTTGGCTAAAATTCTTTCCGTCAATAATTTCGCCCCCATATAGTTATCAGAAATGATCGACGGCGCCAGTGTTCCCGGCAGATCCAGATTCAGTGTCGGTACGCCCGCTTGCTGGCACATTTGGGCTATTTTATCCGGTTGAGTCGCTCCGGTAGCAATGACCCAATCCACCTGCCAGGAGAGCATGGCGCGAGCAGCCTCAATTTCCAGTTCTGGCTGTCGCCGCGTACAGGTGATGATTGGCAGTAATCCTCTGGCACGCGCCATCTCTTCAAATTTTTCGGCAATCGATCCAAAGTATCGGTTGTCATATTTCGGCACAATCATGCCAATAACGTTGGATTTTTTACTGCGCAGTAAACTTGCCTGCCGATTAATGGCATATCCCTGCTCTTCCGCAATACGGGTGACCTTCTCAGCCAGCTTTGCGCTGATGCGTCGCTTTTTCCAGTTGCCATTCAAAATAGCGCTTACCGCACTGGCAGAAACGCCGGTTAATTCTGCCAGGTCGTAAATGGTCGTTTTCTTCGTTTTCTCAACGCGTGTCACAAATTTGCCTCTTCATTTTGAATGTCTCTTGCTGAGAATTTAAGCAAGTGCTAGATCTGCTTCATCGATTGAGCAGTTTGCTTCACACGGCAGCTAAATTCCCGTTCAGTGCGTGCAAGCAAACAGAGACTATAAATTCGCCCTGGTAAAAGGATTATATGATGAATCACTCTGTGCCCTCTATGAATACTCCCCTTAATGGCAAAGTTGCAGCTATCACTGGCGCTGCGTCAGGTATTGGCCTGCAATGTGCAAAAACGCTGCTCGATGCAGGAGCAAAGGTAGTATTGATTGACCGGGAAGGCGACAAACTGCACAAGATTGTCGCTGAGTTAGGCGAAAACGCGTACGCGCTGCAACTCGATCTCTTCAATAATCAGCAAGTCGATAACATGCTGGCGGACATTATCGAACTGGCGGGTGGGCTGGATATTTTTCATGCCAATGCAGGCGCTTATATTGGCGGCCCAGTGGCTGAAGGTGATCCAGATGTCTGGGATCGTGTGTTAAATCTGAATATAAATGCGGCGTTTCGCTGTGTCCGTGCAGTCCTGCCGCATATGATTGCGCAGAGGTCGGGCGATATAATTTTTACCAGTTCCATCGCGGGCGTCGTTCCGGTTATCTGGGAACCGATCTACACCGCGTCCAAATTTGCCGTTCAGGCATTCGTACACACTACCCGCCGCCAGGTTTCTCAATATGGCGTGCGTGTGGGTGCGGTGCTGCCAGGACCAGTAGTCACTGCCCTGCTTGATGACTGGCCAAAAGCCAAAATGGAAGAAGCCCTGGCAAATGGTAGCCTGATGCAACCGATTGAAGTGGCGGAATCAGTATTGTTTATGGTGACCCGCTCGAAAAATGTCACCGTGCGAGATTTAGTGATCCTGCCTGGCAGTGTCGATCTGTAAGGGCGCAATCATGACAATAACCAAAACCGTTATTGGTGTTGATGTGGGATCAGGCAGTGTCCGCGCCGGGATTTTTGATCTCAACGGATCTCTGCTATCCCATGCCACAGAAAAAATCACGACTACGCGGCGCAGCGGAAGCCGCGTGGAACAGTCCAGCCAGGAGATCTGGCAGGCGGTCTGTTCATGTATTCGTAATGCGCTCACTCTGGCAGACGTTTGTGCACAAAGTGTGGCAGGCATCGGTTTTGATGCCACCTGTTCTCTGGTGGTACTGGATAAAAACGGTGATCCATTGCCTGTCAGCCCGGAAGGAGATGCAAAGCAAAATATCATTGTGTGGATGGATCACCGCGCCACCGAACAAGCAGAGCGAATCAATGCCACTCACCATCCGGTGCTGAACTACGTCGGTGGTAAAATTTCGCCTGAAATGGAAACACCGAAAATTCTCTGGCTGAAAGAAAATATGCCAGAGATCTACGAACGTGCCGGACAATTTTTCGATCTGGCCGATTTTCTGACCTGGCGGGCTACCGGTGATTTAGCGCGTTCAGTATGCACTGTTACCTGTAAATGGACGTGGCTGGCACATGAAAATCGCTGGGATCCAGATTATTTCCGCACCATTGGCCTTGCAGAGTTAGCGGATGAAGATTTTATTCGCATTGGTCATCATATTGTTTCTCCCGGAACACCTTGTGGAAATGGTTTAACAGCACAAGCCGCGGCAGAGATGGGATTACTCCCCGGCACACCTGTCGCTGTAGGGTTAATTGATGCTCACGCTGGTGGCATCGGTACGGTTGGCGTAGAAGGTGGAGTGCTGAACAATCTCGCGTATGTTTTCGGCACTTCTTCATGCACCATGGCATCTACCACTTCTCCCTCGTTTGTACCGGGTGTCTGGGGGCCGTATTACAGTGCGATGGTTCCAGGTCTGTGGTTAGTTGAAGGCGGGCAAAGTGCTGCGGGAGCAGCTATTGACCAGCTACTTGATTTCCATCCGGCTGTTGAAGAAGCTCGCGAAATGGCACAACGTGTGAATCAGCCCCTCCCCGTCTGGCTTGCTGATCGAATCCTCGAAAAAACGGCGCAACCATCAGATGCTGTCGCCCTGGCGAAAGGGCTACACGTGGTGCCGGAATTTCTCGGAAATCGCGCCCCCTTCGCAGATCCTCATGCCAGAGCGGTAATTTGTGGCCTGGGTATGGAGCGAGATCTGGATAATTTACTCGCCTTGTATATCGCTGGATTATGCGGAATTGGTTATGGTCTGCGCCAAATTCTCGACGCTCAAACAGCGCAGGGAGTAGTGAGTAAAAATATCGTTATTAGCGGCGGTGCCGGGCAGCATCCACTGGTACGACAAATTCTGGCAGATACCTGCGGTATTCCGGTCATTACCACGCAATGCTGCGAACCGGTTTTATTAGGCTCGGCCATTCTTGGTGCTGTCGCCGGAAATATTGCACCTTCTGTTGGCGAAGCGATGCAACAATTCACCCATGTGGATAAATATTATTATCCGCAAGAACGCTATCAATCTCTTCATCATCGTCGATATGAGGCCTATAAGCAGTTGCAGCATACTGCAAAATTACTCAGAGACTAATTAACCAGCCGCCTGACGCTGTTTTCAGGCAATCACTAATAACGACTCACTCCGGTAATATCCCGGAGTGCATTCATCTGCACCCTAAAAACGAGGTTTATATGTCCAGAAATAATAAACAGTGGTTGGGTTTGCCACTGCATCTGATATGGGGATATATCGCCATCGCAGTATTTATGACTGGTGATGGTTTCGAACTCGCATTCTTATCGCACTATATTAAATCGTTAGGCTTCACACCTGCGGAAGCCTCTTTTGCCTTTACGCTCTACGGCCTGGCGGCTGCCCTTTCCGCCTGGGTTTCTGGGGTAGTAGCGGAAATCATCACGCCGCAAAAAACCATGCTGATTGGTTTTGTCCTATGGTGCGTATTCCATGTTCTGTTTCTGGTCTTTGGATTAGGACAGGCAAACTATGGGTTAATCCTGCTGTTTTACGGGATTCGTGGTTTAGCGTATCCGCTATTTCTCTACTCATTTATCGTCGTTATTATTCATAACGTGCGTAGCGAAAATTCCAGTTCTGCTCTGGGTTGGTACTGGGCGGTATATTCAGTAGGGATCGGTGTTGCTGGCAGTTATATTCCCAGTTTTACGATACCGATTATGGGTGAAATGGGAACCTTATGGCTGGCACTGGCGTTCTGCTT
>OGGZ01003044.1_pt1 | contig 10350 bp, 10 predicted proteins | sample 1571371 | NCBI WGS metagenome assembly OGGZ01 (sample SAMEA2582025, study PRJEB24529) | metagenome | biome: Human gut stool | place: China | collected 2011
CAACGCAGCCGGAACAGGAACAACAGCCTGAGGAGCTGGAACCGCAAGCCCCGGCGGCCGCGGACCCGGCCCTTGTGGCACAGCTGCGGGCGGGCTTTGCCTGGCAGTACCCGGCGGCAGACCTTGCCCGGGTGCCTGCCAAGGTCAGCGTGACCAGCATCGTGCACAAGGCCGAGCAGACCACGCTGGAGCGGCCGGCCTTCCTCTCCAAAGATGGCCTGACCGCCGCCGAGATGGGCACGGCGCTGCATGCCTTCCTCGAACATGCGGACTTTGCGGCGCTGGCGGAAGCAAAGCAGGCCGGCACGCTGGACGAAGCCATTGCCGCCGAGCGGCAGCGGCAGGTGAGCGCGCAGCTGGTGGCACCGGAGATCGCCGAAAAGCTGGATGCGGGCCGCATCCGGCACTTTGCGGAGAGCGAAGCCTTTGCAAAGATCTGCGCGGCAGAAGAAGTGCTGCGGGAGCTGGCCTTCATCACGGCGCTGCCCGCGTCGGCCGTGCTGACGGCACAGGGCGCTTCCGCGCAGGAAGCCGCCGCCGTGCAGGATGAGCAGGTGCTGGTGCAGGGCATTGCAGACCTTGTGCTGGTGTTCCCGGATCATCTGGAGCTGCTGGATTACAAGACCGACCGCCGCAAGACCGAAGCGGACTTCCTGAGCGCCTACCGCCCGCAGCTGAACCTCTATGCCCTTGCCATCGATAAGCGCTTTGCGCCGAAGAAGGTAACGTATAAGGGCATCTACTCGCTGGAGCTGGGGAGGCTGATCGAAGCGTAGGAGAACGTCGGTGCCGCCCACTCCGTCCTGCTTCCGCTCGCCAGTCCATCCAGCGTGAGAAGCCCTCGCACTTCCCGTAGTGGTGCATCGTCGATCCTAATTGCAGCCTGCACTTTAGACCATGGCTTCGCGTCATCCTGCCGGAGTGGGCGCACCCGCCTAACTGCTTCCAGTATACACTCCTCTGCTGCAAAAGAAAAGCCCCATTCACGCGCGGCGGCGCAGTGGAATACGCTGTGAGAGAAGCGATACCACTTTTACAGCAAAGGAGCATCCGCCTATGAAAAACACCGGCATTCTACGCATTCAGGCTTTCGGTGCCCGTCAGTCCTCGCCCATCGAGGGTGTTCTCGTCACCGTGTCCGGCAACGGCTTTACCGCTCAGCGTATCACCGACGAGACCGGCACCGCTGCCGACCTCTCCATTGAAGCCCCCTCCTGTGCGCTGTCCCTGCAGGAAGATAACACGGTGCGGCCTTACGCCGTTGTGGATCTGACTGCTGTCAAAGCAGGCTACCGCACCGTGCGCATTCAGGGCGTGCAGATCTTTGCCGGGCAGGTCACCCTTGCCCAGCCGGAGATGATCCCCGATACCGAGGAAGGCCGCGATATCCCGAATGTGCCGGTGGTCATCCCGGAGCATTCGCTTTTCACCGGAGACGGCGGCAGCGGCCCGGAGCCGGTGCAAAACTGCGTGCCCCGGGTGCTGGACAGAGTCATCATTCCCAAAAACATCACGGTGCATCTGGGCAGGCCTGCGGCATCCGCCCGCAATGTGACTGTCTCCTTCCGGGACTATATCGCCAATGTTGCATCCAGCGAAGTCTACCCTACCTGGCCGGACGAAAATAACCCAACGGGTCATCCAGAGCTTTTTCGCTCAAAAATTCCATTCGATCGTGATTTTTTGCCCACCCATCCGTGCATCCTTCGGCCCGACCACTACACGGTCCACCAGCAGCACAACAAGTTCGCGGGTCAGATGCGAAACCTGTGCCAGTTCTCGGACACGCTGCATTTGCGCCTGCACCACGCCGGTCTCTTCCTGCTGTTGTTCCAGTTCCGCCTCCAATGCATTGATCCGTGTCTCTGCCTTTTTCACTTCTTTCAGAAAAGACTGGTTCATTTCCGAAAACTGGACGGCGTCAATCAAACCGGACACCTTATCCAGATACAGCTGCTGCACAGCCCTGCGGCGCCGTTCTACCTCGCTTTTCAGCCGTTTCAGCTCACTGCGCTGCGCTTGTTGCCGCACCGGGTCATCCCTCCGGGGCAGCTCCACCTTTTCCGGGTCGAAGTAGTCCTCTGCATATTCCCGGATGCGCCGGAGCACCAGCTCCTGCAGGTCATTCAGGTTGGTGCAGGTCCTGTTCCCGCACCGCCCGGGGTCACGCTGGTGCATCCGGCAGCGGACATAGCGCACACGGGTGCCATCTGCCTTGGGCGGCCGGCCGGTCTGCTCCATGATGCAGCCGCAGCAGCTGCACACCACTTTCCGTGCCAAAGGGTGGATCATGCCGCCGACGCCGCTGCGGGTGCGGCCCTGCATCGTCCGCTGCACCATAGCGTAGGTATCCTTGTCGATGATGGCTTCGTGAGTGTTCTCCACCACGATCCACTGAGACTTGGGGAGCCAGACCGTCCGCTTGGATTTATAGCTCACCCTTTTGTGCCGCCCCTGCACCAGATCCCCGGCATAGGTCTGGTTGTGGAGCATCTGGTAGATGGTCCCGCTGCTCCACAGCGGCTCATAGGGCGTTTTCCGAGTCAGGTGGCAGCGGTCTCCGTTCTGCTGCTTGTACGCCGTGGGGCTCGGCACCCCCTCCTCGTTCAAAATCTGTGCGATCTTGTGGGCTCCCACGCCGCGGAGAGCCATGGCGTAGATCCGCTTCACCACCTCCGCCGCCTCCGGGTCGATCTGAAGTCTCCCCTTCACCGCTGGGTCTTTCCGGTAGCCATACAACGCAAAGGAGGCAATGTACTGCCCCTCCTTCCGCTTGTGGTCCAGCACCGAACGGACATTGACGGACAGATCCTCCAGATACCACTCGTTGATCAGACCGTTGATCTGCCGGGACTTTTTGTTGGCGGTATCGTCGGTATCCACATGGTCCACCACCGCAATGAACCGGATGCCCCACTCCATGAACTTTCCGTGGAGGTATTTTTCCACCAGCTCCATATCACGGGTAAAACGGGACTGGGTCTTTGCCAGCACCACATCAAACCTATGTTCGCTGGCAGCCTGGATCATCGCATTGAAGGCCGGACGGTTCCGGTCGATGCCGGAGTAATCCTCATCAGAATAGATCTGGTAGAGTTCAAGCCCCTTTTCCATGGCGTATTGGATCAGCATCGACTTCTGGTTCTGGATGCTTTCTGATTCACCGGTTTTGGTTTCGTCTTCTTTGCTCAGACGGCAATAAATTGCTGCTTTCATGCTTTGCACCATTGCAGTGACACTCTGTCAGACACCGGCCTTTGACGGATCGGCAGCAGACAGTCTATCAACGATATATCGTTCAAACTCCCGTTGAAAACGTTCTTTGCGCTGCTGGTTGGTCTCAGAATGGAATTTTTCGTGCAGGATAAAAGAAGTTTTCTCCATAGGCTCCCCCTTTTCGGTTTACCTTGTTGTGATGTGCGTCCTTTCAGTCTATTTCCGTCTGCAGGAAATCAGAACTTTTCAGGCTGCAATCCTTCAGGGCGGTGTGGTCCAGCTCACATTTTGTAAAGGAGCAGTCCACAAAACCTTGCATTTTTTCAGACGTCATACTGAAAGAAAAGGTGTCTTGACACATCCGTTTGGGAGGTACTCCGTATGAAATTTCTGATCGTAGTGGATATGCAGAACGACTTTATCACCGGCTCGCTGGGCACAAAAGAGGCCGAAGCCATTCTGCCGAAGGTGCTGGAAAAGATCCGCACCTACCGTCCGGAGCAGATCTTTGTCACCTAGGATACACACCCGGACAACTATCTGGATGGTGCCCGCTTTGACCGGTGCTGTCAGCACCACCTTGCGGATCTCGTCCATCACCGGGAAGATCATATCCTTGGGGACGGCCTTGGTCAGGCGCACGCTGGTAACAGGCAGCTCGCCGCCCTTGACCAGCACCGAGCTGGCGATGGTGCGGCGGGGCGCAGTCAGCTCCTGACGGACATACTGTTCGCCGCGGGGGCAGGTGTGACCGGTGACCGAGATCACCTGACCATTTTCAACTTCGGCTTCGATCTCGCAGCCGTTGGGGCAGACGATACAGGTAAATTGCTTTTTCATTCCACCGACACCTCCAGTGCGCCCGTTTCCTGCAGCTTGGCAGCAGAGACCTTGAACTGGATCATCTCCGCAGGAATAGCTTTCTTCATCTTCTTGGCAGCAACTTCCACACCGTTCTGGCGCACCACGATGCGGCAGTCACGGTAGTGGTTCCGCACGCGCAGCGAAAGGCTGAAGTCGTTCTTTCCGCTGACCTTCTGCGGAATGGTGTGGCCCACGCCCTCGCCGCACTTCACGTCCAGCGTACAGGGGTCGATGCCCTTGCCCTCAACGTAGGCGGCAGCATGGCGTGCCAGTGCCTCGGACTCCATGGAAACAAAGTCCACCAGATCATGCACATGCAGCACATTGCCGGCAGAGAACACGCCGGGCACGTTGGTCTGCAGGTTCTCGTCCACCACAGCGCCGTTGGTGTGGGGGTCAATGGCGATGCCGGCATCCTCCAGCAGCTTGTTCTCCGGGATCAGGCCCACGGAGAGGATCAGCGTATCACACTTGTACTCCTTCTCGGTGCCGGGGATGGGCCGACGGTTCGCGTCCACCTCGGAGATGGTCACGCCGGTCAGACGGTCGCGGCCATGGATCTCGGTGACGGTGTGGCTGAGATAGAGCGGAATATTGTAGTCGTCCAGACACTGCACGATATTGCGCGGCAGGCCGGAGGGGTAAGGCATCAGCTCGAACACTGCCTGCACATGAGCGCCTTCCAGCGTCATGCGGCGGGCCATGATCATGCCGATATCGCCGGAACCGAGGATGATGACCTCCTTGCCGGGCATCCGGTTGTACAGGTTCATGTAAGCCTGCGCGGTGCCTGCGGTGAACACACCTGCCGGACGCTCGCCGGGAATGCCCAGTGCGCCGCGGCTGCGCTCCTTGCAGCCCATGGCGAGCACCACAGCCTTTGCCTGATACTGGCACAGGCCGCTGCGGGTGGAGGCGGTGACGACACGATCTGCCGTCAGGCTCAGCACCGTGGCGCTGGTCTCGTAAGGGATCTCACGCTTGTTCACTTCATCAATGAACGCCTGTGCATATTCCGGGCCGGACAGGCTCTCGCCGAAGCGGCCCAGACCAAAGCCGTCATGGATGCACTGGCGCAGGATGCCGCCCAGCATCGCCTCGCGCTCCAGAATGATCATGTTGCGGATGCCCTGTTTGTGCAGCTCCACCGCTGCGGCAAGACCTGCAGGGCCGCCGCCGATAATCACAACGTCTTTCTGTTCCATCGCTCAGTTCTCCTCCTTCCGCATATTGCCGGTGAGTACCCATGACCCCTGACGGCTGTAACGCACATTCTCCGGCTCGGTGCCCAGCTCCTGCTCGATGAAGTTCTCGATCTTCATCTGGCAGAAGCCGCCCTGACAGCCGCCCATCATGGCGCGGGTGCGGTACTTGATGCCGGTCATGGTGGAAACGCCCAGCGGGTTGTGGATGGCCTGCAGGATCTCGGCCTTGGTCACTTCCTCACAGCTGCAGATCATCTCGCCGTAATCGGGGTCCTGCGCGATGAGCTCTGCCTGCTGTTCCGGCGTGCACTCGGCAAACTTGACGATGCCCTTGTGGTGCGGGTCAAAGTCTGGGTTTTCCTCAAACTTTTCGCGCTCCTGCATCAGACCGATGACGTAGCGGGCCAGCGGCACGCTGCCGGTCAGGCCCGGAGACTCGATGCCCACAAGGTTGACGGCATTGGGAGCCACGTCGTCCCGGATCTCCACCTTCCAGTCCTGAATGGCACCGTTTTCATCCACCCACTTGGGCTGGATGCCGGCGAAGGTGCGGATCTGATCCTTTTTAAAGATGTGGGGCCACAGCTTTGCGCCCTCCACGGCCAGACTGTCCATGTTGGCCTGCGGCACACCGTAGTCGTCCAGCACATCGGTGTTCTCCGCGTCCGGGCCAACAGTCACGTTGCCGTCCACGGTGGGGGTGATGTGGATGCCCATATAGGTGTTGCTGGGCACCGGGTACACCGGCATGGGCAGCAGCTTGCCCATGCGCTTGTGCAGGATGATGTAGTTGCTGCGGGAGCCGATGACACGGTAGCCGGTCAGGCCCAGCAGGTCGGAGATCTGCTTTGCGCCCAGACCAGCGGCGTTGACCACCCAGCGGGTGCAGAAATCGCCGTGAGCGGTGTGCAGGTAGTACAGCTCATTTTCCCGGGTGATAGCCTCTACCTTATTGAAATATATTTCATCGTTTTAAATACATCTTGCAGTCGGGATTGTCAAGCCGTTTCGGCAAAAAACGTGCACAAAAAGAAGCTCTGTCCTTTGGAAAAAACGACAGAGCTTCTGGAAATTCGGGGATATTCACTTAAAATACTGGGGGAAGGACTCCCGGATGGTGGCAAGGTTTTCGGTATACCGCTGCATGTGCCGGGCGGCAACGGTCCGCGCAGCGGCAGCATCCTTTGCTTCGATGGCCTTCAGCAGACTGGTGTGGTCGTCCAGAATGGCCTCTGCCGGACGGCAGCGGAAGCTGAGGATGGTGGTGCGGTCAAAATGCGGAGCCAGATTTTCCACCAGATCGTACCAGTACGGGCAGCCGCACTGCACATAAAGCAGCCGGTGGAATCCCTTGTCCAGCGCAAAGATCTTTTCCTCCTGCGCTCGCTGAATGTACATCTGCCACAGCGCCACATTCTCCCACAGGTGGTCCAGCTGCTGATTGTTCAGCATCTGGCAGGCCATCTCGGCCAGATCGATCTCCAGCACCGCCCGGAGGTGCCGCACCTCCTCTACCAGCTCCGCGTCGATGAGGGAGACATAGGTGCCGATCTTCGGACGGATCTCGATGAGCCGCCGCTGCACCAGCTCCAACTCTGCCTCCCGGAAGGGCATCCGGCTGACTCCCAACTGCTGGCACAATTCCGGCTCGTTGAGTTTTTCTCCGGGTTCCAGACAGGTGTTGACAATGTTGTCCACCAGAACGCGTAGCACATAGTTCTTGGCAGATTCACCGTTTCTGCGCTCAGAAGTCCGTACAATTGTTCACCGCTCCTTTCTTTGATCGCTTTTTGCATTATACGCGATTTCAGGGCAGGTTGTCAAATCCGAAAATCGGGACATCGGCTCTGTATCCGTCAGCGCAGAGCCCCCTATTATAATGGAAGCGCGCCACACCCGTTCTGCCATGGAAGAAGTGCAATTGTGAATGAAACGCGTTTCTTTTCAAAGAACGCTGAGAGACTTTCCTTAAAACAAATCCGCCAAAAATAAAGGCAAAAATCAGTCAAAACGACCATAAAAACTAAGAATTGATAAAAAGAATAAAAAATACTTGACAAAAAAGGAGCAAAGCCGTATTATGAAATCGCAATGAAAGCGGATACACAATGTTCCCATTGAACTCCGCAGGCCATGCCGATGGCCGAAACGAACCGTGTCTCAGGTGGAGCTTTCCACACGAATACAAGAGGACAAAAAACAAGGAGGCTATTGAAATGAAAAAGATCTCTCGTCGCCGTTTCCTGCAGATCACCGGCATCTCGGCAGCTGCAGTCGGACTGAATGCCTGCGGCGGAAGCTCCGGCAGCACTGCCGGCACTGCAGCTTCCGGCAGTGCAAGTGCAGCCCCTGCAGCGGACGGAAAGAAGTACACTCTGCGTGCTTCTTCCAATCAGGCAGCCACAAGCATACGAAATCTCGCCCAATGTGGCGCGGGCAAAGTTTGTGGAGCTTGTCAACGAAAAGAGTGCCGGTCGGATCAAAGCAACGGCAAACTACGGTTCTGAGCTAGGCAGTCAGGCTGAGCAGGTGGCAATGGCCATTGCAGGCGATCTGGAGCTGGTCCTGTCCACTCCCGGCACCGGCCCGGGTGCATACGACGGTCTGGAGCAGATGCAGATGTTCGAGTTCCCCTTCCTGTTTGAGGATAACGATCAGTACCGCCGTGTGCTGAAGGGTGCCGAGGATCAGGTGAACGAGTTGGCAAACACCATCGGCCTGAGCGGCATGGGCGGCATGTCTATGGGCTCCCGCGATATGCTGACCACCGTGCCCGTAAAGACGCTGGCCGATATGAAAGATCTGGTCATGCGCGGTCCCAACGCCATCTACAACGGAATGTTCGAGTGTCTGGGCGCTGCTGGCATCACCATGGACTGGAACGATATTTATACTTCCCTTTCGCAGAATGTCTGTCAGGGCTGCGAAGGCTCTCCCGTGATGTTGAATGCGTCCAAGCTGCAGGATAATGCAAAGTATCTGGCCATCACCAATCATATCATTGCCTGCGTTTACTTCTTCTTCAACACCGACTGGCTGGAATCTCTGCCGGAAGATGTGCGCACCCTCGTCACCGATTGCGTGAAGGAAGCCGTGGATTATCAGGAGTCCATTGATGACGATGCCCAGAAGGACGCACTGGAGCAGATGAAGAAGGATGGCGTGGAGGCCCCCGAGCCTGCCGATATTCAGGCATGGAAGGATGCTTGTGCACCGATGCTGGACGAGTATCGCGCAAAGGGCGATGCCTGGGCCAAGTTCACTGACCTGCTGCTCTCCATTAAGTAAAAAGCCGGCATCGGCTATCCCTGTATTTTGAATGGAGTTGTCCGGGCTGTATCTTTCTGGAACCAGAAATTTTCAGCCCGGACTTTTTTGGTGATACACAAAATCATTGCGGCAGGAGGTGTCTGCTTTGAATGCACTGAGAAAAATTGATAAGATCCTGAATAGGGTCCGGTCGGTCGTACTGGTCGCACTGCTGGTTTCCATGATGGGCATGTGCACAATGAATGTCGTTCTGCGCTACCTGATCAAAGGTGTGTCGTTTCTTCGTCCGTTTTCATGGGTAAACGAGATGATGCAAATGCTGGCGATCTGGGTAGTATTTCTGGCGGCGGGGCTTGGCGTACGGCAGGATGCGCATGTCAGTCTGGAGAGCTTTACAGAGAAATATCTGCCCGCCAAAGCATCCCGGATCCTGCACAAGGCCGCACAGGTGATCGTCATTGCTACGTTGGTTCTGCTGATCGTGATCGGCATTCAGCAAACGATCAAAATGCGCACAAGTTTCCTGCAGAACCTGCCCATCTCCAATGCATGGTTCTATGCAGCGATCCCGGTGGGATGTGCGTATCTTCTTTACGAATATATTCTGATCCTGGTGTTCGGCAAAAACCCGTTTGCTTCCTCGCCCGGTGAGGACGACAATGTGACCGGCGCGTTTTGAGAAGGAGGGAGGACACAGATGCTTACCGTATTTTTGATTTTTATTGTTCTGCTTGCCTTTATCTTTCTGGGATTTCCCATTTTTATGTCGCTGCTGATCACCGGCATCCTGTTCCTTACGTTAGGCGGCAACTCGCTGGGACTTACCGTCATCAAGATGTTCGGCAGCGCCAACAGCCTTTCGCTGCTGGCCATCCCATACTTTGTCATCGCGGGCAACATCATTATGAAGGCTCGCATCACCGACAAGCTGGTCAACTTTGCAGATGCAGCCGTTGGCTGGCTGCCCGGCGGTCTTGGTCATGTGAACGTGCTTACCTCCATGATCTTTGGCGGCATTCAGGGCAGCGGCTGCGCCGATGCTGCAGCCATTGGCGGCATGCTGATCCCTGCCATGGAAAAGCAGGGATACGACAAAGATTATTCTGTGGCAGTCACCGCAGGCTCCTCCATGCTGTCGCCCATCATTCCGCCCAGCATCGCCATGATCCTGTATTCTTATTATACAGAGGTGCCCGTGGGACGTCTGTTCATGGGTGCACTGGTGCCCGGCATTCTTTTGGGACTCCTGCAGATGGGTGTTGTGTATCTGGAATACCGGCTGCGCAAATATGACATTCCCCGCACCCGCTTCTCTCTCCGGAATCTGCTGACGACCGCATGGCATTCTCTGGGAGCACTGATGATGCCCCTGATCATTCTCAGCGGCATCTGCTTCGGCATCGTTACGCCCACCGAGTCCGGTGTTCTGGCCATCCTGTACGGTCTGCTGTATGGCTTCTGCATCAGCAAGACTCTGAAGTGGAGCGACATTCCCGGCATCCTGATCGATTCTGCCGTGACGACCTCTGTGGTGTACATGACCATTGTGGGTGCCGGTGTGCTTTCCAATGTGCTGGTGCGCCTGCACTTCCAGACCGAGGTGCAGAATTTTGCGGTCAACACACTGGGCAGCCCGGTGCTGGCAGTGCTGTTCCTCATCGTGACATTTGTGATCCTTGGCATGTTCCTGGATCCCACTGTCATCATTGCCATGTTTGCAGCCACCGTGCTTGCCATTGGCAACTCGCTGGGCTTTGATCCCATTCAGTTCGGCGTTCCCATGGTCATCGTCATG
>OGGZ01003050.1_pt1 | contig 10332 bp, 14 predicted proteins | sample 1571371 | NCBI WGS metagenome assembly OGGZ01 (sample SAMEA2582025, study PRJEB24529) | metagenome | biome: Human gut stool | place: China | collected 2011
GTCATGTCCCAAAACCTCCTGGACCGCCCGGACATCCACGCCGTTTTGCAGCATCAGCGTTGCCGCCGTGTGCCGCAGCTTATGAGAAGAATACTGGGTGGCGTCCAAACCGGCCTCTAAAAGCCGCTTTTTCACCATGGCATGAACGGTGGACCGGCTGATCCGCTCGTTCTGAGAGGACAGGAACAGTGCGTTGGCGTCCCGTCCGGTGATGGGCCGCCGGACCGCCAGATAGCGGTTCAGCGCCGCTTGGCAGGCGTCATTGAGGTAAAGAATACGAACTTTGTTGCCCTTACCAAGAATGCGCATGGTCTCGTCCTGAATGTCCTGTAAATTCAATCCTACCAGCTCGGAGATCCGGAGTCCGCAGTTAAGGAACAGAGTCAGGATGGCGTAATCGCGCTCCTGATTTTTACCGTCCACGGCGCTGAGCAGATCCTTGCTTTGCTCCAGCGTCAAATAGCGTGGCAATTCCTTTTTCAGCTTGGGCGCGTCGATATCTTTGACAGGATTTTCACGAAGTAGATGGGCCTTGTTGGTCAGGTAATTGTAAAAGGAGCGGATCGTGGCGATTTTTCTGGCACGGGACGCGGCGTTCAGGCCGTAGTCCGAATGGGAGCTGTTCTGAAACCGGACCCGATCCCGGCTGAGATAGGTCATGTAGCTGTAAATGTCCGACAGCTTGATGCTGCCGACAAATTCCAGAGCCACGTCCATAATACTGATCTCATCCAGAGACTTGTCAGCCAGATCGGGATCACGGATCTGTTTCATATAGCGGAAGAAATTTCGCAGATCCAGGTAGTATTCATCTACGGTGCGCTGGGAATGGGCCTTGATGGTCTCGTGATAAGAAAGGAAATCCCGCAGGATCTCCGGTGCTTCGGTACGATAATCAGACATAGCAGGCTGGCGGGATATTTGCGCTAAAAAGCGGTCAAATGTCGAGGGAGGCTGAAAACGTCTTCCCTAAATTGAACAAAATTTTTATTTTGTTCAAAAGTTCATCCCACCAATTTTGCCCCCCTTTCGGCTACGGATTGCCCAGCGTTTACGCTGGGCGGATTGCTTGGGCTACGTCTAAGCAATCCGTGTAGATTGTAGAAAAATCTACACTTCTACAAAAATAATAAATTATGTAGAAAACGCCTTGGGGCGTTTTCTTTCGTTTCCCCGGTCTCAGTCGGCGTTGCTGGTGATGCTGGTATTTTTTTTGCGTAAGGTTCTATTTTTTTTGTTTATTACGCTTTGCCACATTTTTACATTTCTTCTGACTTCTTTGAAATGGTCTGTTTCAAATGCCCATTCTAATAGTTCATCGAGGTCTTTGCAACTATTATTTTGAATGTATGTGTATACTTCCTGTGATTTTGTCATGTTTTCTCCTTATATCTGGGCCATTTTAGATTTTTAGGTAATTCTAATATATAATCTGCTGATACTTCGTATATTTTGCATAGTTCCATTAGATTTCTTGCTCCTGGTTCGCTTGTTCCTTTTCTCCATCTTGCTATTTGTTGTCGGCTTACGCCTATTTTCATGGCTAATTCGGCTATGCTGATTTCTCCATCTTCTATTATTTCATCAATTTTGTTTGGTATGCTCATATATGTCCTTTCATTTTTGTTTGATTTGCTGATTGTAACATATATGTTACGCTTTCTATTGACATGGAACATAAATGTTCCTATAATTGTTTTACGGAACACAAATGTTCCACATTCTAAGGGGGTCAAAAAATGGAAATTGTTGCTTTGAAGCGTTTCGGAAATGGTCAAACTGTTTGCGCTCGTTGTAAGCGTCTGGGTAAATCTTATCCTGTTTTCTGGGATTCGATGCTTTATAACGTTTCCGGCTTAAAAGGTTGTTTCTGTTCGGATTGTGTAGCGGCTATGCGTAAGGATTCTAAGGAAGTTCTTCCTTTCCTTTAAGTCACATTTAAGGGGGTCAACTTATGCTTGTTGTTTTTCGTAGTCTTGAGGACGGTTCTCTTGTTTCTTTAACTCATGTTGTCCGGTTGTCTGTTCTTTCTGATAAATATGAAATTGTTTATGGGAAAGGGTATTCTCCTCTTGTTGAGCTTTATCATTTCCGCTTTTACTCTTTGCTTGGTGTTTCCCTATGAGATATTATCATCTTCTCCAAAATCTTCCTCCGGCTATCCCCTCTTGTGAGGTTGTTCCCTCCCGGTTCTATGCGCTGGGTGAGGCGTGCACGGTCTTTGATGATCGTGACCGGGCTGTTGTGGCCCGGTTTCGCAGAAGTAAAGAAATCAAGCTGAGAGGTCAGGTACATATAGATGGCTTCTGAAAAGCAATCTCGTATTTTCCTCGGCGTTCTCTATCCTGATTCTGAAAGCTATGAGTTTGAGAAAGTGCTCTCCCGGCTGGAAGATACTTTCCTTGATCTGGCTTATATCACCCATGATTCGGACGCTGACGAAACAGGCCTTTTGAAAAAGGCTCATGTTCACTGGTGTGGAAAACGTTCTTCACCTGCTCCCCTGTCCACCATTGCCAATGCCCTTGGCATTGCTGAAAACAATATTGAATTCTGCCGTAACTGGAAGTATTCCCTTCGCTATTTGATTCATGCCGACAATCCGGAAAAATTTCAGTATCCCCCGGATAAAGTAACGGCGAATTTTCCGTTTAGTGCTGTAATTGAGGGGAAATTAGAAGCTGTGAAATCTCGTCAAATCTATAATTTTATCAACGAAAATCCTACTATCACGCCAAATGCCCTCGCTGAGTGGTGTTTCCAGCACGATTTGTGGTCAGAGTATCGCAGATCGTTTTCGATTTGGTCTGTTTTACTGCGTGAATTACAAGCAGAAAATAAATAAAATTTAAGGAGATTTAACTATGAAAATCAAATGCTTGGATGTTGTGCACGGCACTTCGAAAACTGGTAACGCCTATTCCCGTGCGGCGTTCCGTGGTATCGGAAGAACTGGCAATCCCTATCTGTTCCTCGCAAGCTGCCCCCCGGACTATAAGCCCGGTCAGGAGTATGACGTGAACGTGGCCTTTTCTCAGAATGGAAACTATATCCTCCCTTATTGAGGGGTTTCTCCGAAAGCCTGTTGTTGAAATACGGCTTTCCGATTCTGCGGAGGTTGAACAGCTTCGTTCTGAGATTGAACAGCTGCGGAAAGAAAATGATTCCCTGCTTTTCCGGTATCGGAATGAAGTAGACCAAAACCTCCGTTTAGAGGATTTCCTCCGTCATTGCGGTATCAATCCCCGGGAGGTCAAGTGATGATGCGTGCTATCTTTTACCCGGACGGCTTTAAACGTGAATTTCTCGCCGTTGACCGTGTGCAATGGTATGATGGCATGATTGAAGTTCATGGGGAACGCAACGGCTCTGATCGTCTGTTAGCCTGTTTCCCCTGTGATACGCCGTTCATCGTTTACTAAGTTCAAAGGGGGCGTAGCTGTGAAAGAAATACGGCGTGTTTGCTTTTCTGCTTTTGTAGCTGCGCTCCTTTTGGCCCCCCTTCTTGTTCTGGCTGTTATGTATGTCTGTGATTCGGTTTCAAGGGGTGTCTTATGAAGCAGTTTTTCCCCGGTCTTTGTGACTGGTGGTTCCGGTTCTGCGTCAAGCTGTATTCCGGTTGGAAGGTATTCATTCTTTGGTGCTTAACGTGAGGTTTGTATGGAAAATGACGTTTTGACTGTGGAAGATCGTGAGGCGATTGCTGAAGCGGTTGATGAAGTCTCGGACGGTTCCCCAACTGTCTGTTATGTCGGTAGTGATTCCGATTATACTGAACAGCTGCAAACTATTCATGAAGATCTGGAAGGACTGCAAGAGATTGGCGGTTATATCGAGGGTTTCCTTATTTTCGCTTCTGTTGTTGCCCTCTGCTGGTTCTCCTATAAGTTCTTGCGTATTTTCTTCTAAGCTATATCGTCGGATGGTGTAACGGTAGCACGTGGGGCTCTGAACCCTAAGATGGTAGTTCGAATCTACCTCCGGCAACCATGAATTTATTAGGAAAGGAGAATGTGCTCAGACTGCTGCTGCAACTACTGCTCTGTCTAAGGTTGTCACTGCTGAAATGCTCGGTGGCGTGATGGATGAAATCCTGGGTCTGCTCCCTGTGGTTCTGCCTGTCATGATTGGCTTCATCGCTCTGCGTAAGGGTATCGGCTTTGTCACCGGTATGCTGCATAGCGCTTAACGCTGTGCGTCCCTGAGAGGTACGGCGTTTTCGCCGTGCCTCTCCTTTTTCTATGGGCCTCCGATTTTTGGCCCCCTTCACGGGGTGTGGGGGCCAAAATCGGTGGCATGAAAAGGAGTGTTCTATGAAAAAGCGTGTTCTTGCCCTTGTCTGCTGTCTCTCGCTGACTTTGGGCCTTTTTACATATCGTCCACCAGAGGCTAAAGCAATTGTAACTGAGGCTTCGCTTGCTACTTCGGTGCTCTGGTCTTTCATGCAAAGCGCTGGTATCACTTTTAACGGCACTGGTATGAATTCCTCGTCTTGGGCTGAGGCGATTGAGCCTTATTTGCGTGATTTCACGGAAGCGACAGATTCGGCTGCTAAGTCCTTCTGGCACTGGCTTGGCTATGACGGTGCATCGGAATTTATCAAGGCCCTAAGCTGGTCAAAAATTACTCACCCTACTACCATGCCTTTTCCGAGCGTGGTGATTCCTCCGGCTGCTGCTAAGAAGATGGGTGAATTTACGCACTGGTTTGCGGAGAAGGTCGGCCTTGTTTCTGGTGGCGAAAGTAAGCCTGTTGTTTCTATTTCTGGCGGTACTCGTTTAAAGCTTTCTAATGGTCAGTCTATTGTTTTGGGTTCATGTGTAAATCCTGATTCTTTTGGCCCTAAATTTTATGAGCCGGGGACGGTTCTTTTTACTGTTGTTCAGGATATGTACGATAATTATGATAAATATTCTTGGTTGTATACTTTTTCTAATGGCTATTCTTTGAAATTGTTTTTTGTTGAAGTTGGTAAAGTGGTCATTAACGCTGATTTGCGGGATTCTAAGGGTAATTTGGTCGGTCGGAACAATGATTCTTCGACTTTTACTTCAAACCTTTTTAATTGGGGCGAGATGTATTATGACGCTGTTGGGCTTGCTGTGGCTGATGATGGAAATACAATTACTCCTATCACTCGTGTTTGTAAAAAAGATGACCAGTATAAAGGTAAATGGGTTCAAACTTGGCATCGTGGCGACTACTGGTGTAAGGGGCTTACTTTAAATGATCTGGAATCTTTTAAAACTTCGGATGCTACTGGTTTTGCTTCTCAGCTCGGTGCCCTCTCTCCTACTTATGACGATAAAGGCGAAAAGCCTACGGTTGTAGCCTATCCCAATATCAACGGCGATTTAACGTCTATCAATGACCTGCTCCAACAGATTTTGGACAAGTTGGCCGCAAATGATTTGAATTCCTCCGCCAGCTTGGAGGGGGAAGCTGCTCCAGATGTTCCTGCCACGGATATAGGCTGGAAAGGCACGATTGAAAAAATCTATCAGGGTATCATTGACCTGCCGGGGCGTATTGCAGAGGCTATCAAGGCCGTGCTGGAAGCTTTGTTTGCCCCTGATGCGGCTTTGATGCAGGAAATGACGGATACCTTTAAGAATAAGTTCTCGTTCCTTACTACGCTTCATAAGGTTGGTACGGATTTGTTCGGCATGACTGCTGAAACAGATCCGCCTGTTATCTGGGTACATTTGGAGGATGCAGAGGGAAAGTATACTTACGGCGGACCTGTCAAGGCGTTAGATTTATCATGGTATCAGCGGTACAAGGCCGATGTGGATAAGCTGATTTCCGGTTTCCTCTGGCTGGCGTTTCTGTGGCTGCTCTTTAAACGTGCTGCCTCTATCATCCATGGCGGTGAAATGTACACAGAGTACGCAAGCGATATTCGGGACTTTTACCGTAGCGGGAAAAAGGACGATGGTCCCACCGTTCCCGTAAATAGGAGGTTAGGTGAATGATAACTACTGCAATTCTTACGGTGATATGGGGCATTGTAAAGCCTCTGCTTGTCCGTATTCCTGACCTGCAAATTAACTATGCGGGTCTATCCAGTATGAGCGTCTATCAATACCTTCGAGCAGGTCTCTATTTCTTCCCCATGGGTACAGTGGTTGCTATTTTTGAAATTATTATTGGTCTGTGGGTGCTTCGTATCATGATTGCTATTCTTCATAGCCTGTGGGCTTCTCTGCCGATTGCGTAAGGAGGTTTGTATGAGTTTCGTGCTGTCTTTCTTCCGTGTGCTCTGGACGGTGTTCAAATGGCCCTTGTATGCGCTGTTGGCTGTCTCTGCTTTCTTTGGGCTTTTGTGTTTGGTCTATGCGTTCCTCGCCCATCGTTCTGGCGCTCGGCTGCAAAAAGGTGAACATAATCGGCCTGAGAAAACTCCGATCTGGAAGAACTTCTTTTACTATCTCCCTAAGCAGTATGTGACGGACATTTATAACCGTAATCCGGAGTTTTTCCGCTATCAAGGCTGCGTTATCTTCACAGGCCGACAGGGCTACGGTAAAACCATTGCTATGGCACAGCAGGCCCTTGCATGGCGCAAGGAATACCCTAAAGCTAAGTGTATCACTAACTTCGCCCTGAGTGGCGAGGATGCAAAGCTGAATGACTGGCGTCTCTTGGTTGGCTACAAAAACGGTATTCAAGGCGTGATTGCCTGTATTGATGAAATGCAGAACTGGTTTAGTAGTAACCAGTCGAAAAACTTCCCCCCGGAAATGCTGGAAGTTATCACGCAGAACCGGAAAAACCGCCGTGTTATCATGGGTACGGCCCAGAGTTTCAACCGCCTTGCAAAACCGCTCCGTGAGCAAGCTACGGAAGTCCGTAAGTGTTATACATTCTTCGGTTGCCTGACTTGCGTTCACCGTGTCATTCCTGAGTTGGATAGTAACGGCGATGTGGTTGAGTGGAAGCATAGAGGCTGGTACTACTTCGTGCATAACAAGGAAATCCGGGAAAGCTACGATACTTGGAAGGTGATTGAGGCCCTCAAGGAATCTGGCTTTCAGCCTCGTCAGCCGGAGCCGTCTCAAGTTGTGGTGGTGGCTCCCCCGGCTCGGAAATGATTTATCATTGTATGCCGATTTAGCAAGCTGCCGTTTTGCTTGAGGGTATCCCCCTCTCTGTGAAAGGGTGTGCACCGTCACACCCTTTCAGCAGTAGCGCTGAAAAGTAACACGGCCCCGTTGTGGGGCCGTGTGGATGGAAGGTTGAGCAAAAGGGAATATTTTGTTCAGTTTACTGTATCCCGCGAACGTCTCCTCTCCTCAGTCATTCAACATAAAATCCGGCGGATGGGTCATGCTACAAGCAAATCAAACAGAAATGAGTTGATGTTATGATCCCATGCACCAGTAAATGCGTTTATCAAAGCGACGGGCTCTGCACGTTGGACAGCGCTGCCGCCGCAGGACAACCGGCCTTGGGCGGCGCCTGTGTACACTTCATTCCGCAGGACGCAGCGCGGCTCGGATCGCCTCACCGATATTCCGGGCCGGGATCACCGTCAAGCCGGTCGGAGCCTTTATGGTACCTGCCCGATGAGCCGGCACCACGCACCTCCGGAATCCCAGGCGCTGAATTTCAGACACCCGCTGATCCAACTGATTGACGCTGCGCAGTTCCCCGGTCAAGCCCACCTCTCCGATGGCCACCAGATCGCTGGGCACCGGCCTGTCCAAATAACTGGACGCCAAGGCAATCACCGCCGCCAGATCTGCGGCAGGCTCGTCCAGTGACAGACCGCCCACGATGTTCAGATAGGCGTCGCAGGCGGAGACCTTCAGCCCGCCCCGCTTTTCCAGCACCGCCAGCAGCATGGCCGCCCGGTTGTAATCAAAGCCGTTGCTGGTTCGCCGTGGATTGCCGCCGGCAGAGCTGACCACCAGCGCCTGAAGCTCTGCCAGAACGGGCCGGACCCCCTCCATCACACAGGTGACACAGGTGCCGGGGGCGTCCTCCGGTCGGCCGGAGAGCAGCATTTCCGACGGGTTCTCCACCTCCGCCAGCCCCTCGTCCCGCATTTCAAAAACACCGATCTCGTTGGTAGCGCCGAAGCGGTTCTTCGCCGCCCGCAAAATCCGATAGCTGGTGTGCTGGTCGCCCTCAAAGTACAGCACGCAGTCCACCATGTGCTCCAGTACCTTGGGACCGGCAATGGAGCCTTCCTTGTTGACATGGCCGATGACAAAGACCGTGATCCCCTGCCCCTTGGCTACCTGCATCAGAGACAGGGTGCAGTCCTTCACCTGACTGACGCTGCCTGCGGCGGCGTCCAGCGCGTCATTGTATAAGGTCTGGATGGAGTCCACGATCAGCACATCCGGCTGCTCCGTGTTCACGGCCTCCAGCACATCCCCCAGATTCGTCTCCGAAAGCACCAAAAGCTGCTGGCTTTCCACATGGAGCCGCTTGGCCCGCAGCTTTAGCTGGTGTTCAGATTCCTCACCGGAAATATATAAAACCTTGGAAAATTCACATAATTTGCTGCAAATTTGCAGCATCAGCGTGGATTTGCCGATGCCGGGCGCACCGCCCACCAGCACCAGCGAGCCCTTCACAGCCCCGCCGCCCAAGACCCGGTCCAACTCCCCCATGCCGGTGGGAAACCGGATCTCCTCGTCAGCGGTGAGATCCGTCACGGGGCAGGCCCGGCGGCGGGTCATGCCCACCCGGACAGAGGCCCCCTTCCCTGTTCCCTTGGGGCGCTCCGGCTGCTCCACAATGGTATTCCCCGCGCCGCAGGCGGGGCACTTCCCCGCCCATTTTGCGGTCTCATTTCCACATTCCGTACAATAAAACAGCGTTTTTGCTTTCATTTCCTATCCTCTCCGGCCATCCATCGCAAATACCCCGCCGCGATGACCGCCGCCAGCGTTTTCTGATAGTCCTCCTGCTGGAGCCGCGCGGCCTCCTCCCTGTTGGACAGAAAGCCGCACTCCACCAGCACTGCGGGAGCGTCCACATGGTTCATCAAATAGATGCTGTCCGGGATCGGCTTCGGCTCCTTGGCCCGGTGGGTGTTGACCACCGGGTTCAACCCGGCTTGCAGAGTCCGGGCCAGCGCTTCCGCCCCCTCCTGCCGGTTCCAGAAGGTTTGCGCCCCGTGGGTCACCGGCGAGGACGGCAGGCTGTTCTGGTGGATGCTCAACAGCACCGCATTAGGGATGCCGTTGACAAATGACGCCCGGTTGTGGAGGTCCGACACCTTCCGCTGCCGCATGGTTTCCAGTCCGGGATCGCAGACCATGACGTCCTCCCGCCGGGTCAGCTCCGTCCGAACACCGGCAAAGCGCAAGAGCTGTTCCAGTTGCAGGGAAATCGCCAGATTGATCCGGCTTTCCTCCGTACCGTCTCCGGCGACGGCGCCGCCGTCCTGCCCGCCGTGGCCCGGGTCGATGACCACGGTTTGAACGCGGCTCCCCTGCCCCATCGCCCCAGTGGGCGTGAAGGCCCGTCGGGAGCCTGCCAGAAAAATGGCGGAAAGTCCGATCATACAGACCGCCAGCCATGTATACAGCAGCGTTCGTTTCCGAATCAGCAGGATCATGCCAATCACCTCGGCCCAGCCTATGCGCCGCAGCTTATCCAATATGTCATTATAGCGACTTTTTGTCGGGAAAGCAAGTTCCCTACTTGCCCCTTCCGCATAGGATAGGGTACGCGCCCAAGGGCGCTTTCAATAAGGAGGGGATCACGAAGCTATGGAAAAACCCGAAGTGAAGCCCGCGGTCTGCGAGGTCGGTCAGGGCACCCTGCCCGGCTGCGCGGCACTGGCTTTCCCATATATTCCCATGCAGAGCAATAATCCCACCCGGTACAGCCGGACGGAGGCTTTGCAGACCGGCACCCTGTTTCCGGGGCTGGACCTGCCGTTTAAGGCGGCTATTCAGGCCCGGACCAAGCTGCCAAACACCGCACTGGTGGAGCTGATGGCCCTTGACTTCGCCGTCACGGAGCTGAATCTCTATCTGGATACACACCCGCAGGACCAGGAGGCTCTGGGACTGTACGCCTCCTATATCAAGCTGGCCAAGGAGGGCCGGGAAAAGTATACCGCCAAATACGGCCCTCTGGACAGCGCGGAGCTGGTTCTGGAGGACGGCTACACCTGGCTCAATGACCCATGGCCCTGGGAGTTAGGAGGAAACGGCTGATGTTTGTTTATGAGAAAAAGCTGCAATATCCGGTGAAGGTCGCCACACCCAACCCCAAGCTGGCGGCGGTGATCATCAGCCAGTACGGCGGTCCCGACGGCGAGCTGGGCGCGTCCCTGCGCTACCTTTCCCAGCGCTACTCCATGCC
>OGGZ01003052.1_pt1 | contig 10325 bp, 7 predicted proteins | sample 1571371 | NCBI WGS metagenome assembly OGGZ01 (sample SAMEA2582025, study PRJEB24529) | metagenome | biome: Human gut stool | place: China | collected 2011
CAGTTGAAATATGATATCTTCTATAGCGACGATGAACTGGATGTTGCCCGTAAAATTAAACTGACAGACAGTAAAATGGAGGTGAGTAAGTTGTTGAAGGAAGTTTTGCAGGATGATTATTCCTATGAATTTTTGAATAAAACGATTGTCATCCGTCCGGTAAAACAACAGCAAAATCCGAAAATTGTCATACAGGGAACGGTAAAGGATACGAAAGGAATACCCTTGCCCGGCGTTTCGGTGGTGATTCAGGGGTCTACGGTCGGGGTGTCTACGGATAATGCCGGAAAATTCCGGATGGAGGTTGCGGATCTGCCCGATTTGGTACTGGTATTTTCGTTTGTAGGAATGGAAACGCGTGAGATACCGTATCGTGGAGAAGAAATGTTGAATATAGTTCTGAAAGATGCTGTTACAGAGATTGGAGAAGTGGTTGTGACCGGTTACCAGCAGATCGAGAAAAGGCAGTTGACCAGTGCTGTTTCGACTATCAAAACAGAAGACCTGAATATGGTAGGGGCTTCCAGTATCGAAGATATGCTACAGGGACAATTGGCAGGCCTGTCGGTAGTGAATACTTCTGCAGCTCCCGGCGCTGCCCCCAAAATACGGGTCAGGGGAACGGCAACGATAGCCGGTAACGCCGATCCGCTCTGGGTGTTGGACGGAGTGATGCTGGAAAATTCCGTGCCTATAACAGTCGCAGAGCTGAATAGCCCGGATGTCATGAATATGTTCAACTCCGCTATCGGAGGATTGAGTCCCAACGACATAGAGAGTATCACAGTTCTGAAAGATGCTTCGGCAACGGCGATTTACGGGACGAGGGCAGCCAATGGGGTGATCGTGGTGACGACAAAGAAAGGAAAGCGGAACGGATTCAATATCTCTTATCAACACACTTCAGCTGTCAGCCTGCGTCCTGCTTACCGGGATTTTGACCTGATGGACTCCCGGGAAAGAGTGGAACTGACCCAACAATGCTATGACGATGGTTTGTATATCAACGGAGGGGTAGGAATGGAAGGACTGATGAGCCAGTATGCCTTGGGTAACCTTACCCTGCAACAATTCAGGGAAGAAGTGAAAAAGACGGAAACCCGGAATACCGACTGGTTTAAACTATTGTACCGGAATGCATATACCCAGACCCATAACCTGAGTGTTTCCGGCGGTTCGGAGAAAGCGGATTATTACATTTCCCTGAGTTATGACGGGGAGCAAGGGGCCGACAAACAGACGGATTATAAGAATTTCAACGGACTGGCCAAATTGAATGCAGAACTGTTCCGGGGAGTACGCCTGTCTGCCACTTTACAGGCAGGGCGCCGTGACCGGGAAACTTTCCATGCCAGTGCCGACCCGTTCGAGTATGCAGTACGGACTTCACGGACGATTCCGGTATATGATGAAAACGGCGATTACTTCTTTTATAAAAAGACATTCGGAGGATATTACCTCTATAATATACTGAACGAACAGGAAAATACCCATCGGGAATCTTCCCAGACCGACCTGAAAGGGATCCTGAATCTGACGGTAAATCTTTATAAGGGATTAAAATACAACGGTTTGTTCAGTTATGCCTCCTCGCATTCCTCCAGTTCGGATTACGCTAAGGAAAAAAGTGCCTATGCGGCGGAAATCAGAGGGTATGATTTCGGGGACTATACCCAGGAAGAATATGATAAGACCTCTTTGCCTTTCGGAGGAGTGTACAATGAAACGAATTATGAACAGAGAACGTCCCTGATCCGGAACAGCCTGGAGTATAAGGGAAACCTGGCAGAAGATTTTTCTATCGACGCCATGCTCGGACAGGAGTTCAGGACCACCCTGTATAAGGGGTTGACCAGCAATGGTTCGGGATATATGCACGACCGGGGCAATATTTTTTACGAACCTGCATTGGGAGAGAATACCGGTCATCTGGCCAGAAATAAAATGACCCGGAATATACCCGAACGTTCTTATATATCTTATTACGCCGTTCTGTCGGCCATGTATAAAGACCGGTATGTGATCAACGGGAATATCCGTTTCGATGGTTCGAATCTGTTCGGTTCTAATCCGAAGTACCGTTATCTGCCTTTGTGGTCGGTTTCCGGGAAATGGATCATCAGCAATGAGCATTTTCTGTCGGGATCGGAACTGGTCAATAACCTGGCCGTCCGGGCTTCTTATGGTTTAAGGGGAAATATCGTGGAGGAGAGTACGCCGCAGATTGTTGCTTCTGCTTTACCTCCGAACGAAGTCAATCAATTGTTGCAGATGGAAATTATACAAGCCCCGAATCCGGAACTGAAATGGGAAACCACTTCCTCGGTCAATATCGGTTTTGAACTGGGCATGTTCGATAACCGTCTGACCCTGGATGTGGACTACTACCGGGATTATAGCAAAGACCTGATTGCATCCAAGAACGTCTCTTCTGTAACGGGTTTTCTCAATAAATTTGTCAATTATGCGGATGTGAAAAACCAGGGAGTAGATGTGTCCGTATCGGGGTATATTATCCGGAAAAAGCAATTTTCGTGGTTGTCGTCCGTCAATCTGGGGTATGTAAAAAATAAGGTCGTAAAATCTAATATAACCCCTCAGGCCGAAAGTCTGGTAAAGAGTATCTATACCCCGGGTGAAGTCTTTCTGGGCAAACCTGTAAACGGTATGTTTTCGTATCGTTTTGCCCGTCTGGATGAAAACGGTATACCCTTGTTCTACGATGAAAACAACAATATCCTGAGCGAAGACGATCCGGAGATCGAAGAGGCTGTTTACAACAATATCTATAACCTGAAATACGAAGGAACCCGGGATCCGATATTGTCGGGCGGATTCAATAACGTCATCCGGTATAAAGATTTTTCCCTGTCTTTCCTGTTTTCGTTCGGTCTGAAAAATAAGGTCCGTCTACCGGAATTTGCCTATAATTCTTTACCGAAGGCAGACCAGAATGCCAACCGGAAAATCATGGACAGATGGAGAAAACCGGGAGATGAAGCAACGAAGATTATTCCGGTCCTGTCCGGACATGCCGGCGGAGACAGCCATTACACCAAAGTGATATTCAATAAGAGTCAGAAAACTGTAGTGCCCGGAGACTACTTACGTCTGCGGAATGTGATGCTGGAATACAGGCTTCCCGGCCGGTTGGTACAGAAGATTGTTCTGGGCGACCGTCAACTGGGAGGTATATCCCTGAAGTTCCAGGCTCAAAATCTGTTTGTCTGGGCGGATAAACGGAAGAAAGGATATGATCCGGAGACCATTAATTATACAACGACGGCTTACGGTTCACTGCCTTTACCCCGTAGTTTTACCTTGGGATTGAATGTAAACTTTTAATACACAAAAGATATGAAAAAGAGATTATTATATATGCTGGTCGTATTGGGAGGGATTTTTTCCGGCAGTTGTGAGTCTTACCTGGAAGAGGTGCCCCAAAATAAATTGAAACCCAATACGACAGACGATTACGATCAGTTGCTGAACTACGGGTATCTGACAGAACAGGTGGTTCCTTACCTGGATATCCTTTCGGACGATGTGGATCTGATTGCTTCCGACCACTCTATGGAGGGGGACGATTATGGAGATGTGTATGTGGCTGCCTATATGTGGAATAAAGATATCGAGACAACTATGCCCGGGGGGGATATCGCTTTCGAGAAATTCTACCAAAGTGTCTTTTATGCCAATGTGGTATTGGAAAATATCGATCAGGCTGCCGGGATGGAACTGAATGAGGTGAATGTGGAACGTACCCGTCAGAATATCAAGGGAGAGGCTTATGCTTTGAGAGCGTATTCCCATTTCTATCTGGTCAACCTGTATGCCAAACCTTATGATCCGGAAACTTGTGCCACAGATCCCGGTATTCCGCTGAATCTGAGTACGGCGGCAGAAGATAAGGCATATACCCGGAACAGCGTTAAAGAGGTATACGACCTGATTGTCGGAGATTTGAAAGAAGGAGTCCGGCTGATGGAGGCTAATCCGGTTTCCAAGCCTGCCAAACTGAAATTCGATGCTTTGTCGGCCCGTGCCTTGCTGGCCAGGGTGTATCTCTATATGCAGCAATGGGATTCTGCCATTGTGTGTGCTGAACAGGTCATCCGGGAAAATCCGGCGATATTCAACCTGTATGAGGCAGGACTCCGCCTCAGTATGGATAATAACTTTGTCAGCAGCTGGAATGCTTCGACGGTGTGGGGAAAGGATTATTTGGCGAAAGATAATGATAATGTGTTGTTTGTAAATGGAATAAGTGAGATTGTGCCTGCCTTGGGATGGTATCATTTTATTTCAACCTTCAGTGTCAATAAAAAACTGGCGGCTGAGTATGAAGATGAGCCGGACGATGTGAGACGTTATTACTTTATGCAGACTTATTCTTTAAGGGGAAAACCCAAATTGATCTATGCCAAAAACAGATATATCCCGAACATCAGCAGTGTAATGAGACCGGATGCCGGCAGTGGTTATACCCGGGTGATCCGGACTGAAGAAATGTATCTGATTCTGGCAGAAGCTTATGCCCATAAAGAGAACGGGATAGGGGAGGCTGTAAAGTATCTGAACCGACTGAGGGTTGAAAAATTCCGGGAGGGGACTTATACAGACCTGAAAGCTGCGGATTTCGATCAGAATTCCCTGTTGGTATTCATAGAAGCGGAACGCCGCCGTGAATTGTGTCTGGAAGGACACCGCTGGTTCGATCTCAGACGGACAACCCGGCCTGCTATGGAACGTATCGGCTATGAAAATCAGGTGGCCCGTCTGGAAAAAGATGATCCCCGCTATGTATTGCAAATTCCGAAGAGGGAACTGAGTGTGAATCCCGGAATCGGTAGTAATCCACGTTAAAATGATAGAGCTATGAAACGAATGAGTCTATATAAAATGATCTGTTACTGTTGTTTGATATGGGGGACTATGGCCTGTACCAAAGAGGATACCCCCGAAGCCATGTGGGAGTATACAGGGCCTGTGCCTGCCATCCTGGACGGTCCTTCCCAAGCGCAGAAAATGTGTTATGCCCTTTATCAGAAGTACGATTTACATATTTACTATAATCTGAGTGGAGAGGAGGCCCTGAAAACGGAGGTTGGTTATACCCAGGTGAATGGGATTACGGCAAATAATCCGGAAGCGATTCCGATGCAGGCTGCAGACGAAGCGGTGGCTGAAAAATTCCTGACCTTGTTGACGGGTTTCTTCGCCCTGCTGCCTGATGAGATGGTAAGTAGCGGACTTTACAGACGGCAGGTTTTGGTAAAAATCAATCCCGGAAATAATAAATACAAGGATGAGAATGGGAATAGAATTTTCTCCAATACCAAGACGGAAGAAATGCAGGGGATCCTCTATTACGGCTACCTGGATAACAGCCAGGATACCGACGATAAGTTTACGGATAACCTGAAAGGATGGAAATGGGGGATTTTTTATGAGTTCTTCCGGGGTTTGTCTTATACCACTTACAAAGGTATTCCGTTGCCGGAACGTTTTGGAGCAATCTCCAAAGGATTATATTACTATGAAAATGAAACAGATGAAGATGTTTGTCTGGACTATTCGAATAATTATAACCGGGAAATCGGAAAAAAATGCGGATTTGTGTCTCCTTTCGGGGCTTCTGCCACCAGTGATTATGCTTATGCAGACTGGGCTTCTTTTGTCGCCTGGATCCTGACGGAAGAGAAGGCTGAACGGGATGCGGATATGAAAAAATGGTCCCGCTTGCAGGAGAAATACGATCTGGTCATACAATATTACCGGCAATATTACCAGCTGGATCTGGAACAGATCGCAAAACAATGTCAGAAATTAACCGTTAAATAAAAAATTACAACTATGAAACTATTGTATTTTATCGTTTTGACCGGCTTGTGTATGGCCTGTCATCAACCCCGGGTATATCGGATAAACGGTTCATTACCGGGAGCTCTGGACGGGTATGTGGTCAAACTGTATAATATCGATACGTATCCCGACGTATTGCTGGATTCTACCGTAATCAAAGATGAAAAATTCCAGCTGGAAGGAACCCGGACTTTCGAGTATCCGAAATATTGCCGTTTAGTAGTCGATATGACTCCCGATGAACCCGATCAGCGCAAAAAGACATTGAAGGCCTATCGTTTTTTTGCGGATAATACAGCCATGGAATTCCAGTGTCAGATGGACAGTATGCCGGCTTATTACTGGGAAGCGGTAAATAAGGAACACAACGTTACGCTGACCGGTTCTCCCACACAGGATCTGTATCAGGCATATAAAACCTCTGTACAGGAGTTGTCAGAAAGGTATACGGCTTTGCGGAATGAATACCTGGAAGTATATCATGTGCCGGCCCTGGACGGAATTCTCAATACGGAAAAGGGCATGAAGATTGTCCGGGAAATGAATATGCTCAAGGCTCAGCTGAACAAAGCCGCCTTCGAATTTATCAAAGCTCACAACAATTCTGTTGTATCTTTATTACTGGCGAATAATTTGTTGAATTCAACCCGGTCGGAAATGACGGTGGAGGAGATCGACGGGCTGATGAACGGCTTTGCCCCTGCCCTGCAAAATGCCTCTATGATGGGAGAGGTAAAAAAGACAGCAGAGCGGATGCGATGTGTGGCCCGCGGGGTGACTTATCATGATATCGTTCTGAAAAATCTGAAAGGAGAAAATGTGCCGCTTTCGGAATATGTGAAACCGGGTGCTTATAATATGCTTGAATTCTGGGCTTCCTGGTGTAGTCCCTGCCGGGGAGAGATTCCTCATTTGAGACATCTTTATGAAGTGTGCGGCAAAGATTTCAATATGATCAGTGTGTCGATCGACGAGCGGGATACAGATTGGAAGAAAGCGGTACAAGAGGAGGGTATGCAATGGCACCAGCTGTGTGACCAGAAAGGACGTAAAGGACCGGTCGTGATAGAATATCAGGTATTTGGAATTCCCGATTGTATCGTGCTCGACCCGGAAGGGAAGATCGTATGCGGAGGGGTAAGGGGGGCTGAATTGGACGTCGTTGTGCAGGATTTGCTTGGAGAAAAAGCGAAAGGATTGTAGGTGTTGAGAAGCTGATAGCCGGAAAGGAAACGGTGCCTGTGTTTTACTGCGGGCACCGTTTTATTTATCAAAGGATTTCCGTTCCCTTTACCTTTATTTTATAGGGCCATTGGGCATCGGTTGGCTGAGGGCCTTGGGGATTCCATCCCGGGTTCATCCGGTGTTCGGCAGGAGCTCCCATGACGATGAACCAAAGATGGCTTAAAGGTTGGTCTTTGGGGGTTTTGAAGCTGACTTTTCCTTTACGGTTTTTGTGTACTTCGCCCCGGATTGTCTGTCCTGTTGCGGTGACTCCGACGAAACCATAACGCCAGCCTGCTTTTTCCGGTGATTGAATGTTATAATCTTGTCCGGCCGGGGTTAGGCCCGCAAAGGTGATTTGTACGGTTGTGCCGGCTGCCGGGACTTGCAGGTGGATCGCATTAAATCCGTAATTTTCAGGACACCAGGCTTTCCTCACCTGATACCAGCCGTCTTCTTTTTCTTCCAGACAGCTCCTGAAATCCGGGAAAGAATTGGCCCATGGGCGGGTGATGGAAAATACCCGTTTATAATCGAAATTGATCAGGTGCTGATAAGCATCGAACATTTCGTCATTGAATTGTTCCTGGGATAGATTTTGCATCCGCTTATAAGTCATAACCGGGTCTTCGCCTTTCTTGCCTTGCCGGAATAATTCGCCGATAAACGGTAAACCTTGCCTTTCGCTCCAATATTCGAGTATATAAGGCGAACGGTAAATGTTCTCCGTATGCAGAAAAGCTTTGTGGGTATTCTTTTTAAAAGCATCCCAGTGATAGGTCTCGTCATCGATCCAGTGGGGGTTGACCTGCCAGAGCATCCATTGAGCTCCCATTTCGAAAATCCCGTTACCTCCCCAGGCGACACCTTCTCCGTCGGCGATCGACTGTAATTGAAAACTGTGTCCCAGTTCGTGAGCCACAGCATTTAATCTTTTGTCCTGTAGCCGGTTCGGAGTAGCCCAGAAAGCACCGATCACCTGGTCGTAATCGCCGCCATAAGCCGTCCCTTCCAGAGAATATTGAATCATCGCCATCATCCGGTATTTTTCACTTTGCGATCCTGGTTTGACGAATTTCAGGGAGTCGCGGTAAAATAGGTAAAAACGTTCCAGTTGATATTTCAGATTTTCCAGATCCACATCCATCGGATGTCCCTCTAAATCGGGAGGAGCAGCTAAATCGTTCCCGAATCCTTTTTCCCAGAATATGGCCAGATTATCCGTACAGGACATGCGCCGGTAGGAGTAGCGGGAAGTGTCGGAATACCAATCCTGGCCTGCAAATTCTTTCGGTTGATAAATAGCTTTTCCCGGAGGAAGAATAAAATGATCGGATTGGCCTTGTGCCTGGGCAGACCAGCTGCCGAAGCCGGTCGACAAGATGAAATGGAATAAAATGAAATGTCTTTTCATCAGTTGGTTTTTAGTCAGGAAATCCCGGATTAAAGTGTATGAATTACATTAATTTTGATCTGTGAGCAAAAATAGTTTTTTCCCTTCATAATCCTTAGGCTTTAGGAAAAATAATGCTAGGTTGAATTTTTTTTCTTTCTATTTCGATTCCGAGCTTTATACCGTCAGACCGGGTCGCCAATTCCGATCACCGGAGACGAATGAGTAACGAAATATACCTACCATAAATTAGGAGAAACGGAGAATTAAAGTTTGCTTTTCTTTCATTGTTCCATTTCTCCATTGTTCCATTTCTCCATTGTTCTCAGAAAAAGGTAACTTGTGAGGAATAAAATCAGTTTTATCATCAATATTCTTCCTGAAAAAAATCATCCTTTGTCTGGAAGCGGCGGAGCTGACGGCGGAGGAAGCTCACTTCCTGTTGCAGCCTTTCCATGCGTTCTAGCATATGATGAATGGCGTCGATGCCTTCGATATTGATCGAGAGATCGTAATACAGGTGGCTATATCTTTCCAGTTCCCGGAGCTGGGAGGCGAGAAGATACCGTTCGCCGTCGACGGTGCGTATTTCGATCAACCCTCCTTCTTCGAGCGAAATAATAAAAGTCGGGTCGGTATGGCTCTTTTGGCAATATTCGTTGAAAATAATTAATTCTGTATCCATAGTTGAACGATCTTTAAGTTAGGAGTTTTGTAATTCCCGGAATAATTCCTTCTGCTTCTCTGTGAGATGAGTCGGTATCTTCACTTCATAAGTGACAAAAAGATCCCCGAACTGTCCATCCTGTTTATATACGGGAAACCCTTTTCCTCTCAGGCGTACCTTTGTCCCATTTTGTGTTTCGGGCTTGATTTTCATCTTCACTTTTCCGTTCAAGGTTTCGATAATCTGTTCTCCGCCTAATACAGCGGTATAGAGGTCGATCGGGACATTCATATACAGATTGTCACCTTCGCGTTTATATACCGGATCGTCGCCGATAACGAAAGTGATATACAAATCGCCTGCCGGTCCACCGTTCATCCCCGGGCCTCCCTGTCCGTTCAGTTTGATCGTCTGTCCGTCGGCTACTCCCGCCGGCACGGTGATCCGGATCTTTTTACCGTTGACTTCCAGGATTTGTTTGTGGGTCTCTGCGGCATCGCGTAAAGAAAGATGCAATTCGGCATTGAAGTCCTGCCCTTTGAATCCAGCCGAACTTCTTCCGCTGCTACCCCGGCGTTGACCGAATAGGGATTCGAAGAAATCGGAAAATTCACCTTCGTTTCCGTTGAAGTTACCGCTGAAACCTCCTCCCTCTGCAGAGGACCAGTAGCCACCACCCATACCGCCGAAACCGCCACCGCCACTTCGGCTTTGTTGCTGATAACGTTGCTTTTGAGCTTCGAATTCATCTGCATGTTTCCAGTTTTCTCCGTAAGCATCGTATTTTTTCCGTTTTTCAGGATCGCTCAGTACTTCGTTCGCTTCGTTGATCTCCTGAAACTTTTGTTTTGCTGTCGGATCGTTCGGGTTTAAGTCCGGATGGTATTTCCGGGCCAGTTTTTTAAAAGCCTTTTTGATCTCGTCCTGAGATGCCGTTTTGCTGACACCCAGCACTCCATAATAGTCGATATAAGCCATAGTAATATTTTACAAACCATTATTTAATTCTGTAAATTTACGATGGATACTAAAAAATTGTAATGAAAATAAGTTTAAATAAACTTAAAATGATATGAATTTTATTTTTGTGGAGAAATTAAAATTTTCCGAAAATTTGATGGTTTTTATTTTTATTATCCAAAATATATTTTCTAATTTTGAGTAAAATATTACGAT
>OGGZ01003063.1_pt1 | contig 10303 bp, 7 predicted proteins | sample 1571371 | NCBI WGS metagenome assembly OGGZ01 (sample SAMEA2582025, study PRJEB24529) | metagenome | biome: Human gut stool | place: China | collected 2011
TGACTGCGGTACTTGCGCAGATGTTTGTCCTTCTGAAGCAATTCACCCGGCTGAATAATACAATCAAGAAAGAAAAATCCAAAAAGGCTGCTTCCATCGATGAGGCAGCCTTTTTTCATTTGTAACCTTTATTACCCTTAAAAAAGAATACTCCGGCTAAGTGTTTTTTCCCCTGTCACTGTTTTACTAACAAAGACCTTTTATTTACTTAATAAAACATACTTTATGAGAAACTTATTTTTATCTCTTTTTTTGATTTCGTCTGTTGTCTGTTCCGCTCAGGACACGGATATCAATAATTTCAAACCGGATAACCAGAAAGTCAAATTCACAGAAACAAATCTCCCGATCGTTTTCATCGATACCCAACACCAAGTGATCGAACGTGAAAACCGCATCACCGCCAAAATGAAAATTATCGATAATGGAGAAGGGCAATTGAACCATATGGATACCCTCTTGTATCCGAATCAAACAGTAGACTATAGCGGCTATATCGACTTGAAATACCGGGGCAACTCTTCTTTTACCAATTCCGACAAAAAACCATATGCCATTCGTGCACTGGACAAACCTCTGGAAGAAGGAGGTAAGAAACAAAAAGTATCCCTATTGGGAATGGGCAAAGACAACGATTGGGCATTGCTGGCTCCTTATGCGGACAAAAGTATGATCAGAGACGTATTTGCGTTTACTCTGGCCAGACCCTTCTTCGAATACGTACCCACAGGAAAATATTGTGAAATGATCATGGACGGCACCTATTACGGTGTCTTTATCCTTTCCGAAAGAGTTAGAAAAGGCAAGAACCGCCTGGACTTACCGGATCCGGGAGACAGTGGCGATGCATTGACAGGAGGTTACCATCTGGAAGTGGACAGAGACGATGAACCGGTTTATTACTCCAAACACTCACCCGTAGATTCAAAAGGTAACCCCATCCGTAATAAAAAAATATCTTTCCAATATAAGAACATGGACCAGGATGAATTTTCCAAAACCCAACTGGATTATATACACGGATACATCGATGCATTCGAAGATAACTTAGCCTCCGCAGATTACAAGAACCCGGAAACAGGATACAGAAAGTACATCGACGTCACCTCTTTCATCGACTATATGCTCTCAACAGAATTCTGCCATAATGTAGACGGTTATCGCCTAAGTACTAATTTATATAAGTATAGAGACAGCAAAGATCCCAGATTCAAAACATCCTTATGGGATATGAATTTAGGTTTCGGCAACGCTGATTATAATAATGGTTGGAGAACAGACACTTGGGCATACAACTTTAATGACATAGCATCCGGTGATAACCAGTTGGTTCCTTTCTGGTGGTATAAGTTGCTTAAAGACGATGCATTTATGAAAGAAGTGAAAGAGCGTTGGGAACTATATCGTGAAACAAGTTACTCGGACAAGAACATAGAACTTACCATTGACTCGTTAACTACCTTATTAAATGCTAAGGGAGCACAAGAACGCAACTCACAGGCTTGGCCAAGATGGGGAAGATACGTATGGCCCAATCAATACGTGGCCCAATCTTATGATGATGAAATTTCTTATTTAAAGAGTTGGATCAAAGAACGGTTGATTTTCATGGACAGGGCCTTACTCGATAAAGAGCCCGAACCGGTAGAGTATACCCAACTGACCGTCACATCAGGATTTAATGAAGATGTCATAGCCGAGCAACGTCCTGCCGTCAACTATTCTACAGCTTCCCTCGATAACCAAGGTTGGATTTATTATACATCAGGAGTACAAGAACAAGGCTCTCTGCCAACCGATAGAAATATCACTTCCAGCACCGGCGTTCAATATCGCCTTGCCGCATATGACAAGCCCAATGCAGCAACTCTGATCAAAGAAAATGCAGCTACCCTGCAATTCGACGGTTCTCACCAAACGGAAGCCCTTTATTTGCTTTCGACCTGTACCGATGGTAGTTCCACAGTAGATGTAACCGTATATTATGCCGATGAAACCAGTTCTACTCCTAAAAGCATAACAATAGGCGACTGGTATAGCGAAGTTTCTACAGGAAAAGCGGTACATGGACTAAGCAGGATCACACGGTCGAACGACCAAATGGACGGACGATACAATTTCTGCCTGTATGAACATAAAATAAATACCGATAAAAATAAAGTAATTGCATCGATAAAGATAGAAAACACAGGAAAGGGACACCCGGCCATATTTGCTGTCACCAAAGAAGGAAAAGAATCCGGCGTAGGTGTAGAAAACGTCAGCAACGAAAAACAGACCAAGGTTTATCCCCGTCTCATTGCAAATGGAGAGGTATTGACCGTTGAGTCTCCTGCCAACTCCACTATCCGGTTAATGACAATGCAAGGCAGTGTTATAATGCAACAGGAAACAACAAACAGTTTTACCCGATTACCGATCAACGGATTATCCCAAGGCATCTATTTGTTGACAGTAGTCAATGCAAGTAACCAACAGACATTTAAGGTTATTGTAAAATAGCCCTTTACAACCCAAAGCCTGCTTTAATTTTACTCAGTATTATTTTGAGAGGACAATTAATTAAAGCAGGCTCTAAATCAACCCTAATAAAAAAACCTGTATCGATACAAATCAAAACGATCTGTCCGATACAGGTTTATTTTTTACATCCGCCATTGCCCGGCAGACACAAACTATCTTTATTTCAGTTTCGCCAATGCTTCCTTAATCCGGCGGATAGCTTCAACAATGTTCTCATCACTGGTAGCATAACTCATACGAATACATTCAGGCGCACCAAAAGAAGCACCACCCACACAAGCCACATGAGCCACTTCCAACAGATACATAGCCAGATCATCCGAATCCGCAATCTTACGGTCGCCTGCTGATTTTCCAAAGAAAGAACTACATTTAGGGAACAAATAGAAAGCGCCTTCAGGAACATTCACCTCAAAGCCTGGGACTTCTTTTGCCAACTTCACAATCAGGTCGCGGCGACGCTCGAACGCCTTACGCATTTCTTCTACCGGAGCTTGAGAACCCGTATAGGCGGCTTCAGCAGCCTTCTGAGAAACAGAGCAAGGCCCCGACGTATATTGTCCCTGCAATTTATTGCAAGCTTTCACAATCCATTCCGGTCCGGCAATAAAACCGATTCTCCATCCGGTCATCGCATAGGCTTTCGACACACCGTTTACGATCACTGTCCGTTCTTTCATTTCCGGGAACTGTGCAATGCTCTGATGTTTACCTATATAATTGATATGCTCATAAATCTCATCTGCAATTACCACTACCTGCGGATATTTCGCCAACACGGCAGCTAAACCGGCTAACTCCTCCTTACTATAAACCGAACCAGTAGGATTCGACGGAGAACAGAGTATCAATGCCTTTGTTTTCGGGGTAATGGCGGCTTCCAACTGTGCGGGAGTAATCTTAAAATCCTGTTCGATCCCGGCAGTTACAATCACCGGAGTACCTTCTGCCAGTTTCACCATTTCCGGATAACTTACCCAATACGGTGCAGGCACGATCACTTCATCACCCGGATTAACCAATACCATGATTGCATTACATACAGATTGCTTCGCACCATTGGCACATGAAATCTGAGCGGCTGTATATTCCAGACCATTCTCTTTTTTCAGTTTCTCTACGATGGCGTTGCGCAATGCCGGATACCCGGGAACGGGAGAATAACGCGAAAAGTTGTCATCGATAGCTTTCTTTGCAGCTTCTTTGATGTGGTCGGGAGTATTAAAGTCGGGTTCTCCCACACTCAGATTAATAACATCAACGCCCTGTGCTTTGAGTTCATTACTCTTCTGCGACATAGCAAGTGTCGCCGATGGCGACAAGCTGTTCAAACGGTCTGATAACTGATTCATTTTGTATCTACTTTATTGTCGTTTAGTGAAATTAGTTGCAAAATAAGCTATAATATTTGATATATGAAAGTAAAAGCGGATTTTACTTGTTAAAATGTAGCGTATGTCCCATTCGTTCTTTCTTGGTCTTTAAGTAACGTTCATTGTAAGAATTAGGGGTAATCTCGATACCTACATTTTCTGTTATTTCCAAACCATATGCTTCCAGACCGATACGCTTCACAGGGTTATTGGTCATCAACTTCATTTTTGCCACTCCTACCTCACGCAAAATCTGCGCACCGACTCCATAATCACGTTCATCGGCATCGAAACCCAGATGCAGATTCGCATCTACCGTATCATATCCTTCTTCCTGAAGTTTGTATGCGGCAATCTTATTCATCAGTCCGATGCCACGTCCTTCCTGGTTCATATATACAATGACCCCCTTTCCGGCAGCCTCGATCATCTCCATCGCCTTATGAAGCTGTTCTCCACACTCACAACGACAAGAGCCGAAAATATCACCCGTCATACATGAAGAATGCACACGTACCAAAATCGGCTCATCTTTATCCCAGCTACCTTTAATCAATGCAATATGCTCCATTCCATTTGATTTCTGACGGAACGGAATCAGACGAAAATGTCCGTATTGGGTAGGCATATCCACCTCTACTCCTTTCTCCACAATCGACTCTAATTGCACACGATAAGCAATCAAGTCCTTAATCGAGATTATTTTAAGCCCAAAACGTTTGGCCACTTCCACCAATTGAGGCAAACGTGCCATAGTCCCGTCTTCATTAATAATTTCGATCAGAGCAGCAGCCGGGTATAGTCCGGCCAGTTTTGCCAAATCCACACTCGCTTCCGTATGACCGGCACGACGGAGTACTCCACGCGAACGGGCACGCAACGGATTCACATGTCCCGGACGCCCGAGATCAGCCGGTTTCGTTTTAGGATCGGCCAAAGCACGGATAGTCGCTGCACGATCGTGCATAGATACTCCGGTAGTACAACCTTCAAGGAGATCGACAGTCACAGTAAACGGTGTCTCATAAATAGAAGTATTTGCAGTAACCTGCATATCCAGTTCCAATTCGGCGCAACGCTCCTCCGTAATAGGAGCACACAACACACCCCGTCCGTGTGTCATCATAAAATTCACTTTCTCAGGAGTTATTTTTTCAGCCGCAATAATAAAATCACCTTCGTTCTCGCGATCTTCATCGTCCACTACAATTACGAAATTCCCTTCTCTGAAATCGGCAATAGCCTCATCGATTGTATTCAGTCTGATCTCTTCCATACTTATTCTATAAATTATGATTCTCTTTTATTATGAATTGAATATCTTCGTTGGTCTTTATAACCTTCTCTATATCCCGTACAAGTCGTATACGGAATATCCAGATACGGAAATAAAAGAACAATCCTATCGGCACAATGGCTCCCGCCAACAGGTTCAACCAATATACATGAAACGGCCGCACATGAGCAGCCACAGGTATAATGGGATAGTTATTCAAAGTTGTCAGCAAAGTAAACGATCTTGAATTCGATAACTCTTCAATCAACGTTTCCAGACGCTCATTGATCGCTTTCACTTCATCATCTTCGCCGGTAGACATCCAAAGTTTAAAATAATTGGGTGCTTTCTTCAGTTGGTGTTTACTTATATATGCGCGACATTCTGTAGTGAGAGCAGTAAGTTCCGCAGAAATCTTCGAATAATCCGGATCATGGATAATAACCTCTTTCTTAAACAAATGGCGCACACCACGGATACCTATCACCCGTTTGATCCAGGAAGTATAAGCATCCGCATTCAGCACCACCGAATCATTATTGGATTTATAAGTAAGAAATGCCCCCAACGGCGCCAGGATGGCAGAACTGAGCCACATCCCCATCCATACAATCCATTTACCGTCTCGTGCCATCTTGTATCCACTATTATCTATCACATAATAAACAATAAACACAAGCACAGATACTATCACAGGCATCCCCAATCCGCCTTTACGGATAATGCCGCCGAGCGGCGCTCCAATAAAAAAGAAAAGCAGACAGGAAAGAGAAATCGTTATCTTCTTGTGCCATTCCGTTCCATGCCGGCGGATCTGATAATCATTTTCTCTCATGTTGTAAATCTTAAAGCCATAATCTCCTTGCAGACTTTCGGCACGGTTTGCAGCAGAAGAGAGAATCTTTTGTTTCTGCATCAGCGTTGCGGCTTCGAAAAGACTGTCTACATTGTAAGATCCGATATCGGCCTGTGTAATCTTTATCGTATCTTCTTTTGACAATCCACCGGGATTGCTATATACCCCGCCAATGGCCTCTTTATAATACTGGCGTCCGATACTGTCTCCCACATGTTCCATCGAGTCGATGGAAACCTGTAACGTCTGCATACTTTTCGTAGTGGCCTGATTGCTCATTATACTCGCATCGGCCATATTAAAGTCCGAATTAAACTCGATAATAGTATGTTTCTCCTTGAAAGATTCCCGCCGATACGGCACATTTTGCGCCTTCACATTCTGGCTCTTCAAATTTTCGAACAGCTCACCGCTATACAGATGCAGATACAAGTGTTGTTTATCCGCCGTCATCTCCATACGTCCGGAATCGGCATAAATAATATGCGCATTTTCCGCCCCGTCTTTAAAATTATAGATCAACACATCGTATAGCATACCGGTCTTACGATCTTTCTTCCGCACTTTAAGGTTATAATCGGGAATTTCCGAATAGAACACCCCTTCCGGTATATCCACCTCCGGAGATTTCTGTTTCATAGAAATCAGCAACGTTCCCAATTTTCCTTGCGCTATGGGACCGATCACGTTCTGAAAATAAAAGGAAATTCCACAAATGATACAGACAAGTATGATGAGAGGACGCATGATTTTAAGCAAAGAAATGCCCGCCGCTTTCATGGCGAGCAATTCATAACGTTCTCCAAAATTTCCAAAAGTAATAAGGGATGCCAACAATACGGCCAGCGGAAGTGACAAAGGCACCAGACTCAATGCCGAATAAAAGAAGAACTGAGCCATCACACTCATCTCCAATCCCTTTCCGACCAGTTCGTCCACATATCTCCACAAAAACTGCATCATGAAGATGAAGAGACAAATGAAGAATGTACCAATAAAGAGCAGTAAAAAACTCTTTACTATAAATATATCTAATCTTTTTATGCGTAGCATCTTATAATACGTTTCGTGCGATTGAGATGCAAAATTAGCACAAAAAAAGGAGTGCAGAAAGTTTTTAGTTGAAAGTTAACTAAAAACCACAAGTTCTTCTCAACTTATTAACCTGAGAGTCCCACAATTCTTTCATGTCGTCTACTTCATCCGGCTCTGCGAAATCAGTAATTTCCAACACAAAATCACCTGTAAGTTCATTATAATTCATTTTAATTTCAAAATAGTCTCTTTCGTTCTCATCGTCCAGCCAACGGAAACGGATAAAAGAATAAGCGCGTATGGCCGTAATTTCGGCATCACGTTGCTCCGTTTTCCCCCAATGAAATTCCACTATTTTATCATTCGACACGACTTTATCTGCAAACCAGTCCTCCAAACCGGTCGGTGTGCTGATTGCTGACCAAAGAATGTTTTTAGAGGTCGCATTCAGAAGATACTCCAAACGTATTTTCTCTCTTTTCATAGCTATATTCACCTTAAATTGTGTGTGCCAAGATAAATACTTTTTTCTAATTACGCAGTATAAATCATGCACTTTATTTTCTTTCTTTTTTTATTTTCCACTCTCAATGTATCTATTTATGATAACTCAAAGAGCCGATCCTTAAATAAAAAACAGAAAAAAACGACAAATGTTTTGGAGAATAAAAAAAAGTATCTATCTTTGCACCCGCAATCGAGAAACGATGGCGGGATAGCTCAGCTGGTTAGAGCGCATGATTCATAATCATGAGGTCCCCGGTTCAATCCCGGGTCCCGCTACCAAAAGAAAATTAGCGTTTGGGAGGCTTCCACTCTTAGGCGCTTTTTTATTCCCCAAAACTGATCGATTTCTGTAGTACTGTAAGAAAGGATCAACGTGAAAAAACGATTAAAGATATTTCAATGATTCAGAATCGCAAGCACTCTCCTTATCCACTTAAATAATATCAATTATTCACACCGTTATTAACAGGGTTATTAACAAGTATACACAAAGTTATTAACAAGATAACCCACCGGTCATTAAAAGATATCAAATACAGAAAGGAAAGTCGAGAAGAGTAACCTCGGATAAAGAATAATCCTCACGACTATTTTCAATGATCAGAAAGCCTGTATCTATCTACAAGATATTATCAACATCGTTATCAACAGGGTTATCAACAGATAATCACCTTAGTCATCAACAGTATAACTCAATGATTTACAATCAATTGATTAATTTATTCACTTAATATATTTAATTGTTTTATAACAGACACCTTTGTTATCGTACAATTGAAGTATATAAATATCCGATACAAGACTTCCCAATTCATTTATATCCTCAATCTACATTATATATTTCTCAGTTTTACTATACACTTTTATAGCGAAAGCATCAGATAATTCAAATATCGAAATTAACCGTGATTTATAAGGTCGGCTATTTTGAAAAAACAGAAAAAGCGTTTGATAAAGAACAGGCAAAAGTATATTATTTTGGCGTGCCGGGCACCCATACACAGCAGGCGATGGAAGACGTGTTTGGTGAGGCAGTACAGGGGATCAGCTGTCAGAGTTTTCAGGGCGTAATGGAAGCTGTTGAAAACGGGCAGGCAGATTACGGTGTCCTGCCAATTGAAAATTCTTCGACGGGCGGTATCAGCACGAATTATGATTTATTGTTGAATTATAAAAACGCCATTGTCGGCGAATACGTGATGAAAATTGACCAGTGCCTTTTAGCACTTCCCGGTACAAAGTTAGAAGATATTCGGACGGTATTTTCCCATCCGCAGGGATTGTTGCAGAGCCGTAAATTTATGAAGGAACATCCTCTCTTTGAAGGTGTGGAATATGGTTCAACGGCAGCAGCAGCCAAGAAGGTGGCGCAGGATAAAGATAAGACGCAGGCGGCGATTGCAAGCCGGCGTGCAGCCAAAGAATATGGACTTGAAATTGTTGCCGATTCCATTCAGCAGGAGAAGAACAACTGTACGAGATTTATTATTATCGGACCAAAAGAAGTTTACACAAAAGAGAGCAATAAACTCGCACTGTGCATTGAACTACCGCATCAGAGTGGTACACTGTACCGAATTTTGTCCCATTTTCTTTATAACGATTTGAACATGACACAAATTGAGTCGCGACCGATTCCGGGACGAAACTGGGAATACCGCTTCTTTGTGGATGTGGAGGGAAACTTAGACGATGTGAAAGAGGAATCTGCCTTTATGCGTGTGCTTGGCAACTTTGAGGCATAAAAGACACACTTTCGTCAAAAAGAACACACAATTCATACAAAAAGCGAACAAAAACCGCACACATTTTCATATTATGATAAGAGCAACAAAGACGAAAGGATGTGTGCGAATATGAAAAAATTTGCTAAAATATTAGCAGCTGCTGTGTTATTTGGAACAGCCGCTGGAACCGCTTTTCAGGGAGCGGAAATGATTGGAAAGAATGTGTTAGTTAGCCAGAATGAGACGGTGAAAGACAGTGCCTCTGCGAAACTGGCAACGACTACGGTGACGACAAACCAGAGTACATCGACATCCGATGTTTCATCGATTTCGGAGCAGGTGCTTCCGTCGATTGTGGCAATTGATGTTACGGCACAGACTACAACCAATACGCCGTTTGGCGCACAGACGAGTGAAGGAACCGGAAGTGCATCCGGTATTATCATTGCTCAAAAAGATAACAAAATGTACATTGCGACAAACAATCATGTTGTCGAAGGAGCCACTTCAGTTACCATTATTTTTAACGATGAGAGCAAAGTGAGTGCTACTGTAAAAGGAACGGATTCATCAACGGATTTAGCTGTTGTAGAAGTGGATATGAGTAAATTGTCGGATTCGACAAAGAAGAATATAAAAATTGCTACGATTGGCGACAGCAAAAAGACGAAAGTCGGCGAACAGGCAATTGCAATTGGCAATGCCCTTGGCTATGGAACGAGTGTTACGGTCGGTTATATTAGTGCAAAGGACCGTGAGATTGACGCCGAAGACAGCGCAAGTGTAAAATTGATTCAGACAGACGCAGCAATTAATCCGGGAAACAGCGGCGGTGCATTAGTAAATAGCAAAGGCGAAGTGATTGCTATCAATTCCTCAAAATTTGCTTCTGAGGAAGTAGAGGGAATGGGATTTGCGATTCCGATGGCAACTGCAGAGCCAATCTTAGAAGAGTTAATGAATCAAAAAGAAGTGGCAGCAAACAATCAGGCTTATCTGGGTATTA
>OGGZ01003076.1_pt1 | contig 10273 bp, 6 predicted proteins | sample 1571371 | NCBI WGS metagenome assembly OGGZ01 (sample SAMEA2582025, study PRJEB24529) | metagenome | biome: Human gut stool | place: China | collected 2011
CGGAGACCTTACATCGAGACATGTGTATCGCATGCTCCGGGAGTTCGTGGATTTTACCAATGTATTTCACTAACTCTCAATTTAATATACAATTTTACAATTTTGTAAAGAGTAAACGGTTTGACAGAAGGGGGAGAAACGCTTACAATTCAAGTAGTTATGAGGCTGTGGCACAAAGGAGACGGGCAGGAATGGAGAATCGGCGAGAGGAATTTCTGAAAACAGTATGTCAGATCTATATGGCTGCCGTTCTGGTCGTGTTGCCGCTGTACTATATTCCCGGGAATGGATATTACAAATTGGGCGATAGCAAATATTATTTATATCGCAATATCTCTCTGATCTGTATGGGGATTTGCCTGGTGGTACAGATAATCGGTGTGGTAAGAAACTGCCGGATGGAAAACAGCAGTAGTTCCGGTAGGTATATGAGAAAAACCGGGGGAAAAATAATCAGATGGTGCAGAGAGCATAGTGTTGTGACGGCTGCCTGCTTATATGGATTTTGCGCATTACTGTCTGCCATCTGTAGTCCTTACGGAAGGACCGCCTGGGTCGGAGAACGGGAATGGTATCTGGGCGCTGTCACCATCTGCCTGATGGTAGGCGGATTTCTGATGGCAGCGGATTACAGAGGACAATGCATCCGGATTTTATATCTGGGAGAAGCAACGTCTGTCACAGTGGCACTCATAGGATTGCTCCAAAAACTGGGTTATGATCCTCTGGGACTGTTGAAGGGCTATGTGGTAGGGGACTGGGAATATACACATATGCTCAGTACTTTGGGAAATAATAACTGGCTCAGCGGGTATTATAGTGTGATGCTTCCTCTGTCACTGTCACTTTTTTGTAAGGCCGCGGAAGAGGGGAGAAGAGCTGCTTCCATTTTGCTTGGAGGCGGTAATGTCCTTGTGGTGGTGATGCTGTTTTTACAGGGAAGTGACGGCGGTGTGATGGTGGCGTGTGTAACACTGTGGATATGCTTTTGGAGCAGCCGTAAAAAAAACGGACTTTGGGAGCCACTATTTGTTCTGCTGTCCGGAGTCTGTGCTGGAATGTTATTGTGGGGAAAGATGATGCAATCCCTGGGAACCTATGATATTTTATTACAGGATGGTATTGCAAGAAAAATGGCAGTATGGCAGGGATGGTTTCCGCTTTCAGTAGTGTGCCTGTTATTCTGTGGGATACATTATGCTCTTCCGGAAAAGAAAAAGAGGGCGCTACAGATCGGAGCACTGTGCGGCAGTCTGTTGTTGGCTGCAGGTGTGATAATATGGTATATTTTGAAACTGCAGGGCAGCAATTTTGCGGAATGGGGCAGTCGCCGGGGAATGCTATGGCAGATGGCATGGCAGGGCTTCTGCCGGGGAGATCTTAAGCAGAAGCTGCTGGGGGCCGGACCGGATTGCTTTGCAGGTTATTTGGAACAGGTGTTACCGGGAGGTACGGTACTATTTGACAAAGGCTATTTTGCCGGTTCGATTTTTACGAATGCACACAATGAATGGCTTACTACATTGATCAACCTGGGGGTACTGGGAACTGCTGCTTATGCAGCCGTATTTCTTACCGCATTGCGGAAATACCACGGAAATTCCATGGCAATCATGCTGCTTTTTACTTATGGAATGCATTCCATGATCAGCTTTCAGCAGGTATTGAATACCCCTTTCTTTTTTCTGCTGCTGGGCGTATGCGAAGCTGAACAGCGCATGAGTCAGCAATATAAAACCGATACGTATGAGGAGTTTATGGAAATCAAATGAAGAACATTTGGAAAATTTTTACGAGAGATATTAAGAAGCTGGTGAAACAGCCTTTTGCACTGATCATAATTATTGGGTTGTGCGTGATCCCATCACTGTATGCCTGGTTTAATATTTTTGCCAACTGGGATCCTTATGCCAATACCGGTGGGATTCCCGTAGCAGTGGTGTCATTGGATCAGGACTACACGTTAAAGGATGGTTCCGTGGTAAATATGGGAGAATCCGTTCTGGAGAGTCTGCATTCCAATACCAGTGTAAAATGGATTTTCCCGGACACAGAGGAAGAAGCAAAAGAGGGTGTGGAGTCAGGAAAATATTATGCTGCTATTGTAATCGCCGATAAGTTTACATACAGTATGTATAATGTGTTTTCAGATGATTTCGAGAATCCGGCGCTGATCTATTATCAGAATCAAAAGAGCAATGCCATTGCTACGAAGATCACGGATACGGTAGCGGGAACACTGCAGAATACCATTAACGAGACATTTATTAAAGTGGCAGCCACTACCATTTTTGAGGAGAGCAATTCCGTATCGGCGCAGGTGGAGGGCGGCAGTTACGTGGATAAATTTCGTGCGGATCTCACGGAACTTAACGACAATCTGAAAGAATACAGCGCGATGATCGATTCCTTCCGCGCGGGAAATACCCGACTGGAAGCTGCGATCACCCATGTAAATTATGAAATTCCCGCAATGCAGAAAAAACTGGATGCGACGACTGCCAGCCTGAACCAGAGCAGTCAGAACCTGTCTTCTACCCGGGACACGCTGGCTGATTTCAGCAATAATATTGATACTTCCATGGCAAATATCAACAATTCCCTGGAAAATATGAAAAAGACGCTGGATGCCAGTAAACTGGCGGATGATACAGCGCAGATGACCAAAGATCTGAACAAAGTGGCGAGGGATACCAATACCCTGAACGGACAGGTGAATGATCTGCTGGCAGTACTGTTGCAGCAGAAATTACAGGGCAGCGTATCAGGAGGGGATGCTTCTGTATCCGGAGGTAACGCAGGTGCCGGCGGTAATGGGGGAAGTGCGGCTTCCGACGCGGCTATTGAGGCACTGAAGGCAATGCAGAAGGAACTGGATATGATGAACACCGTGGTGGGCAGTGTGCTGGAAGCTACGGATGAGCAGGCGGCGGAGAAGGCAAAAGTCAATGTCAACAATGCCATGAATAACCTGAAGAGTGTTATCGACAGCTGCGAAAATAATGTAAGCAATATGCAGGGCATTTATAAAAATAACCTGGTACCGCAGATGCAGAGAGTACTGACCAATATGACAGATTCCCTGAATCAGGTGACCGGACTGGTAAATACTCTGAGTAACACGGTGAAAAATGTGGGTGTGGTCATGGAAGGCGTGGGTGACGCAGTGGACGGAACCAGTGAAAGCCTTGGCCAAATTCAGAGCGTGGTAGACAGCATCAGCGACAAACTGACAGACCTGACGGAACAGCTGGAGGGTGCTTCCGAAGAAGAAATGATGGATATTCTGGTGCATTTCCTAGGCGGTGACCCGGATAGCCTGGGAGCTTATTTTGCATCTCCGGTGACCATGGAGACCATTGCCATGTATCCTGTGGCCACCTACGGATCCGCTATGACTCCGTTTTATTCTACACTGGCCATCTGGGTAGGGTCTACGATACTGGTGGCGCTGGTGAAAGTAAAAGCCTCTCCGAAAGGATTGGAAAATGCACAGAGTTATCAGTTGTATTTCGGCAGATATCTGCTGTTTTTCCTGCTGGCACAGATTCAGGCGGCCATTATCGTAGCGGGAGATCTGTGGCTGCTGAAGGTCAATATCGTGGAGCCGGCATTGTTTTTCCTGGCGGCAAGCTTTACGGCAACCGCATTTTCCCTGTTGATCTATTCGCTGACACTGGCGTTCGGAGATGTGGGTAAGGCTGTCTGCGTCATTGTAATGGTATTGCAGATCGCGGGATCCAGCGGTACGTTCCCGATTGAACTGCTGCCGGATACTTATCAGAAAATATATATCTTTTTCCCATTCCCCTATGCCATTACGGCAATGCGTGAGGCGCTGGCGGGAATGTACGGAACGGCCTATATGGAAGCATTGGCAAAGCTGATCCTGTTTATGCTGGAGGGTCTGCTGATCGGCCTGGTGATCAGAATCCCTTTCGTCAAACTGAATCACTTTGTGGAAGAAAGAATGGAAGACACGGAACTCATGTGATGCCTATTCGGAGCCCTATAAGCATTGCAAAAGGAAAGCTCCGCAGGAGCGGTTTTGCGAATGAAGTACCGAATAGGCAGAAAGTAAGGCAGAAAATAAGACAGAAAGTAGGACAGAAAGGAAATTTCATGGAAAGAGACTATGAAGAGATTTTTCAGAAGGTGCTGGACTATGAGCAGACCCTTCATGAAAAAAACAGAAAAAGAATCAAGATCGGTCTGAAGTGCATCTGGATCGTGCCCCTGTTTTTCCTGGCATTGTTGTTCCTGACCGGCAGCAATAAGGTGATCTTCCTGATCCTGTGGATCGTGTCACTGTTCGCCCTGTCGATCTATCTGATCGTTGTGGAATATATGGATCATAACTTGCAGGAAAAGATCATGGAACTGAAGGGGGAAGAGGGAACGATCGAAGCAGTAACCCCTGCGGATTTCGACAGAGCAGCACAGATCATCCGCAAGACCCGTGAAATGATCGGTGAGGGACTGAATTCCCCGGCGGAGACACAGGCAGAAATGACAGAGAAAAAAGACGAAGCAGAAGAAATAAAAGCGGCAGAAGAAATAAAAGAAACAGAAGACGGGGAGGAAGGCGAGTAATATGCGTAACATCTGGAAAATATTTACCACCGATATCCGTCGGATCAGTAATAATGTGGTGGCAGTTGTCATTGTTATGGGACTGAGTATTCTCCCGGCACTGTATGCATGGTTCAATATTTTCTCCAACTGGGATCCCTATGAACCTGCGGCTACCAGTCAGCTGAAGGTGGCGGTGGCTTCCGATGATGCCGGAGCGGAGATCATGGGACTTTCCCTGAATGTAGGGGACAGTGTGCTGGAGGCTTTGGGGGCCAATACCACCATCGGCTGGGTATTCCCGGAGACTACGGAGGAAGCGCTGGAAGGCGTGAAGAACAGTGATTATTATGCGGCATTGATCATTCCGGAGACTTTTACCCAGGAAATGCTGGGATTTATCGACGGTGAAGTGGATCATCCTACCATTTACTACTATGAAAACGAGAAAAAGAACGGTATCGCCCCAAAGATTACCGGAAAAGCGAAAAATGCTGTGCAGGAGCAGGTGAATGCCACATTTGTCAGCACTGTGGCAGAAGCTGTCATGAAAGCCGGAAATGCACTGTCCATGGCGAATGCAAGCGGACAGGTTAATGTGACAGGTTCTCTGGATTCCGTACAGGCACAGTTGCAGGATTATGTGGTAATGCTGCAGTCTTTCCAGAGTATTATGAGTTCTGCGGAGATGATCATGGCCACCAGCCGGAATATGCTTCCAGATATGGACAATGTACTGGAGAACGGACGAAATACCATGATCGGTATGCAGACCATGATCAATTCCAGTGTAGATGCAGTGGATGTTATGGGAGATATGGTGAGCAGCAGTATGGATATGGTGACGGAAGCGTTACAATATCTGTCTGTGTTCTCGGATGGGTTGCTGGAACAGATGGGCAGTAACAATATCGGAAGTACTACCGATACCGGACTGGGAATGGCAATCGGTCTGGTACAGGGAATGCAGGCCAACATGGATGTGCTGGGAAGCCTGGTCACCGGACAGGATGCGCAGATTCAGGCGATCAACCAGTCTCTGAAAAATATCGAGGCAGATTTAAAACAGCTGCAGAACAGCAAGGGTCAGGTAGACACGGATGTGAATACGCTGCGGGCACAGATCCGGGAACAGATTCAGATCTGCAATAAGCAGCTGAACAACCTGATGAATGATTACAATAATAATGTCAGACCTTCTTTTCGGAATACCGGAAAATCTATGCAACAGGCTTTTTTAAATGCCGCGGCCATGATGAACGGAACGGATGTGAATATGGATGAGATCTCGGATATTCTTGGAGAATATGAGCAGACCATCAGGGAAGGCAATTTAAGCCTGCAGGATTCCCTGACAATTGCACAGGAACTGCTGGACAAGGTAAGTAAAATAGCGGATAATATAAAACGGATCACCGGAGCGGATTCTTATGAAGATATTCTGAAAGCCATGGCCAGCGATCCGACTTCCGTGGCGGAATTCGTATCATCTCCGGTGAAGCTTCAGACGGTACCGGTCTATCCGGTGGAGCACTACGGCTCCGCGGCATCGCCGTTTTACACAATCCTGGCGATCTGGGTGGGAGCACTGTTTTTAGTGGCTATCATCCATGTGGGTGTGAAACCTATTGCTCCCGGAGATCATTACAAAGAATATGAAAGATACTTTGGCAGATATCTGCTGTTTTTCCTTATCGGACAGGCACAGACACTGCTGACGATCCTGGGCAATCTCTACTACATTGAGATCCAGTGTCAGCACAAGTTCCTGTACTGGCTGGCAGCAGCTGTGGCAAGTGCGGCGTTCAGCTGTTTCATGTATTCCGTGACGTTTGCTTTCGGCAATGTGGGAGAAGCACTGGCCATCGTGGTCATGGTCATTCAGGTAGCGGGAAGCGGAGGAACCTTCCCCATCGAGGCGCTGCCGAAGGTGTTTCAGTGGATCTATCCTTTCCTGCCGTTCCAGTTTGGCATGAAAGCGTTTAAAGAATGTATTGCAGGAATGTACGGCGTGGATTATTGGATCAATGTAGGAAAAATGACACTGTTCCTGATCGTAGCATTGCTGCTGGGACTGGCACTGGAACCGCCGTTCCGGAAGCTGAACCACAAGATCGAGAAGAGCAAAGAAAAGACGGGATTAATGATCTAATGCAGGTGATAAAAATAACATCAGAAAAGAAACATAAAATTGAAACGATCGCTTTATGGATGATTCTCATTCTGTGCACAGCAGTACTTTTCTCGTTGTGTCTCAATGAGGGAATAGACTATGATGAAGCATATAGTTATCGCACTGCCCATGATAATACTATGTTGGGGATCATTCGTGTGGTATTGGATGCACATGATACAGACGTGCCGGTATGGTATATGGGGCTGCGGCTGTGGTCATTTCTTGTAGGGGATGGTATTATTGCTTACAAGATGTTTGCACTGTTGGGAACCGTATTATCCATGCTGTTGGGTCCAACGGTGATACGTAAGCAGTGGGGATCGAAAACAGCAGCTCTCTATATGATTTTGGTCAGTTTGTCACCGGCAATGATGAAGATCAGTGTAAACAATCGAATGTATTCCTGGACGGTGTTCGGAGTTACTGTCTGCGGATTGACTGCTTATTTTTTGCGAGAGCACATGAACAGCAGAATTTTATGGATGATATTGTTTTTAACTACTTTTTGCGGTATTTTCAGCCATTACTTCACAGCGTTCAGTTATCTGTTTATTTATCTGTATCTGCTGGTTGTAATCTGGCAACAGGATAGAAAACAGATATGGAAACCTCTTGTGTGTGGTGGATCGGTGGTAATACTTTTCGCAGTATGGCTGATAAGATCGGATTTTTTTCATCTGCTAACATCTGATGAAAATTCGGGAAATCAGGAAAAACTCCGCATTTATGAACTATTTGATTTTATTTTTGGTACGGAAGTGAAATATGCGACTCAGATGGGAGAGGTTCTTTTTGTTCTGACATTACTCTGCGCTATCCTTTTTTGGAAGCGTCTTGGGAAACGAGACGGTATCTTTGCGGTTATGTGTACCTGTATGTTCCCCATAAGCTATCTGATGGCGGCGCTGTTGGCATTGCATGCTTCACATTTCTTTACCTATCGGCATGTCATGCACAGTATGGGACTTTTTTGGCTGGGAATGGCTATTATTTTATCACGAATCAATTTACAGGAATGGATTGCCTGTGTTTCTTTTACTGTATGGATGGGGGCATCTGCTTACAGGATCTCTTACAACGAGGAATATGATACGATTCCGTATCTGGAAGAGACTAAGGAGTTCATTGCGGAGAATATGGAGCCGGGGGATGTGATCGTGTATGATACCGACTGGCGTTTTGGACAGCTGTTTGGATGTTATATGCCGGATCAGACATTTTACACTATGGAAGAAGTGCCGGACCTGGCAGAATTGGCTGGAAAAAGAGTCTGGTATTTCCAATGCTTTGGTCATTTGTTGGACGAATCCGACAAATATACCGTTACCTATGAGAATATGGGACATTATGGATTCCAGTATATGGACGGAAACACAGATTTTGATATTTTGAAGGTGGAAATCACGGAGGAAACGGGAAATGATTAAATGGATGGAAAGAGGAATCCTGTTGGCAATGATACTTTCCATGCTGTTTGTCTGGCCGTATGGAGGAATCCGTGAAGATAAAAAGGACAGCTCTTTAAGTGAGGACTATGGATATACAGAACCCTTACAGGTAGGAGAATATGCTTCACAGTACTTTATCCGCCATATTTTTTATCGCATCATTGTGAGTTACTATAATTATCGTGTTGCCATACTGTTTATTTACTTTTTCAATAAGTTGTAAAATTTCTTTTGATGTATTGTAATCCAATGCTCCTGTCGGCTCATCACAAATTAAAATATCCGGATTTTTTACGATAGCTCTTCCTATTGCCGTTCTTTGCTGCTGTCCTCCGGATAACTGGTTAGGCAGCTTATCTTTATGTTCCCACAATCCCAGTGTGTTAAGAAGCTCATTCAAATCAAGCGGACTGTCACTAAGATACGCACCGACCTCAATATTTTCTTTTACCGTAAGATTAGGAATGAGGTTATACATCTGAAAAACGTATCCGAGATGCTTTCTTCTGTATAACGAAAGCTGTTTTTCTTTCATGTCTTCAAGCTTTGCACCGTCAATTATTATATTGCCGCCGTCAGCCTCATCAATTCCGCCTATAATATTAAGAAGCGTTGATTTTCCCGAACCAGATGGACCCAGAAGCACACATATTTTTCCTTTTTCAACCCCAGTTGTCACATCCTTGAGGACATGATTCCTGTTTTCCCCCTCACCGTAATACTTGTTAATCTTTTCAATCTCTAAAAACATAAATCCTCCTATCTTGTTTCGCGAAGCAAAAACACTCTGCAATTTTATATCTATAACTTTTGTTAGTTTTTACTAACCTATGTTTAAAAATTTAGTCTGTAATCATTCACGTTTTATGCCATATGACATTTTTATGCGATACAACTTACCTACCGCGAATGTATTACAGACTTAAAATCCCGTCAGATTAACTTTTCGAGACTCTTTAAACTTATTGCTATTGTTGATGTATTATGTAATAGTGCTGATGTTGTAGGTGGAATTATACCCGCAACGCCAAGTACAATAAGGGTTGAATTGATACCCATAATCATTCTGTAATTCTTATGGATACGTTTCATAAGTGCATTGCTTATATGTTTTAATGCAACCAGTTCATAGAGGTCATTTCCCTCAACTGTGACATCTGCAATTTCTCTTGCAAGCTCTGCTCCGTCACTTATTGCTATTCCTACATCTGATGCAGAAAGTGCCGGTGAATCGTTAATTCCGTCTCCAACCATGATTACTTTGTGTCCAAGCGATTTTTCTTTTTCAACAAATTTTGCCTTATCTTCCGGCAGAACTTCTGAATAATACTCATCAACACCTATTTTTGCAGCAACAGCTTTTGCTGTACGCTCACTGTCACCTGTCATCATTACAGCTTTCTTTATTCCCGCTTCTTTAAGTTTCTTTATAATATCTGCTGCTTCTTCTCTTATAGGATCCTCTATACAGATTACTGCCGCAAGTTCATTTTCGATTGCCATATACAATCTTGAATATTCATCCGGCAGGCCATCAAATAATTCCTTCTTATCATCAGGTATAATGCATTTTTCATCTTCAAATACAAAATGATAACTTCCGATTATTACTTTTCTGCCTTCTATCTGTGATGAAATACCATGTGCAACTATGTATTCTACTTTTGAATGCATTTCCTCATGCACAAGATTCTTATTCCTGGCAGCTCCCACAACAGCCTTAGCCATTGAATGAGGAAAATGTTCTTCAAGACATGCTGCAATTCTTAAAAGCTCATCTTCTCCAAGTCCATTAAATGAAACAACCTGTTTAACTGTAGGTTCTGCCTTAGTAAGTGTGCCGGTCTTATCAAATACTATTGTATCTGCCTCAGCAATGGCTTCCATATACTTTCCGCCTTTTACAGTTGCACTATATGTTCCTGCCTCATTAATAGCACTTAACACTGACAAAGGCATTGAAAGCTTTAATGCACATGAATAATCAACCATGAGTATTGATAACGCCTTTGTCACATTTCTTGTAAATAAATATGTGAGTGCAGTTCCTGCAAGTGAATAAGGTACGAGCTGATCT